>Ga0182015_10001878_pt1 | contig 26737 bp, 27 predicted proteins | sample 712P3MmetaG_FD_120478 | JGI IMG/M metagenome (GOLD analysis project Ga0182015, IMG submission 120478) | Permafrost microbial communities from Stordalen Mire, Sweden - 712P3M metaG | ecosystem: Environmental > Terrestrial > Soil > Wetlands > Permafrost | place: Sweden: Stordalen | collected...
ATCCAAAGCGCTTTCACCCAAGCGTGCCCTATGTTTCCAGGATTCGTCGCCCCCGCCATGCAGGGAAAACTGCCCGGCAGCGGACATCGATTACGACTGGTAAGAAACTGCCACTGGCGCAACGTGAAAAGCGTCAGCTCATCAATTCCGATAAACAGATACTCCGCGCCCTGATATTGATAGACGTCATGCTCGCTGGCGCAGTATCCAAACCGCGTGGTTGAACCGTTCACCCATTCCACCACGTGTTTGGATTCGTTGAAGCTTCCGTACAACTCCCGCGGAATATCGCGACGAAAGTGATTTAAAAGCGAGGCTTCCAACTCCGGAAACGTTCGCCTCAGCAGGAGCGTATTCGCGCCACCGTGGTGCACCGCTTGCATCACTGCTTCAAGCAACAGCGCTTTCGTCTTACCCGGCCCGGCTGCCCCGCCGAACAGACGATACTTCGCAGGCGACGAGTGGAACTTTTCTTGTTTGGGAAATGGCTCGTAGAGCAGCTGTACTCGCAGTTCTTCAACATCCCGGCATTCCGCTCTGTCTGCGTTGCCTTTAGCCTGATCGCCCTTCCAGCGGTCCGCGCCAGATATGATCTCGATCATGGACCTCCGCCGCGCCGCGCTTGCTTGGCTGCAGCGACCTAGGCCAGGGTCCGAATCTTTTCACCGACGTAGAACGCCACAGCCCCACCTAGAAACGCGGTAGCAATGGCCGCATGGTGCACGCTGAGAATCCCTCCAACCACCGATGCTCCAATTCCCACAAGCTGCACTGCGTAGCCGATTGTTTTATTGCTTGTGCTCATGACGCCCCCAATATGACTTGCTGAATCTCGACCTCAGGTCGGTTGCGGCCCAAAAACGGCGTCGATCTGTTGGCAGCGAATATTTCTATGAATTCGCATTAAACTGTCCTTGCGGTTTATTTCTTTTGATTTCCGTCGCGAACAGGCCGCGGAATGTTATGGGCCAAGTGAAGCACGATCGGCTTACTGCTGAATGCTTCGCGAACATCAGATTTCGCCGTTTCGAGCAAGCCAGCACATGCTTTCACGAGATCCAGAAGCAGTTTGTCCCCGGCAATACCAGCCGCTCCAGATGAGCGATCTCGGCTCCGCTTCAGAACGAGTTTTCTAAGAGTTTTGGCTAGTTTGGTTTCGTCCAGTCCAACTTCGCGCATAGCGTCACAGAACTTCAAAGGTTGCACCGCATACCGCCGCGCCAACGCACTCAGTTATCGCGGTCATCTCAATTGGTCCGTTCCGCACTTGGGACACTCGCACCCGTTTTGTTCGCCGCTGTACCCGCGCTCCCCCTTTTGTAGAATGGGTGCGGGACACGCGCCCGCCGGGTCCGGGTCGAGCCGTTAGGGCATCGTTTTTTCCGCCGCGACGTTTCGTATGTCCCGCATAGGTGGAATCGATCTCCGCTTTCGCTTTTAGGTGTTTCCGTAATTCGTACACTTGCTCGAACTCCATAATCCCCAATAGCGCTGAGTCCAGCGCGTCACGGTGTTCGGAACACAGTACTTCCCCGGACGCCGCCTGGCGCTTACAAGGAATCCAACCCTGCAGAAATCGCGAACGAACGAAACCAACGCACACGCACATTAAAGAGCTCCATCGACCTGAGTCGCAAACGTGAGAAATTAAGCCGCAGAACGGCTGAGCCTTTTAAAGTGGATGTAACGCTGCGGCCTTTTTACGCTACAGTTTGAAGGGCAGCGCGGCACACTCGCACACCCGATTAATTGGCGGAAAGCAGATCCACTTGCTGAGGTTGCTGTTTCACTTCAATGAGACGTGGAAGAATCCGAGGCACTAGCTTTTATCTCGATGATTGCCTTACATTCCCGTGGCGGCGATTCCTTGCCATCAGGTGTTTGTGCCGCAACCCCGATTCTGTGGCTACCCACTACAAAGGCCATTCTCGGGCTAGATGCCGCAATTCCCTTCACTAACCCTTTAGCTTCCGCAGGCACGAGCACAGAAAACAAAAATATCGGTTTCCCTTCCGAGATGTCATAAACGCTAAATTTCGCGACGCATTTCGTTTTCACTTTGTCCGAACACGCCGGCGTTTTCGTGAAGTCATAGTCAAACGTGACAGTAATACTATGCATCGCCGAACCGGGCGGTGACGCGGCGTTCGCCGCCTGCTGGCCGCCAACTGCCGACTGCTGCGATTGCTTCGTTTGCTGAATACTCACATCATTTGGTTTCGCACAATTCACTTTTGCTGCAGCGTTCAGCACCACAGGCAGTGCAACATTCGCGATTAAAAAGCCTGTCAGGCCGATCAAAATCCCACGACAAACGTTGCGATAATCCATCAACTATCGCCTCTTGGAATGACCTTCCGCACGCGCGGAGCCCGGCAGCACCCATATAATGAACCGACTTCCCGCAAAGAGCCAAGGCGGAAGTTCATTAATCGACAACCGGGCCGACGTCCAATCACTTTCAGGATCGGCCGCTTGGTGTTCCACTCGGAAACTTGCCTGATTCGGGTCGAGCGAACACATTTTCAGCCGCCGAGACGGAAAACTCTACCCCAGAATTTGCACAGTAACGCCCGACCGCCCGTGATCGATATCAGTTTAGCGCGCACGAAATTCGCACGCACTCCACTCGTCACCAGGTTGTCGCCGGCAGTCAACGCAGAACTCATGTTGGTCCTCCGGTCGGAACTGCATACTGTGCGTCCACGTCATTGATCGCAGTTTGCAGCTGTATGCTTACAGCTGTTGGTGCCGTGCCGAAGCTGATCTGCCAACGAATCGTACGACCATTCTCGGGAAACCCCGCATAGCTAGGCAGAGCAAACTGCTGACTTGCCTGCCCTGCCGAGGGGCTTTCGTTGTTGAATGCAAGAGCAACATCGCCAGGGAAAATCGAATACGGAGGATTCTGCGTATTATAGTTCGGCATCTTCCTGCTCCTCCAGAAAATATCTATTGTTAGACGCGCGACGACACACCGACTGTGGCCCGACGCAAAATTTAACCTTCTCGATCCGTTGCTTCGCGCACCAAGTCGTTTATTTCGTGCGCAGAAAACGCACGAAATAAACGAGACTAGAGGTTTCAATTACAAGGTGAAGTTCTTGTCTTGGATTCGTTCAGGCTTATTACACTTTTCGAGGTTAACGAATAAGTTTATACGCTCACTTTAAAAATTTGTCAAATCCTTGCGTGTATACACACAATTCATCCAAGGCAAAAAACGAGTCACGCGGACTTATCTCTAAGCTCCACTCTATTGTTGCGGCCCCTGCTGCGTTTCGCCCGGAGTAGCCGGCGCCGAAGTTCCTTCGCCAGAGCGCGCCGGCTTCAGGGTGAATTCCACACCGCGCGCCGCATTCTCATTAACTGTGCGCTGTAAATCAAGTTGCGCTTCGTCAATCGCGTTCTCGCCACCATATGAGGTCACATAGTGCAATCGTCCGCCGGCCAGCCAATAATCGCTGACTGCATAGCTCGAACCGTCCTTAAAACACAGCACCACATATGTTTGTGCGGGCGCTGCCTCGCCGGTAGACTGCTGCCCACCGTCAGTCGAAGGCACCGCATACAAATACGGATTCGATTCCTGCGACGAAGGCGTATCCTGCAAGGAGTTGTAGCTCAGATCGGCGGCATAACCCCCCGAAAAAGTCCCTCCGTAATATACGAGGGCATCACCGTACCCATAACCGTATCCGTAACATCCCCAAAACGGATCACAAAGTCCATACCCTCCCCACCATAATCCGCCGCCCCAACCAAAGCCGTAATACGGATAATATGGGTAATAGGGATAGTACGGATAACCCGGGCGGTGAGGCGGGAAAACGCGCGGCGGAGATGTAACTACTGCTTCTCGACTCGACGCTCCCGACCCAAACGCCGAATTCCTCGAGCGTTGAATCAACAGTGGACCGCTTGCGCCGGCGGGATTCGCATTCGACGCACGCGACGCCGCAGGCGGGTCCTGCCAAAGGATGTTACCAGCAGCAAAACGCTCCGAGCCTGGTTCCGGGCCGGGCTTATTTCCGCTCGCCGCTGCATTGGCCACGTTCGCACCAGCGGACGAATTTGACGTACCGCCGTGAAATGGATTCCACCAATGCGCCCCGGCTCCACCAGTCGCATGTGAACCGCCGGAACCACTAGAAGGTGTGCCGTGCTCTCCCCCGCTAGCGTGAGATCCACCGCCACTGCCTCCCCGGGATCCGCCGCCCGCGCTTCCACCGCCTCCATGCTGAGCAAAAGCCGGCGCAGGCGAAAAACTGAGCGTGACTACCAACAAAATGACAGCCAATATTCCGGGAAACGACAGATCAGAGTTCAACTGACTCTTTTTAGGACGGCGAAGCAAGAAAAGTCTGGAATACTGAAGGGCAATGTTCATGTTATATCCCTCCGCCAATTAGGCGACCGAAGGGCGTTTCCTGTCGTCAATGCAGGTGTTACGGGTTACACTTTCATTCTAGCTCATTGGACGGCCCGGTTAGGCATTTGGTTTCCCCGTTCCCGCCCAGTTGTTTGGGATCCTACACACGCGAGCACCGGCAGTAACGCTATACTCTAGCCTCAATGATCCCTTTTCTGCACGTCGGGCAAATCACCATACCGACGTTCGGCCTGATGGTGGCTTGCGCCATGCTAGCCGCTTATTTTGTTTTGCGAGCAGATCTCGTTCGTCGCGGAATCGCCGATAAGAAATCTGGCGAGGCGGAAACTCTCATCGCAGCACCGTGCCTCGCAGGATTTGTCGGCGCGAAGCTTTATCACCTGCTCGAGTCACCTGCCGAATTTTTCGCCAACCCCGTTCAGTTGCTTCTTAGCCCTTACGGCTTCGCCTGGTTTGGAGGCTTACTGGCAGGCTTCGGTACGTTCGCTCTGGTTGCGTGGCTACTCGTAAAACGAGCCACGCGAGCGAGCCAGCACCTCTCGTTACTCACCATCTTCGACGCTGGGTCACCGGCGGCAGCGCTAGGTTACGGAATCGGCCGCATCGGATGTTTTCTTTCCGGCGATGGTGACTATGGCATTCCAACCAGCCTGCCTTGGGGTATGAGTTTCCCCAACGGCTTGGTACCGACGATCGAACGGGTACACCCCACCCCAATTTACGAACTGATTGTCGCGTGCGGCATAGCCTGGTGGCTCTGGCGCATGGGAAGCTTGAACTCCGCCGCTGGACGTCACCTTAGACCAGGCCAAGTGTTTGCGGCTTATCTCATTCTTACCGGCCTCGCACGCTTCCTCGTTGAATTCATCCGCATTAATCCGCGTTCATTCCTCGGAATGTCTAACGCCCAAGCTGCTGCCTTGGTTTCCATGTTCATCGGTCTGTTTCTGTTGTGGTGGAGCGGGAGGCACTACGTAAAAGTTTAGCGAGCACTCGCCTTTTGCGGCTGAGCGGGAGGCACCGAATCAGTGGGGCTTTGACTTAATAGCAACTTTTGCCATCCGGATTGCCAGCAAACCGTCCGAAAGTACAGCCGCACTATGGGTTGGGTCAACTTGTACGCACAAATCAATTACGCAGAATGGGCGTCGTACCGCGCAATCCTGGAAGCTCTCATCCGCATCCCGCTGGAAACGTGAATTATCGGCCCGAAATCCAGCTCGTGTCTCCCGATCGCGCGCAGCAACCTCCTCGCGACGTTCGGCCGTGCTAACCCCATCGGAACTTGAAGTCTCTTCCGCCGTAGAACTTATCTTGGAGTCGGTATTTCCATATCCGGAAATCAGCATCCAGTGATCTTCAATCGCAACGCTGATTTCTGCGGCACCATATCCGGGTACACTGGCAAATGCATAAAGATTTCCAGCCACGTCTGCGATGTCCACCGGAATTTGACTCAACAGGTCGCGCTCTGCCGCCTTCCAATCCTTCAGTTCCGTCCCAGGTTCCGATCCTCGGGCTCGATAAAGCTTGAACGCTCGTCGCGACACTCCGTCATAAGCTGAGAGCAGACAATCGGACAGATCGCGAAGTGCAACCTGTTAGCGCAAGGCCGTTCGGGGCCTTTCCGTACCCGATTCACGGCGTTCGTACACGGCTTGAGAAACCTGCTTTGTAGTCATTGTTTTTGTTCCGGTCGACGTTTGCCCCCGGCCTTAGGTCCTTGCATCGCATTATGCAGGTGAGTGGTCCCGATTGTTCGCGCACAGTCAGTTCGAGATGCTGGAGGCCGGATAATTAGCCCAGATTGATTCGGTCTTCCATAGAGCTTCGGTCGAGGCGCGTTGCTGCTTGCTTTAAATACACCCGCCTTCATAGCACCTTTGCTGAAATCTGCCGCAATACCGCTTTGTCCGCTCGGCGTCGTCTGCTCTACGCTTCAGAAAATCCTACGGCCGCCTTCCAATGCATCCTCCGCGCTACTGCCTAGCAAAGCCTGCACTTCGTTTTCCAGCGTCCACTGGTTAATCGCCCGCTTGCCCAAAGACTTTACCCCGTTCTCGACCACCGGCAGCCACAAGCAACTCTCTGAAAGAGCGACAGCAATAAACAAACTTCCATTCTGACCCGCCACTAACGGCCCTAGTTCGTATCCACTTCCGCCCGATAAGAATTCGGCCGACAGGACAACCCTGAAGCGAATTGTTTTCAGGATTATCGCGGCCTCCCGGAGGGTCTCAGCAGCGTGCGAACCCCAACCCATTCGCTGCAAATGTTCCAATGTCGCGCGGGTCGCCGGGCTCATGGGTCCGATAACTAACATACTGATAGGCATGGCCGAGATATCTTCCCCTTTTCGGAAATACCAGACCGACTAGCGAGCCGAATTAAAGCCGTTTTCTTGCTGGGCGGCTACTGCGTCACGCCTGTAATAGCGGGGATCGGTGAGAGGTCGGCCTGAACATCCAGAAGCTTTCGTCTTTCCTGGTACTGCTTTAGAAGGCCAATCAATACGCGAGGCCTATTCTCATCGGAGGTCTCAAAAATGATTCCCGCCCAAGCCGAGTCGCTGGCGGAGCTTTTCAGGGCGTGCGGTGTAGCGGCCGCAAGCGACTCAACTGGGCAAGTGTAATCGATTCCGCCATGTCCCAATTTCCTTATCGGGAGATGCGCTGCGGAACCTTAACAACAACTACCCCTTCCAGCTAGACTCGGGAATGTACTCCTGATGAAAAACTGTGACAATTCGGAACAATACTGATTTCGAGGCAAATATTTACGCACTCCTGCCTTGAACTCCCGACTGCCACAAAAACTACTTTATACTTGACACACCAGTAGCTTCCGAGTAATTTTCTCACTTAGGTGGCATATATAATGACAGTTATTATGAATGTTTATCAGGCTACGCCGTGATGAGTTCCGCTTGCTTTAGTGGTTATTTAGATGACCACATCTGAGCGCAATTCATTTCGCAGTTTGGCCAGTACGAGAACGAAACGTGGATCGAGGCCGCTCCCGACTCATTCGCAAGTTTCAGAAAAACGTCAATCCTTCGCTTCGCGCACAAACCACCGCGATCTTTTTGAAAGTTTGGTCCGCAGATTTGGGGAATTTCTTTTCGAGGTCGATCGTGATCGCAAATTCCTCAACGTATGGACTTCCAACCAGCTCCTTTTAGAGAAGCGTCGCGTGAATACTTTCAACAAGCGCGCTCGCACACTCGTCGGCCCGCCAGATTGTCGCGGCACTCCATGACGTTTTTCAATCCGTCGTTCACGAGGACGGAGACGAAGAAATCGAGTTTTCGCTCTCGCTTCCTTGCGGTCTTCGATGGTACAAGGCTCATGTTTATCCTGTCGGTCCGCGATACAAACCACCGCGTTCCGTTTGTCTTCTGGCTCGCGATGTCACTCAGCGTAAAACGGCTCAGGACGACCTGCGGAAACGCGAAGCTAGCCCATGCCGAACAGGTAACACAAACAGGTTGCTGGGAACTTAACGTCAAAACCGGCTATTTGGACTGATCCCTGCAGCTTTTTAGAATCTACGGATTAAATCCAGCGGAGGGCGTCCCGCCATCTGAAACCATTTATGGCATGGTCCATCCTGAGGACCGTCAATTTTTGCGGGATACTATTGATTTAGCAATTCAACAATCGACTCCCTTCCAATTTGAAAGCCGTTACACCCTGCCCAACGGCCAATGCCGACTTTTTTTCACACGTGGCCTGCCGCTCCTTGACGAGACGGGCAAAACTGCAACCTTGGTCGGCGTCGTACAAGACGTCACTGAACTGAAACTCACCGAGGCCAAACTTCGAAACAGCGATGATCTGTTGGCCCAAGCTGAGGAGATGGCGGGCTTGGGCAGTTGGGAACTCGACGTCATAAACTGGACCGTCACATGCTCTCGCGAGTGCTTCAGGATGCTGAACCTCAAGCCATCTTCAGGCCCTGTGCCGCTCGGGGAAATTTGGTCCGTGCTTCATCTAGGCGACCTCGAAGTTGCGAAACAAGCCCTCGACAACGCCATCAATGCCAATATCCCTTTGGAGCACGTTTCGCAATACGTCATGCCGAACGGAACAACCCGTATCCTCCATTCTCGAGGACATTGTTTTACCGACGCTAACGGACGCGTACTGCGCGTTGTTGGTTTTAATCACGACATCACCGAGCAAACTCGCATCGAAAACAACTACCGTCGTCTTTCCCGCCAGTTGCTCACCCTGCGAAGCGAAGAGCAACGCCGTGTATCACGGGAACTCCACGAAACGGCCTCGCAAACGCTCACGGCCGTAAAAATGACTTTGCGGCAAATTGGCGATCGAATTCCCCAATCCGATTCAGCCTCCCACGACCTCTTGCAACAATGCCGCAATCTCGCCGCCGATGCCATTCGTGAGGTTCGCACTATATCCGCCATTCTTCATCCGCCTATGCTGGACAAAGCAGGCCTGGTCTCCGGCCTGCGCTCGTACACCAAGCTTTTCTCCGAACGCAGTGGACTCCCCGTAGGTCTAAACATCCCGGAAGATCTTCAACGCTTGCCCAAAGAAATTGACCTCACAATTTTCTGTATTATTCAGGAAGCGCTTTCCAACGTGCACCGGCACGCCAGAGCCCGTTCAGCTGAGATTCGTATCGGCGCTCTTCAGGATTCGTGACCTTAAACGTGAGCGACAACGGCATCGGTATCTCGTCCGTGCCTTCAAAAAAACCGATCGGTGACGCAGTCCTGGGTATTGGGATTTCGGGCATGCGTGAGCGCGTCACCCAATTAGGTGGAGAATTCAGTATCGAAAGTTCACAGGGTTTGGGCACCACAATTCGCGCAGCGTTACCTTTAACCGAACAGCGAGGCTCGAATTAATGGTTGGCTCTCCCTTTGTGCGATTCGTCATGCTCAATATCATCCTGCTCGAATCGTCTCACCGGACAGGAAATGTTTTCAGCCGTCATTTCCGCTAAACGGAGGATTCTCATGGGTACTGAAAGCGTCCATGTAGCCGCCAAACCTTATCGAATCATGATTGCCGACGATCACGCCGTAGTGCGCCGCGGTGTTCGCGCTCTACTGGACACTCAGCAGGGACTCGAGGTTTGTTGCGAAGCTTCCACAGGCCTCGAGGCCATCGAGCATGTAAAAAAAATAAAGCCGAATCTCGTCTTGCTCGACCTCACCATGCCGGAAATGAACGGTCTTGAAGTCGCTCGCGTCATTCGTGACGAGTCCCCGGAGACCGATGTCTTGATCTTCACCATGCACTTCTCGGAGGATGTCGCTAGGGAAGTCTTGCGATGCGGCGCCCGCGGTTATGTCCTGAAATCCGACGCCGACGTCGAATTGGTCGCTGCTGTCCGGCACGTGCAACAGCACAAGCCCTTTTTTACCGGTCGTCTGGCCATGACCATGGCGGACAGCTTTGTGAACGAACAGCGCGAGGACTCCGCTCGCGCCGAGCATCCGCTGCCGGGCTGCCCGCTAACAGCTCGCGAGCTCGAAATTGTCCAGCTCTTGGCCACCGGAAAAATCAGTAAGGAAGTTGCGGCAGCGATTGGCATCTCCACGCGCACCGTCGAAAGTCACCGTAATCACATTATGAAAAAAATGAATTTCGCCAGCTTCAGCGAACTGATGCGTTTCGCCATTCGCAATCACTTGGTCGAACCGTAGCGCTCTCGCGACTGCACAGCTCTTAGTCGGAGATGCTCGTCGCGAGCAACGTCGGCAAATTAGGCCTCGAAGTTCTGAATTTCTGGATCCGAGGTAAGGCTTCCAGCTCGCCGCAACGTCGGAAACCACCATGCCCATAAACCGGTCACGATGAGTGTCCCTATCCCGCCGAGGATCACCGACGGTACTGTCCCGAACCAGTGCGCCGCCAGACCAGATTCGAATTGGCCCAGTTCATTCGACGCGCCAATAAAAATCATATCCACTGCGTTTACTCGCCCGCGCATCGCATCCGGCGTAGCCACCTGCACTAACGTCACACGAATCACCACGCTCACCATATCCGACGCACCCACCAGCGCCAGCGCAATCAAAGACGCGATCAAATTGCGCGAAATTCCAAACACAATGGTGAAAACCCCAAATGCGGTCACGCACCACAGCATGGTTACTCCCACGCGTTTTTTCAAAGGCCGGTAAGCCAGCAGAATCGCCATCGCGCCGGCCCCCACACCCGGTGCGCTTCTCAAAATCCCCAATCCCCATGGACCAGTGTGCAGAATCTCTCGCGCGTAAACCGGCAATAGCGCTACCGCCCCTCCCAGCAATACTGCGAAAAGATCCAGCGAAATCGACCCCAGCACCACTTTCTGTTTCCAGATATAAGCGATCCCTGCTAACACCGTTTTTAGGCTGATCGGCTCGCGTACCCTCGCCTTCGCCTGCACCTTGATCTGAGTCGTACAAACTATCGCCAACAGGTATGAAGCCACCGACGCACCATAGACTGCCGATGGCCCGCGGAAAAAAGCATAGATAAGCCCCCCAAGTGACGGCCCCAGAATTGTGCCTACTTGAAAAATCGTCGAATGCCACGCCACCGCATTCTGGAAATGTTCTTCCGCGACCAATTGTGGCAACAAAGCGCGGCTCACCGGACCGTTTAGTGAACGCACCACACCCAGAAGAACTAGCACGGCGTAAATTGGACCGATCGAATGGTAGTGAAGTACGGAGACCAGCAGCAGAAGAAACGCACACACTTCAAATCCTGTATAACAAACGACAAGAAGCTTGCGCCGATCGAAACGGTCAGCCGCATGCCCCGAAACCAAAAACAGCAGAATTCCAGGCAGGAATTGCGCCAACCCCACATATCCCAGATCCAGCGCGCGGTGAGTTATATCGTAAATCTGCCAGCCCACCGCCACCGACAGCATTTCCATCGACGCGACGGTAAAAAACCGAGCCACTTCGTACAACCTGAATGCCGGATACGTGAACGCAATCCGCCCGGCTAACTTCCCTTCCCCTGGATCAGCCATTGGCGAACCGCGCGGCTCCCTGCTCGCTCTAGCGCGAGCTAAAAAACCAGAAAGCAATTGAGTCCATATAACTTTCCCGCTGTTACGATTGAGCAAAGAAAGTGACGCGGGGATTCTACTCGCAGAACAATACTGAACAGGTGGCCTCAAAGACTAAATCTGAACATCCAATCCGTCTAGCGGCCAGACGACAGAGCATTGCTCCCCAAACTGTAGATCAACAACGCTAGAACCATCAACGTTATCACCACGTACATCCAGTCCCGCTCGATCCCAAACCCCACCACTGAGAAGAACACGCGTGCCACGGGTGTCGCGATCAGCAGCAGTAATCCCAATTGAATGATGCCCAGTGGCCGCATCGAAAAAGCCTGATGCACTATCTTTGGAATATGTTTCAGCTCTGTTGGTTCCCCCCTAAAGCTTCTGTAATTCGGTATTTCATCTCTGGATTGCGCCACGAACCAAACACCGCCCACAAATACTACAATCGCGGCCAGCAACACTCCTGTCCGCAGTAGTCTTCCCAGAAATAATTCAACCTTCTTATCCTGGGAGTTACCTTGAATGTTTTCACCCGCAGCCGCACCGTTGGCTATCGCCATCACAACGTGCCTTTTATCCCTTTGAAAATCATCTCCACCGCCAAAGCCGCGATTACCGTCGCAAACACAAACCTCAAAGTCTTCACCTTGGCGCCTGGCAATACACGCGCTCCTGTCAACGCACCGGCCAGAACGCCGAGCATCACCGGCATTGCCAATCCGGGGTCGATGTAGCCATTACGCAAATAAATCCCCGCGCTGGCAGCCGCCGTTACCCCAATCATGAAATTGCTCGTCGTTGTTGATACTTTGAACGGAATCTTCATCGCTTGATCCATTGCCAGCACTTTCACGGCTCCCGATCCGATCCCGAGGAGTCCGGACAAAACCCCGGCCACATACATCAATCCGAATCCGATCGGTAAGCGACGCACGTGGTAGGTTTCCCATCCCTTTTCCGTGGGTAACGAACCATCCAGGTTCAAGAGAGTCGCAAGTCGATCCGGCGGCGCGTCGGCTGTGGTTTCCTCATAATTGCGCGTCGAGCCGTACGCCGAATACAGCAGCACCAATCCAAATATGATCGCAATTACCGAAGTTGATAAATATCCCGCAAGAAATGCTCCGCAGACCGCGCCCACAGTCGTCGCGATCTCCAAAAACATCCCGACGCGCATATTGGAATAGCCTTCTCGCAAATACGCGGCAGCTGCGCCCGACGACGTCGCAATCACCGACACCAATGACGCGCCAATCGCATAGCGCATGTCTACACCAAAAGCCAGCGTCAGCAACGGCACAATCACGACGCCGCCGCCCAATCCGGTAAGCGAACCCAAAAACCCTGCCAAAAATGATCCGAGCGCGACGACTAAACTGAATTCGAGGGTGTTCACGAAGGAAGGCTTCGACCATAAATTATAAAACAAAAATTCATGACGATCGGTAGGCTAACACAGAGGCCGTGTGGCAGGACATCGATGTCAAAACCGGCAAGAAGTTCGCATCGGCTCGGCTGAAGGTTTAAGTGCAGCATCGCGGCCTCCAGCGTCGCATTGCATACACTCATCATTTATGTTCTACCAATTTGCTGTCCGCCAGGTCATAAACGTAACGAATTTCCACAGGTCCATACGAGCGCGTTCTTTCCAAGCGCACAATCTCATAAAGCTGTTTTCCGCCGGGCGCCGGCTCAAACGATAGAGTAACTCGCGCTCCGTGAGACCCGTCGTATTCCGACACCAACCGGTAACTTTCCTGCCAGTACGCATCGAACTCCTGATACCTGTCATCTTTCGGCTTCGGAACCTTGCGCCCATCAGTGTAATAAACGCGTTCCCGACCCAAATCATCGGTCACAACGATTTCCGCGTTATTCGCTTCGCCAGAGACTCCGACGTTTGCAGCAGCCGTGCCCTTCGAAGAGGTTGCATCGCTCGATCCTGTTGCATTCTTAAGTGTCGGCGCTTTAGTGTCCGCTTGAGCCCCGGTGTCCTTCGAAGTCGTTGCATTGCTCGATCCTGTTGCGTTCTTAAGCGTCGGTGCTGCGGCATCCGCCTGAGTCCCGGCGTCCTTGGTGCCAGTCGGCGTCGAGTCTTTAAGCGTTGGGCTCGCCGCATTCCCGCTATCCTTGGCGTCACTTGCGGCAGGCGTATCTTTCCGCGCCATCGTCAGTGATCCAGCCGGATTCAACAATTCCTGCATCTGTGATCGGTCCAGTTCGCTGTCTGGCCCTGAATTTCCCCTGTTTCGCGGCGTCCCGTTTCCACCGCCACCACCACCGGGAAACGGAGAACCCATGCCCCCAATATGAATCGGGCTGCCTGTCCCGTTCCCTCCGCCGCCGTTGCCACCACCTCGAGGACTGGTGACGCTACCGTCGTTCCGCGCCTCCTTCATTTTTTCCTGGGCATCGTCGCTCTGGTCTACGTCTAGCCTCCAAAACCCAAACAGGTCCTTGCGTTGTGGCACCAGCGACTCCGTTCTGGGACCGGCTCCCACCGTCGGTTGCGATTCAGAGGAACTTTCGGCCGGTCGCAATGGACCAGGCGGCGCTTGTGCCCGTCCAATGCTTGGAAGCGCTACGCACGCAATTCCCAGCCAAACGCTAGACATCACCACCTTCGTTCCACGAGTCCGCAAAATTCTTGATGTCGCCATACCCAGCCTCACTGAACAAGATTTGTAACACTCTAATCGAAAAATTCGCACTTTTTTGCCACTCACAATCTAAACTGCCAGCAGCCCGAAGACATACCGGTCATCACTAATTTCCAGATCAGGGCATACTCCGAGTCGGCCATCACAATAAAGGGATGCTGAAATTATCAGCTGGGATGTAACCCGAACAATGAGAAATGCCACGGGTCTACTGAGGGATTACGCCGCCGGGACCGCGCCCTTGTACTTTTTGCAATAACGCAACGAAGTCCGCGTGCTTGCTCCCCCCTGTCCCCACTGCCGCATACGCAGCATGTATCAACTGACTCCCGCGCCCTACATCGCTCACCCAGGGAAACGGATTCACCGCGCCGATAGCCCAGAAGAAATCCGCTTGGGCTCCCTGCAAATTCGCCGGAATGTTGAAGTGTGTAGCGACATTCGGGGTCACCGGAGTGGATCGCAGCGCCTCAAAGACGTACCAAGTCATCCCTTCCGAAGTCACCCTTTCCATCGGCGCCTGATAAAACTGTGCCATCACTGCATACGCGCGCGGGCCATCGTTGGTCTGCACAAATGTTATTCCCGTGCTGCTCTGCGCCGAAAAAAACCCGCTCAACGTCACGTCGTGGCGGCAAGTATACGTCACCTGCAAGAGCGGCTGAGCGCTACTGAAGTTAGGGGTCGGAGCGAAAGTTGCCCCAGCATTTTTCTCCATGGCGTCGTTAATGCACGATGCGTCAGGCGGAAAAAAATAATAGAAGATGAAATCCAGCGTACTCATCCCGGATCCGCCAAGCATATGCATTTGACCATCGAGCCATGCCGGATCGTGACCAATCAGCGGGTTATCGGAGGTCGCGAACTGCAAAATTGCATATTGTTGCGGATTTTCCAGCTGCAGAACCCCGCCCAGGTGGAAAGGAGGCGCGTAAGGCGCCAAAGCGGCAGGAAGCGGCGAATCCCCTGAATTGTACACGCGCCAGAGTGCTGGCAGAGTCACTGTGACGCCGTTCGCAATTCCATGTACCACTCCGCTTGTTGTGATTTGCCCCTGCGGCGGCGATGACCCGGCGTTCGGCGCGGAAGTCTGCCCTGCCGCCCCGCTAGCTCCAACTGTCCCCAGCGCACAAATTATCGCCGCTGCAAACAATGCCAGCCATCTCATCCTGAAATCCGGTTGCATGCGGCTCCGTCCCGAGTAAGTTTGCAATTTGAATTTTGCCAGTAATCACATTCAAAAAGAACAGTCAAAATTCCACTTTTTGCCCCATCCTCAATCTAGCGACCCATCTTCGGTCTTTTCGTCAATTCAAAATGTATGAAGACACACCGCCGCGCGTTAGTGCAAAGGATGGTCGTATTAATTCGACACGCTACCGGTACTTTTCAGCGTTCTATGCCTTCTTGACAGATTTGCGGCGTCCCCGGCGTTTCGTGGGCGGTGTGGCGGGCGGCTCGCCGACCAACTCGGCGGACCACATGGCGGTAACGAACTTCTTTACTCCGTGATCGTCGAAATCAATGGTCGTTCGTTCCGTATTCGACTCCGTAACAATCCCCATTCCGTACTGCTGATGACGAATCGACTGCCCCTCTACCAGTATTTGCACCGACCCCTCCTTGGATAATTATGAACTCGTATTCATGCCTTGTTGCGTCCTCGCAATGCGCCCGGCGTCACGGAACGCAGCATTCAAAACAAAGCGGATTCGCTCGCGCAGACCTCGCCCGGCGTGTTACTCAACCACGATTCGAATCAAAACGGAATTAGAGACCTACGACGCTCTCGGCCTGCAGGCCTTTTGGTCCCTGCTTCACTTCGAATTCAACCGCCTGTCCCTCGTTAAGTGACTTGTACCCCTCGCCCTGAATGGCAGAGAAGTGTACAAAAACATCTTCACCCGACTGGCGCTGGATGAATCCATAACCCTTTGCCGCGTTAAACCACTTCACTGTGCCTTGCTCTCTAGCCACGGGAGCTACTCCAAGTTATTCATTCGGTGGCTTGTAGCCACCTCCGAAGGCTATTTGTTTACCCCTGCCTGTTCGCCCGGCACGTCATAAAAAAAGCTGTCGGATGTTCGCCCGGCAGCCACTAAACAGTGCCAAAACGGAATTCAGGAGCAACAAACGCAGTGAAATACTAACATATTTTACTTCGCACCTGCAACCCGCAGGCAGCCCCAAAACCTTGATTCTAGTTCAATTAATTCGGATTACGCTGCCCACACGACTGCGCGCCGACTAATACTGTAGATTCAACGTTCCAATCAACACCCGGCTCGAATCAGAATCGAAAAGCAGTGCAGCATTAGCGTCGACCACGTAAAAAGTAATATTGTAAGTAACATTCGGATTCATCCCCGCAATCACCGCTGTGGACCGGCCGGTGGTCGAATCAGGCGCCATCACTATGGTAGTTGCGGCATTGACCGGATCATTAGGGTTAACCGCGCTGAACGTATTGATATCGATGTTCCCCGCACAGTTTGCTGTTGTCGTAGAGCAGGCAGTTCCCCAGGTCACTTGCCCCGAGAGATCCTGTTGGTATAACGCCGGTTCGTCATGGAAAATGCCCTGGCCAGCAAGCCGAAAACTGTAGTGATTCCCGGTCAACGCCGCTGGAATCGCCGTTTGCCTGTACGCGGTACCAGTCGCCATCGCCGTGGAGTCCAGTTCCAGCATAACCGCCGACCCTTGCTCGGTCTGGTAAGCCGCAAATTCCTGGGTCGAACTTGTACCAACGGCACAAGCGCCCGATGACAAATTTAAACTCAAATCGATCCGCCCGGTCGTCGGATCCACGCTATAAGTGCAAGCCCCAAGCGTGGTGTCCGCCGTAACGGTTCCCGCTTTATTGCTATCCAGTACGCCGCTGGCCGTAGCACCTGCTCCGCTCGAATTAAAGACTCCGCCGGCAGCATATGCTCCAATTGCCGTGGAATTGCCTCCCGCAGTAAAAGCGTAGTTGCCCGCAGTAAGACTCGCAGGAGTAAATGCCGCGCCAGGCAAACCGGCGTACACGTCGCCACCCAGATAGTTATTGTCGTCGATTTCGACGATATGCACCTGCGTGCTCTGCTCTGCCGCAGTGGTGTTCACAATATAAAACGCGTACTGAATCGATCCCGTTGTCGTGCTGCTCAATGTTATCGTCCCGCGTCCACTGCCGGGAAACGTCGGATCCAGCGCGTATGTGCCGGAAAGCGATGAATCCGCCTTGGTCACCGCACCACTTGGATTCAATCGGTCATTCACATCCAGAATCGCATTCGCATCCGGAATCACCCCAGCGCCATTGGCCGTGAATTTCCCTGCGATTCCTTGCGGATAAAAAGTCTTATCGCCGCCGGCTACAACAAATACATATGGTCCGGAAAGTGCAATGGCTGAAGTGGTCAGTCCGTTCAAATTCTGCTGGTCAATCGTTCCGCTGCCATTTGTTTTCACATCGAACCGCGTCAACAGAGCGTGCTGGTAATTTGTCAGCACGAATTGCCACGTATTAACGGACCCCTGTCCGGCCCCGGAGCCCGATCCCACGTTAATGCTAGCCGTCCCTCGTCCATCAGGCCCTACGGTGTAGGTGCCGGAAATCGAGACCTGGGTAGCAGGTCCGGCCGAATAACTGTCGACATCTTCAACGCCGCTCGTAATATGCCCGTTCCCATCCGCCTGAAAACTTCCGGCTACGGCCAAAAATCCGGATTGATCGTTGCCCGTATAAGAGAAAGCGAACGGTCCGGCCAATGAGTGATCAGAGAAAACAATCGTGGCAGTCGAAGTTGCCGTAATGCTCCCATTTACCGCGGTGATGGTTACGGTGCCCGCAGGCGGTGGAGAAGGCGGCGCAGTATAAAGTCCGGTTGAATCAATGCTGCCGATATTGCCGCCAGTAGCAGCCGAAACCGACCAGGTCACCGCGGAATCCGTTTCATTGTTCAGAATCGCTGCAAACTGAAAAGTTCCTCCCGCAGGCACCTGCGCGCTAGTGGGATTCACCGAGAGGCCGGTCCCAATTCCAATTGTCGCTACAGCAGTATTCGACGTCACCAGATTCGTGTTGGTCGTTGACGAAGGCACCTCAGGAGTTGTTGCGGTAATATTCACTTCGCCGCTGTTCGTGTTCGGAACCACCGCGGGAGCCGTATACACTCCCACCAGAGAATCCACCGTCGACGCTCCAATTGTTCCCACGGTCGAATTTCCACCAGCGACACCGTTTACATACCAAGTAACGATAGTCGTTGCCGTGGAAGTGGAGGAATTGGATAGCGTCAAGGCCGCTGTGAATTCCGCCGTTTCATTGATCGCGACGTTGGCCGTGGCCGGTGAAATCGCAACGCTTTTCACGGTCACGGTGCCGCTACTTCCCCCACAAGCCGAGAACGCCGCAAGGCACGCGACCGCAAACACACTCAAAAACCAGCGCGAAATTCTTTCCGGTATCACAGGCCATCCTTTGAAGTATTCAGACTGAAAATACTAAGCATAAAGCCGCTGCCATAACCGAACCTGTGGGCAACTATAGAAACAATCCAAATCACGTCGCCGGTAAAATAGCTCAGCGCCCATAGCGGCATCTAATTTCTGGTCATGTCCCGAGTACACTTATTTCGCGCATCTCCCAAGGCACACGCATCGATACCCGTGTTCTGGAGAATGAAAAAGTTCCAATTCTTAGAGGTACTGGCGCGCCGTTCGGTTGCCCCTAAAATTCACCTACCGGCACATAAGAAGAACAAAACCCAAGACATTCTACCGCGAGCCCACCCCAATTCAATCGGCAAAACTACCAAAATGATTTCCCGGACGACGTTTTTTGTGCCTAATCCGAGGCCCAGTCACGCTGTTGTCTGTATTTCCGCGGGTTCCCCGTTTACGTGCCTGACCGTACCTTTACGGCTACAGGCCTGCTATCTCCACACCATAAATTACCCGCCCTCATGTTTAATAAGAACTGGCCGGGAGCGCGCCTTCGCCGCTGCCGCGTCCACTTTAACCAAAATCCATTCTGAGAGGACCGGATGAAATCGCTGCTCACACTTTCGCTTCTTGCCGTAACACTTGCTATTACATTCCTATCTCCCATGACTACCCACGATCTGCAAGCTCAGGGCAGGCACCCTGCTTACCTTCATGCGCTTTCCGACCTGCGCGACGCCCGTGCTCACCTGCAACGACCGGATGGTGGAGCCCTGCGGGCGGAGGAGAGCGCCGCGATTCACGATATTGACGAGGCCATCTCCGAAGTGAAGCGCGCCGCCATTGACGATGGCAAGAACATCGAAGACCATGCCCCAGTAGACGTTCATATGCCTTGGGCAGGACGTCTACATAAAGCTCACGACATGCTCGACAAGGCGCGTCGCGACATCGCCAAGGAAGAAGATAATCCTGAAACCCGAGGTCTTCAGGCCCGCGTGCTGGGGCACATTGATCACGCGATTCACCACGTCGATGCTGCCATCGGCGTTATGGAGAGTCGCTAGGCCTGCATAACTTAGGAATAACTAACCTCAACGACACGTCGATCTCCGGGCCGGACTCTTTCAGCCGGCCCGTCCTTAATTCAAGATGGTGCAAATTTTTGCCATCCCGTTAAACTCGGCCCTTCTTTCTCCCTCGGAAAGCCAGCCATGATTGGCTCATCAAATTAATTAGCATCTGCAGTTCTGTCCCGGCACCGGATTGCGTTAGAATCCCGGTCGGGCTCTGTCTTGGGAAGAGTTAATGACGCCGATGCACGCCTACAAGATGGCAAAGTCTGAAACTGCGCTTCCCCGCATTCTGGTTGTGGATGATGACGTCGAACTATGCGAACTCCTCCGCGAGTACTTGGAACCCGAAGGTTTTCAGATCGAGGTCGCATCCAACGGCATGCGGGGAGTGCGTTACGCTCTTTCCGGCGACTATGCCTTAGTTGTTCTCGACGTTATGCTTCCTGAAGTTGACGGGTTCGAGGCCCTGCGGCGCATTCGAGCTAAATCGCGTCTACCCGTGATCATGCTCACCGCGCGCGGCGACGACGTCGACCGCATCCGCGGTCTGGAAATTGGCGCTGACGATTATTTGATGAAGCCCTTTAACCCTCGCGAGCTTGCGGCTCGTATTCAAGCAGTCCTGCGGCGAAGCACGGCTCCGAATCCTGAAGTCCCTTCCTTCGCTCCCGAAACCATTGTTCTGGGTGATATTGAATTGGATCAAGGATCTCGCGCCGTTCGGCGAGGTAATGAAGAGATCGATTTAACCTCCCTCGAATTCGACCTCTTGACTTATTTTTTAAAAACCCCGGGCCGCGTCGTCTCCCGTGACGATATGGTAAAAGCCGTACTCCGTCGTGAGATTGTCTCCTTCGATCGTAGCATCGACGTGCACGTGAGCAATTTGCGCAAAAAGCTCGGCCTCGCTGCCGACGGCAGCGACCGCATTCGTGCCATTCGAGGTATCGGGTACGTTTATGTCTTGCCGGGCAAAAGCACCAAGCGGTGAATGACGATGCAACGACTATATTTCAAAATTTTTCTGTGGTTTTGGCTGGCCATGGTGCTGGTTAGCGGCACTCTGATATTTTCCGTGGTCACCACTCATCAGGAACTTACCGTTAACGGCAGTAAACAGTATGACGAGATCATGACTTCTCTGGTCGCCGCGCGGGCTGCCGACATGCTGGAAGACCATGGCATGGGCGCTCTCGCGGACTATCTCACCTCGCTCGACGGAACTTTGCATTGGCAAGCTTTTCTGTTCGATGACGAAGGCAACGAAATTCTGTCGCAGCCCACTCCACCTCAAGCCAATATCATCGCCCAAGCCGCGCTTCAGACTAGCGACACGAAATTCCTCGTTTCTCACGGCAGAAAGTACGTTGCGAAACGAACCGTGGGCTCCGATGGAACCCGCTATGTCTTTGTAATGGACACCGATGTTCCCTCGGTTGCAAGCATTCTCCGTGCCCCTCTCGCCATTCAAATCATGCGTGCTTTGGTGGTCGCCCTGATGGCTGGTTTGGTCTGCTTCTGGCTCGCTCGTTACATCACCGCGCCAATCCGTCAGTTGAGCGACGCCACTCATCGTCTAGCAGCTGGCAATTTGGCGGCTCGGGTAGACGGTTCGGCAACGCAACGAAAAGACGAAGTCGCCGAATTGGGCCGCGATTTTAATCACATGGCGGAGCAAATCGAATTCCTCATGTCTTCGCAGCGCCGGCTGATACGCGATATCTCTCATGAATTGCGCTCGCCGCTCGCTCGTCTTGGTGTTGCACTGGGCTTGGCCCGCAGGCATGCTACTCCTGAATCTGTTGGCGCCCTGAACCGCATTGAGCTCGAGGCCGAGCGGTTGAATGGACTGATTGGAAGCCTGCTACGTCTGGCTCGTCTGGAAAGCGGAGAGGCGCTTATGGATCAGGGCACCTTGGATCTGGATGCCCTTCTCCACGAGGTCGTAGCTGACGCAGACTTCGAAGCTCGCGGCCGCAACCGTTTTGTACGAATCATGACCTCCACGCCCTGCTGCGTAACTGGCAATCGCGAGCTGCTTCGCAGCGCGATTGAAAACGTAATTCGCAATGCCGTCACCTATACGGACGAGAACTCCGCCGTCGAAGTCAGCCTTTCAAGTTTCGACCAGGCCTCCCAAAAGCAGGCCGTCGTGCGTGTGCGCGACCACGGCAGGGGTGTGCCGATCGAGTTGCTGCGCGACATTTTCATTCCTTTTTATCGAGTGGCCGATGCCCGTGAACGCTCCACGGGCGGCACCGGTCTGGGCCTTTCCATCGCCGAACGCGCCGTTCACCTGCATGGCGGAAATGTGAAAGCGGAAAACTCGCCGGAAGGTGGCTTGGTCATCGAGCTGCGGTTCCCGGTAACGCTTGTCGCGTCACGAGATTCAGCCCCGCACTTGGCACCAGTTTGAGACCCTCAACCCGGAGGACGTCCCCGACCCAATTTCAATTCCGATGGTGTCGATGCCTGCGCAAAAGGCGTCTTTGCCGCTCGCCCAGTGGAGTTTAGGGCTTCTCTCAGCACTAAGTTCCTTGTTCCTTTCAGTTTAGGTCCTAGGACCCTCGTACCACCGCTAACTCCTAACCGAGGTACCCTCAAAATGTGACTTTAACCCTACAGGCGAATCCGTCGACGCCTGCTAATTTCGTTACTGCAATACTTTTCCGAAGAGAGGCTATGTGAGCAAAGCATCCAACATATTTCACTCCACCGCGAGCACCGACCCAAAACCGGGTCACTCATCAGCATCCAGCCTGTCGAACATCGCTGATCCGCGCGCCAATGATCCTTTCGTCGAAGAATGCCCTGCATTCACCATGCCTGACGAAACGATCCTTACCGAGACCTTCGATCTAGACAACATGCTCGTCTCCTCACAGGTCACACACGTAGCCACAGAGCAAGAAATCGTTGCCGAGATGAGCGCGGCTGCCGAAGAGTTCGTCATCGAACAGCAGCACCACGCACATTCGCCGGCCGCTGACGGAAGCATCACCAGCGCCCTCTTGAAGACGGCTGCACCCAGCCATGCGGGCCAGACGCGCCCCAGCGAGCCGGCTAAAGATCGCCGCCGCAAACATCGCGCGCTGATTTCCGCTCCCATCCGAGTTCGCCGCTTTGATATCACGAGTGAAGGCCCGGACGAGATTGCCACCACGGTCGACGTTTCTCGCGTCGGCATTCTCTTGCACACCAGGCTGGATTGTTATTACCGCGCCATGGAAGTTGCGGTGATATTCCCCTACAGCGAATCTCCCAACGCCATTCAGACCGAACGGATCGGCCGCGTGGCTCGCATCACAGACCTGGGCAACGGAACTCGCTCAGTTGCAATCGCCCTGGGAGGGTCGGAAGGCATCAACGCCTCGATCGCTACCGCCCCGCAAGATTCGATGAGCATTTCGTCTTTCGCTGTGCCGCAGACTAAAAAGCCTTTGGTCCTGGCCATGGACACCGACGGCGCTCTTCGCGATAACTTGAAAAGCTATTTGCAGAACGAAGGCTACGACGTAATCGCGGTCAGCAATGCATGCGACGCTCGTGAAGTTTTAAACATGTTCACCCCGGCTTTGATTGTTGCGGAGGTCGAAGGCGATGGCACTCCCGGTTTCGATATTTGCTCCTTCGTAAAAGCCAGCCCCCGCTTAAAACAAATTCCCGTAGTACTCACCACCAATTCCGCATATCCCAGCGATTATTCCAACGCTCACGCCCGTGGTGCCGTAGTCTGCATGGCGAAACCTTACAAACAGGACCGCATGGGTCATATCGTGCGCCTCCTTGCTCCACTGCCGGAACATCTTCAGAGCACTGCCGCTCCGCGTCCCGCCGATCCCACTCGCGTCCCTGGCCGCGACTGCACCCTGAATGGACGAATGCAAAATATAGTTCGCGGTAACGGCAACTCGAAAAAAACCGGCACGAACGGAAATGGCAAGTCTCGCTTTAAGTTCCCGTCCTTTCGTTAGGCTCACGTTGCGCTGGCCACCAAACCAATTTTGTTTTTAGCTCTGCAGCAGACTCTCGCGTCCAGCGCATTCCTTCGCAGCAACGGCAGTTCGCTTAATCGTCGCCGCTACTTCATCTATTTATAGACGCGCACATCTACGCAGTACGATACCTGTACTAAAACTGTCCTATTTGACAGATTGACGGATTGATATAAAAGCAATATTGTCCGCTCGTCACTACAGTTCAAACCCAGTCGTTGCGCTGGACAATTCAGCGTAACTGCTATTCCCCGGGTTAAGTCCCCGCCATTTAACCTCAGGATTTGCACACGACGGAAGTGTGCCCGGTTTTTCCCTAAATGAAACAAAAAGGGGGCTCGATGAAAGAATTGAAAAGCATAGCCAAGGCTTTTAGGTTATTTAGTACGTTAGTTACAGCGTCGATAATTATATGCGCCTCTCCCGTTTTGGCCCAGTTCCAAAACGGACCACAAGGCGGCGGCCAAGGCTTTGGTAGTGGCCTACAAGGTAGTGGTCAAACCGACGGCGTGAAGGATCCCGGCGTCCGCAGCGACGCTGTGGCTGTCGGTACTCCGCTGTCGACTTTGAGCGCATCCGAACTACAGTTCTTCCAGGATGGCCTGTCCCGTTTTCTGCAAGTGGATTCCGTATCCGGCCAGATCGGCGGCGAACCTGGTTTGGGCCTCGGCCCTGGATTCAATTCCAATAGCTGCGGGAGTTGTCATGCGCAGCCTGCTGCCGGCGGCTCCAGCCCGAGCGCCACGTTCTTCCCCTTCATCGGACCAAATCCACAGATCGCTGCAGCAAATGATGCGGGCGCATTGAACTCGATTCCCTTCTTTATCGCCCCGGATGGCCCGGTTCGCGAAGCCCGTTTCCCCTTCGCGGTTAGTGCCAATGGCTCCGTGACACAAACTCCAGACGGCGGCGTTCATGATGTCTTCACCATCGCCGGCCGTTCTGACGCTCCCAGTTGCGTTATGCCTCAGCCAAATTTCGAGCAAGCACAGCGCGAAGGTAACATCATCTACCGCATTCCCACGCCTGTGTTTGGTGCGGGGTTCATCGAGAACATTGCTGACGCCACCATCCTCACCAACATGTCTGCCAACGCTCAGCTTAAATCCCAACTCGGAATCTCAGGTCATCCCAACCTTAGTGGAAACGACGGATCGATCACGCGTTATGGCTGGAAAGCTCAAAACAAGTCCCTGATAATTTTCTCCGGTGAAGCTTACAACGTGGAAATGGGCGTGACCAACGAAGCTTTTCCCACCGAGCGCGCCAATCCTCCCTCCGCCTGTTTGTATAACGCAACCCCGGAAGACGGCACGAACTTCAGTTATTCTGGCGCGGCGATTCCAAGCGATGTTGTCGCATTCTCGGACTTCATGCGCTTCCTGGCACCCCCAGTCCAAGCCACAACTGGAATTCCCGGTAACCCCAGCCTCCAGTCGATTCAGGCAGGCCAGGCAGTCTTTAACCAGGTCCACTGCAACATGTGTCACACGCCCACAATGCAAACCTCAGCCTCCTACTACACGGCAGCGCTAAATAACCAGCCGGCCAACTTGTTCTCGGACTTGCTCGTTCACCACATGGGTCAAGGACTCGCGGACAACGTCTCACAAGGTGCAGCAGGTCCCGACGAATTCCGTACAGCCCCGCTGTGGGGCGTCGGCCAACGCATCTTCTTCCTGCACGACGGCCGCGCAAATCCAACAAACGGCGGTTTGCTGACGGCGATCGAAGCTCACGCTAGCCGGGGCTCCGAAGCAAACCAGGTAATCTCGCTCTTCAATCAATTACCCCCACAGGAAAGACAAGCACTGCTGAATTTCCTGCGGTCGCTATAAAAACGTAACTCCCATCGCAACTCGATGGCCGGCGCGGCACCGCGCCGGCCACCGCAACATTAGACCCGCGCGCAACTAGTGTCTTGCATCAGAGGCACACCTCGCATTTGTTTTCTCTGCGTCTCTGCGGTGAATCCGTTTTCCTCGCTCCGGCAGTAACGAAACGCAAAGCCACTTTCGCTTATACTTGATAAGTGCCTGCACAACAGAAAACGATCTCCAACCGAACTCCGCTTGTACTCATCTTTGTAATGCTCGGCTGCACGGCAGCCGGTAACCTAAGCAACGCGCAGTCGGGATTTGGCGCGCCAGCAGCCACACCCAATTCTCAAAAACAAAAACTCCCGGTCGAGCAGCTCTACTTAGTAACTCAAGCGATCTTCCACAACGATCCCAAGTGGGTAGACCACATCCTTGAAATACGACCCGAAGCCAGCGGGGTCCTAATCCGCGACATCCGCATCGCACCGCTAAGCCCCGCCTGCCCTCACAATGTCACCGTGCGAGCAATTGAGCGCACACTCCCCGACACCACAATTGCGAAAGTGACCGCAAAATTCCCAATCTGCTCCTACGAGGAAGACGACGTGGCAGGAATGATAAACGTAGCAAAATTCGAAGGCGCAGTCAGCTCACCCGACGACAGCGCCAGCCAAACGATCGTCGCCACTTGTGGCAAGAAACACAAAATGTTTGAGCTCCCCGACGAGGACGCATTACGCTTTGAAGCCTTGCGTCACGCCGACACCCATGTAGCCGCTTTCTGGGATCTGGCCGCCACAATGGAAGCACGCGCTTTCGGCGAAGACTTCTCCCTGGCAAAAGTCACTGTCGACGAAGACAAAAAGTTTCAAGACTTGGGCGCAAAGGCAGTTCCGGAAATCAAATCCGGCCGGTACGATCAAGGTTTCGCGGATCAATCCTGCCCTTACGCCGAGTGTCAAGATCACAACGTCGCTTCAGCCCTGCAGGGCTATACAGGCCCAATTTTTGAATGCCCAAAAAACTGAATATTTATACGTAGCGTTGGCGGCCTTCAGTGCGGCTCAGTTCAGCTCACGCTTTGCGTCAGATTGGCATTGGAATGTGAATTGAAGCTACGTTGCCGTTGCAGTTGTCGTTGCAGTTGACATCGTTTCTGGTGTGGACGTTGATTTCGGTGTTGCCGTCTTTCTTCAGAGACGGTTTTCCGGCACGCAGAATCTCTCTTCGCCTCACCCTAAGCCCAAACGCCGGCCCTCGCGTGCTCAAACAAACTGCCCGCTCCACGGATCAGCCGGAAGGCAATAAACCAGCC
>Ga0182015_10001881_pt1 | contig 26720 bp, 20 predicted proteins | sample 712P3MmetaG_FD_120478 | JGI IMG/M metagenome (GOLD analysis project Ga0182015, IMG submission 120478) | Permafrost microbial communities from Stordalen Mire, Sweden - 712P3M metaG | ecosystem: Environmental > Terrestrial > Soil > Wetlands > Permafrost | place: Sweden: Stordalen | collected...
CAGCGGACGATTCCTGAAGCATAGAAGCTGCCCTCCCCTCGGCCGGGGCGCCGTCGTCTCGAGCGTCCGGTCGCGTTAGCCCGGTCTTCGCGTCATGCGAGCGAGAACGCGAGCGGCGCAGAGCTTGCGTCCAGGATCCGCGCGCCGCCTCCCGAGAGACTCGCCTCGGCCCGGTAGCGGCCGCTGCGCAGATGGCGGATCGTCGTGTCGAAGCTGCCCGCCAGTCGCAATGGAATCCTCACGATCCCCGCTTGGCGCCAGGTCGAGCCCTGCAGGCGTTGCAACGAGACGCCCACGCGCATTTCGGCGCTGAGGTGATGGGCGGACGGAAGCTCGAGCCTGCCGAGCAGGGTCACGGCGCGCCCCGACCGGCGCGCCTTGAGCGACAGCAGCGCTTCTTTGAGCACAGGGCTCGTCGAACCACCGGGATGGCTGCCAGCCTGCGTCGCTTCGCCTTCTCCTGGCTGCGGATCGCTGCCGCCCGCGCCGGCGGCTTGTGCGATCGTGGTTGTTTCGCCGCTGGCGCCCGAGGTTTCCGCGCCGACGGCGCCGAGGGTCTGTTCTTCGCTCGGCGCGGGCTCGGCTTCGGCGGGCGATGCTTCCGGTTGTTCTTGTGGAGCTCCGCCGCCAAGAGAGACTTCCTTCGCGCTTCCTCCGGGGTAGCGCAGGATCGCTCCGCTGGATGCTGCCAGGGTGATCGAGCTCACGAGCGTGCCCGCGGTCGTGAGCATCGGCTGTGGCAGCGTTACCGTGCGCGTCGGCGCTTCGGGTTCGTTAAGCAGCGCGATGCCGCCGGTGAAGTTGCGTCGCATGAGCCCCTCCCATGTCGAGCGTAGGCCTTCGGCTTCGCCAAGATCGATTTCATATGCCGACCACCAATTTTCCGGAGTCATTTCTCCGTTGCCGACCCCGTCGTCTCCGTCGGAGATGAGGAAGTAGGCAGCCAGGCTGTATTCCCGGCCCGGGGGAGAATCGTCGGAGCCGTCGAGGACGACGCCCTTGCCGGCGGCGTGAACGCTGTTGACGAACGACATCATCGCGCTGAGTGACCATTCGCCCGATCCGCCCTTGATGTTGGGGTCGTTGACGCCGCGCTCGAGGTTGATGTAGTTGGCAGCGGCGATCTCGCGTTTGACGAGCGGGTTGTTCCAGCGTTGTGCTCCGCCCGCGTACCACACCGAGTTGTGCAGTATTTCCACGCTCGGCAGCGCGGCGCGGATTTCTTCGACGAACGTGACCACATATTCCTCCCACGCCTGTTCGGTCATGGGCTTGCCCGTGCGCGGGTCGACGGGCGCTTCGTGAGCACCCGAGCTGTTGCCGACGTCGAACACCAGATTCACGTCATCGATCCACAGCCCCGCATAGCCGTGTGCGACCGCCGCCTCCGCTTCAGCGATCCAAGCGTGACGGTATTCGGCGTTGCCGACATCGCCTGCGTACTGCGGGCACGTTCCACCTGAGCAGCCCCACGGGATGTACAGCGGTTCGCCGGAGCCGTTGCGCAGGATCCAGTTCGGATGTTCGCCGGCAAAGCTGCTGCCCGGGTAGATGGCGTATAGATCCTTGTACGCCCAGCCGTGGTGATACCAGCTCGTTTTGTCGTTGAAGTACGGATTGAAGACCTCCGCACGCCAGAAATGCCGGTTGATCCATTCCTCGGTGGCGAGCGACGGTTCGTTCAGGTAGGACGTGTCCTGGGAGGCTGTCCGCTTTACGAAGTTGATGGTGCCGGCCGTGGTAGCCGGCTGAGCTGAGCTCGCCTGTGCGGCGCCCGGGCAGGCCAGGGCGATTGCCGCACAAGCGGACGCAGCGCCGCTCATCAGAAAACGGGTCGCCGAGCTCATCTGTCCTGCTTCCTGTCGTCGTGTTCAGACCGCGGGGGGATGGGAAACTGGCGAGCCGACCGAGGCGATTCGTTGTGACCCCGCTGAGCGCCAGGCGTCTTGCCGGACTCACCGGATGCTTCGGAGGTGCCGACGTCGGGCTTTACGCGTGCGTGCGCCACTGGACGTAAGTCCAGGCTGGCGCGCGGTTGGCCGCGCTTCGATGCTCAGGCAGACGCGGGCGCGCGCCGCGGCAATCCGACCCGCGTGCGCTCGCGTGCGAGCGACATTCCGCCGGGGCGCGCGGCGGTAGCCCAGATCAGGGCGGCGACGAGCCAAAGATGTCGCCAGTGCATGGTGTCAACCACTGCGCTGTTGAAGACCAGGCCACACCACGCGCCGAGCAGGGCGGCCGAGCCTATGCCGTAGAGATCTCGCCCTAGCAGGGCGCTGCGCAGCCCGATCGCGAGAGTCGCGATCACAAGCGCGAGCCACAGCACGAGCCCGAGCGGGCCCGACTGGGACATCGTGTCGAGATATGCCGAGTGAACTTCGATCGGCGAGTAGTACTTGAACTGCCCGGGGCCTACGCCGAGCGGATGCTTCCATCCCGTTTCCCATCCGAAGCTCTGGGCGGCAAACCGTTTGGAGTCGTAGGACTGGAGTTTTGCGCGATGTTCGATGAAGCTCAGCGATCCCGACGCGGCCACGACCACAGTCACGATCGACAGCGCGCCGAACAGCATCGCCACCGCGCGCAGCGTCCGGCGCGACCCGCGGTGACGCACGCTGGAGATGGCGAGCATCACCGTGATCGCGATGCAGTAGTTGCCCCAGCTCGCGCGTGACCAGGAGAAGAGGATGCCGGCGGTGAGCACGCCGAGGATGACCAAGCTGCTGGAGTTGCGCAGGTGCAGCAGCTTGATGCGGCTGAGGCCGATGCGCTGCTCCAGCAGGATGACCGCGATCGGAATCAGGAACGGACCGAACACGTTTGGGTCCTTGAACAGGCCGCTGGCGCGCACGCCGCCGTCCAGGCCGCCGAGGATGAACGAGCGCCCGGGCAGCGGTAGCAGCAGCGACGCGACCGACACGATGGCCGAGACGACACCGACCCACAGCCACGTTAGGACCAGCACGCGCGCCTTGTGCTCCGAGTCGAGGTAGCCGGCCATCCAAACCGCGAAGATCATCAGGTATGCGGTGATGAAGAAGAACTGGAGAGCTTCCTTGAGTTCGACGACGTCGACGAACGAAGCCAGCTGCAGGCACAGCGTCAGTCCCACGACCAGCCTGATCAGCACCGGCACGCGCGAGAGGCGGAAGCGACCGGTCAGCGCGGCGATGACCATCACCACGGCGAAGACCGCGTCGGTGGGTGCCGGCTGAAACCGCACGAAGCCCATCAGCGCCAGCCCCAAGAGGACCGCGGAGTCAAAGCGCTGGATCGCGAACACCGTCAGGGCGCAGAGCAGCGCGCCGCCTGCGACCACGAGCGGCAGCGAGACGCTCAACTTGTCGGTGGCGAGGGCCAGCAGCACCGCGAGCAGACATAGCGCGGCCACCGAAAGGACCGCCGGCAGGGCACGCGAGGACACCCCCACAGGCGTGCGGATACGGGCTGCCAGCGCGGTCATCGCCAACATCATCGACCGTGGTGGGCGAGAAGTAAAGACGCTACCGTGTCGATTCATGTCGGCGCCGATCTCGGTCGTGGTTACCGTGCTGAACGATCGGCCCGGTCTCTCGGAACTGCTGGCGGCGCTGGCCGAGCAGGAGTGTCCGGCGCAGGAGATCGTGGTCGTCGACGGCGGATCCAGCGACGGCAGCTCGCAGCTCGTCGACTACTGGCGCCAGCGTGGCCTGCCGGTGAGGATGCTCGATGCTCCGGGCGCAGGCATCTCGGCGGGGCGCAACCGGGGAATCGTCGCTGCAGGCAACGACGAGATCGCGGTGACCGACGCGGGCTGTCGGCCGGACCCCGCGTGGCTGGCCACGCTCGCCCGCGAGCTCGAGCACAGCGATTTCGTCGCGGGCACATACACGGTGGATCGAAGCACCGCGTTCGAGCACGCAGCATCCGTGACCCTGTATCCGGACGTCGCGGAGGCACGTGGCCGACTCAGCCCGCTGATCCGCGCCTGGCAGGTGGTGTTCGGGCGACGGTTCAGGTTGGACCGCGCCACCGGCCGTTCGATGGGCTTTCGACGGGAATGCTGGGAGTTCGCGGGCGGCTTTCCGGAGCGTGTCAACTGGGGAGAGGACGTTGCCTTCAGCGCCGCGGTCAGCGGCGACATGCGCGCCGTTCTGGCTCCGGAGGCCGTCGTGGCCTGGCGAGGTCGCAAGACCTGGCGGGAGAATGCGATCATGTACTGGCGCTACGCGAAGGGCGAAGCGATCCTCGGCGTCCAGCCGCGCACGTATGCGCGCGGCCTGGCCTGGGGCGTAGCGCTGGCCTTGGCGGCGCGGCCAGGTGCGCGCTCGCGGCTCGCGGTGGCGGCCGGCGGCGCCGTTTACGCGTCGGTTCCCGCGCTGCGGGCCCATCGCAGCGGGCTGACAGCGCGGCACTGGTGGCGCATTCCGGCGCTGCTCGCCGTCAAGGATGTGTCGATGCTTGCCGGGACAGTTGCCGGGTTGCGAGCGAGGCGAACGACGGAGAGCCCATAGCTTGGCCTGGGTCGCCCGCTGCGACCTCGTCGTAGATCGCTGCGGTGGCCGTCACCATCCGCGCGAGCCCGAAGCGCTCGGCGTGGAGGCGTCGTGAGGCATCTCCGGCGAGTGCGAGCCGGGACGGGTCCGACAGGAGCCCCGTTGTCTCCCGCGCGAGTGCGAACGCGTCATTCGGCGGGACGATCGCGCCGGTGAGCGGTGTGACCGCCTCGCGGTTGCCACCTACGTCGGTCGCAACCTGCGGCACCCCGCAAGCCATCGCTTCGAGCAGCCCGAACGGAAACGACTCCCACGCCGAAGGCAGCACGTAGAGATCGAGCGCCGCGATCGCGTCTGTCGCGGGCGCCCGGAACGGGAGCATGGCGAAACGCGAGTCGCGATCGAGTCCGATCTCGTGGGCGTGCCGGCGAAGCTCCCCCTCGAGAGGGCCGTTGCCGACGATGACGACGCTTGCGCCCGGGACCTTGGAGAGGATCAGCGGCGCCGCGTCCAGCAGCAGATCGAGGCGCTTCTGCCTGCGCAGCGCGGCGACCGCGCCGACGACGGGGCCTCGCTCTTTCATCCGCGCGATCTCGACATTCGGCACGCCGTCGTGCTTGGCGGGAGCGGCGGATCCGTTGTGCACGACATGCAGGCGCTCCGGTGCGGCGATGCGATGTGTGAGCGCGAGCTCGCGCTCCTGCTCGCACACGCACAGCACCGCTCCGGTGCTCGCGAGCGTTCGCTCCGCCGCGATCGCCGCGAGCCTGCCGGCGAGGGAGCTCCTGCCGACGAACGGAAAGCAGTGCGGACTGTAGAGCGACGGCACTCCACACGACAGCGCCGCGATACGTCCAAGCACCCCCGCCTTGGCCGCGTGGACGTGGATCAGGTCGAAGCGACCGCTGCGCAACAGCGAGCGCAACGCGCCGACGGCCTTCAGCTCGGCCGATACCTCGCGGTAGTGTCGCTTCAGCGGGATGCGCCACACCGGCACCCCCGCGTCTTCGAGCAGCCTGTAGGGGGTGGCGTCGGCCGGGCCTGCGACCTCGATCTCCCATCCGTGGCCGGGAAGGCCCAAGGCAAGCTGCGCGACGTTCTCGGGCACGCCGCCGTCGGGAGGCTCGAACACCAGCAGTGCGCGGGGCATCGAGCTATCCGCCGGCGCGCGCGTGGCCCGGCGCGGCCTCGTCGAGCAGCGCGAGCTCGCGCGCGAGCGCCCGGTCGAGCACGCGGCCCGCATCTGCCCGCGCTTGCAGGGGCCGCAGTGTGTGGTCGTTGCCCGAGAGCGTCTCCAGCTCGACGTTCGGCCAGCTGCGCAGGCGCTCGAGCCGCCCGTCGCGACGCATCTCTTCATACAGCGGCTCCTGCCCGGAGAACGCGACCAATGCCCGCTTGCCCTGCTCGTGGAGGGCACGCAGCGCCACATCGAGCTCCCCCTCCGGCCCACGGGCTGGGAGGGGGAGCTTCCCCCCCAGGCGCCGGGCGAAGCCGCGCGCGCCGGCAGGCAGCTCGCGCGCCAGCTCCCACATGCGCCTGCGGCTGGCCCTGCCGCTGAGCAGGCGCGTCCAGGAGGAGCCCTGCAGCAGGGCTTTGCGCAGGTCGCGTCCTTCCGCGACGACCGGATCCCAGAAGAGCGTCTGCGGATTGAGCATCAGCGCGGCGCTCACGCGCTCGTCCTGGAGCGCTGTGTGAAACGACCAGTACGCACCTGAGCAGAGGCCGCCCAGCACGAAGCGCCGCACGCCCGTCTCGGCCTCGATGGCGTCCAGTGCGGCGCGCACCTGCCCGGCCATCTCCCCGGCGTACAGCTCGGCGAGGTCGTGGAAGCGCTCGCCGTCGCCGTCGGAGTCGCCGATGCCCTCGAGGTCCAGGCGCAACGTCGCCACTCCGCGCGATGCCCAGCGGCGCGCGATCTCGACCCACATGCGGTTGGGCCCGATGCGCCGTATAGCTCCGGCGTTGAGCAGCACCGCCGCGAGCGGTTCGAGCTCGGCGTCGAGCGGCGTTGCGAGGATCCCGAACAGATTCCCGAAGGACTGCTCGACCGCGACTGGACGCTCGCGGATCCTGCCTGCTGCGCCCGCCATCTCGCATGCGACCACGGCCGCAGCCCGACCGTCGCCTCGGGAGCGCTCGCGGGGCGCAGGCTCCCGACGCGACTCGGGCGGCGGGGGCCGACGCTCGAGCCACTCGCGGATCAGCGTAAACGTGTCGAGCGGCGCCCGCGCGAGTTGCGGCTCGGCGGTCATCGCGCCGTAGCCCGCGCCCGCTACCTCGGTCACGTCGACGGCGCGTGCCACGAGCAGACTGTGGAGCCGCCCGTCGGCACCGAGCGTGTCACGGCCCAGCAGCAGCGCTCGCTCGACCGCGAGCTCTCGGGGCAGTTGCTCGAGGTCCAGCCGTTCGAGATCGCGGACTGTGTCCGCATCGAGACCGAATCCGCCGGCTTCGAGCGCCGGCTCCTGCGCGTTCAAGGCAGCCTGCGCATCCGCGGCGGCGACCTCGTTCTGCTCCAGGCGCGCGAAGGCGCGCAACTCCCGGACGAACGTTCGTCCGCCCGCGGGGACGTTCCAGAGCACGAGCTCCTCGAAGGCCGAGCCGGTGGCGATCGCCTGGCAGGCGATCACGCCGCCGAACCCGATCCCGATCGCGGCGACCGCGGGCGCTCGGCTGTGCTCGCCGAGCCACACCCCCGACGCACGCATCGCATCGGTCCACAGCTCGAGCTTCGAGTCGTGGCGATCCGAGGCCGTGCTGTCGCCGGTTCCCGGCAGGTCGATCCTGAGCGCGGGGTGCCCGGCATCCGACATGACTTCAGCCAGACGGCGTCGGCTTCGGTAGGAGCACACCTCCTCCCATCCGAAGGGCGCGCAGATGAGCACCGCTGTCTTGAGCTCGCGTCCGCGGGGCGGGTGGTAGACGCTGAACAGCGCGCACGTGGCGGACTCGAGATACTGCGCGCGCGCGTCCGTCGGTCGCACAGCCTCGACGCCCGAGGGCCCACCGCGATACGAGTGTTCGACTATGGTCATCTGCTGGGCTGAGAGGGTCCTGGATGCCGCGCCTGAGCCCTCTATCGGCTCGTCGGCGCGGGATGCTGAATCTAGCCGCTGCGTGGCGGCCCGCCAGCCCAAGCGTCGCGCCGACGCGGCGGAGCCGTGATCCGCTCCGCTTACGGAGTGCTCACATAGCGCAGCACGGCGCCGCTTGCCGCCGGCAGCGTGACGCTCGTCACGCGCGTCCCCGCCGTCGTGATCATCGGCCTGGGCAGAGCCACTTTGCGCGTCGGTGCCTGCGGTTCGTTCACGAGCACGATGCCCTGAGCGAAGTCACGACGCGTCAGCCCTTCCCAGAGACCTCGTTCGTCCCTTGCCCTGCCGAGGTTCGTTTCATATCCCGACCACCAGTTTGCGGGGGTGATTTCAGCGTCGCCCACGGCGTCGTTCCCGGTCGAGACGAGGAGGTATGCGGCGAGGTTGTATTCGCGTTCCGGGGAGCCGTTGTCGTAGCTGTCGAAGATCACCCCCTTGCCCTCGGCGTGAACGGCGTCGACGAACGACAGGAACGTGCTCAGCGACCATTCTCCCGTGCCGCCGGCCATGTTCGGGTCGTTCACGCCCCGCTCGAGGTTTATGTAGTCGGCGGCCGCGATCTCGCGCTTTACGAGAGGGTTCTTCCAGCGTTCGGGCCCTCCCGCGAACCAGACCGAGTTGTGCACGATTTCAGCTTCAGGCAGCGCTTGGCGGACTTCTTCCACGAATGTCGTGACGTATTCCTGCCAGGCATGTTCTGTCATCGGCTTGCCGGTGTTGGGGTCGATTGGCGGTTCCTCCGCGCCCGAGCCGTTGCCGACCGCGAAGACGAGGTCGACGTCGTCGATCCAGATGCCGGCATAGCCCTTGGCGATCTCCGCTTTCGCTTCCGCGATCCACGCGTGGCGAAAAGCGGAGCTCGCGACGTCCCCGGCGTATTGAGGGCACGTGCCCTCCGAGCAGGACCAGGGGATGTACATCAGCTTGCCGGCGGCGTTGCGCAGGATCCAGTTTTCGTGTTCCTTCGCGAATGTGCTGCCTTTGTAGATCGCGAACAGGTCCTTGTAGACCCATGCTTTCGGATACCAGCTGGTCCTGCTGTCGAAGAACGGCGTGTAGGTCAGGGCGTGCCAGAAGTGCTTCTCGATCCACGACTTCTGCGCGGCCGTTGGCGCGCTCAGGTACGAGCTGTTCGAGGAGCTCGTGCGCGCGAAGAAGCTAACGGTGCCGGCCGTCGCCGTCGAGCTCGCCAGCGTCGTCCCGCCCGAGGGTATACGTGCAGTCGCGTGCGGCGCGGTCGCGTGCGCCGCGAGAATCGCGCCGAGCACCACGATCGCAACCCACGCGCGTACACGCATCAGGACTGGATGCGGGCGCCGTGTCCGCGTCGCACGCAACGCCTGTTGGCCGCACGGAGAATCGTGGGCAGCTTGCTCGAACTCCTTCTCATGAGGACCGTCCGGGGGATCGGGGTCTAGGCTCGGCTGCTCGCGGACCAGCATAGCGAGGCGTTGCGCACGCCCGGCCAGATTTGACCAGTTTGCGGGAATACTGGTAGCCTCCAGCTGTGTCGCGGCTGTTGATGGCTTTCAAGCCGCCTGATGGGGGAGCTGCCGAGAACGTGTTGCAGCTTGCGCGTGGGCTAGGCGAGCGTGGGTGGGAAGTCGAGCTCGCCGGCCCCCTGGAGTCGAGCATCTACGATCAGGTGGCCGCGGACGTGAGGGTTCACCGGCTGCCGATCAGCCCCGGATACGCTTCGCTGCGCAACAACGCGGCGGCATTGCGTGGGCTGCTCGGGATTCTCGCCGAGGGCAAGTTCGACCTCGTCCACGCGCACTCGGCGCAGGCGGGGGTGCTTGCGCGGACTGCGCGCCTGACGGGTGGCCCTCCCGTGGTGTACACGCCGCACTGCTTCACCTTTCTCGGTCATCCTTCGCGGCTTCGCTCTGCCGTAGGGCTCGCGATCGAGCGCACGCTCGCGTCGCGCACGGCCGCATTTGTCGACGTGAGCGCCTACGAGCGCTCCTCGGCGCTGCGCGTGCATGTCGGCGCTCCCGAGCAACACCACCTGATCCGCAACGGCTCAGGCCCGTGCGAGGACAGCGTCGTAGACCCGGAGCTGCTCGCGTTCCGCGGAACGGGGCCGCTGGTCACCGTGGTCGCGTCGTTGCGCCCCCAAAAGCGAGTCGACGTCTTTCTGCGCGCGCTGCCGCGCATCCTGCGCGAGGTCCCCGAAGCGCGCGCGGCGGTGATCGGCAACGGTCCGGAGAGCGGGCCCTTGCGGCAGCTCGCTGCGCAGATCGGACTCGATGGCGATCAGCGACTGCTGATAGCTCCGTTCCACGGTCCCGCATCGCGGTATCTGAACTGCTCGGATCTCTACGTGCTTCCGTCCGGATGGGAGTCGCTCCCGATCGGGGTACTCGAGGCGCTGGCGTGTGGGGTCCCGCAGGTGGTGACCGACGTTGGTGGAGTCTCGGAGGCGGTGGGAGTCGACACGGGCGTGATGGTGCCGCCGCTGAACCCCGGCGCGCTGGCCGCGACGGTGGTCGACCTGCTGCGCGACCCGCAACGCCGAGCGCGGATGGCGGCGGCTTCGCGCGAGCGGCATCGCGGGCAGTTCGGATTGGCACGGATGATCGACGAAACCATCGACGTGTACGAGCACGTGCTGGCGGGCGGGAGCGCCGAGGCGCACGCGACCGCGCCGCTGCACAAGGCGTGCGTGTAAGGCTCCAGGCGTTCCGCCGGCGGGAACGGGGCTCTATGCTTGCGCCGCAATGGGCGTTCACAGAGCCTCATCGCGGAGCGGGCAGCTGGGTGTGATCGGCCCAGGATGAGCGGCGAGCCGGGCACCTCGCACGATCGTCCGCGCGTCTCGATCGTGGTTCCAACATACCGCCGACGAGGCGAGCTCCCGTTGTTCGTGGCCGCCGCGCTCGAGGATCCGGCTGTCTATGAGTTGGTGGTGGCCGTCGACGGCTCGAACGACGGAACGGTCGAGTGGTTGCACGAGGAGGCTCGCGCGGACCCGCGCATCGTCGTGCTGGATCTGCCAAACCGCGGGGCGGGCGTCGCACGCCAGGCCGGGATCGAAGCCGCGCGGGGCGAGGTGGTGCTGCTGCTGGATCACGACGTGGTGGCGGAGCCCGGGCTCGCAAGCGGCCACGCGGCACACCATGCGCCCGGCGAGCACAAGCTCGTCCTCGGCTACATGCCGAACGACTGGGAGTCGCAGCCGCGGGGGCGGCGCGGCACCGGCATGCTGTACCGGCGGGCTTACGAGCGCCAATGCGAGCGCTACGCCCGCGAACCGGATTTCGTCCTCTACGCGCTTTGGGGAGGAAACTTCTCGCTACCGCGCGAGGACTTCCTGCGCATCGGTTTCGAGAAGATCGCGGCGGAGCGCGAGGAGGATCGCGGGGGGGAGGAGGACCGCGAGTTCGGGCTCCGGTGCCGCCAGGCCGGCATTGAGGGCTGCTTCGACCCGAGCCTACGTGCGGCCCATGAGTACAGCCGGTCCCTCGACCAGTACCGACGTGACTGCCGTCAGGCCGGCCAGTCGCGACGGCGAATGTACGAAGCCCATCCCGACATCCTCGGCGAGGACCTCGAAATCGGGCACACGCTGCCCGGGCCGCTGCGTCGCCTGATGCCCCTGCTGGCCAGCGAGCCCCTGTTCACCGTGCTCGCCGCGATCCTGCAGGCGGTCTTTCACATCGGGGTCTGGCTCGGGCTGGTCGACGTCGAGGCATTCGCCGGACGTGGCCTGGGCTCGCTGGAAGTCCAGCGAGGAGCGATGGACGGAGGCCGGGCCGATGGCTGACCGTTCGAGCCCGCGCCGGAAACCACTGGATCCCCTGCGCCGCGGGTATCGCCGCCGCTTGTTGCGGCTGGTGAAACCGCGCGACTTCAAGGAGACCTACATCGGGCAGGCGCTCGCCACGTACCCCGACCCGACGTACCTCGAGATCGGCGTGCGCGAGGGCGAGTCATTTCGGCTTGCGAGCGCCACCCGGAAGATCGGCATCGATCCGGTCGCGCTGCCGGAGATGAAGCAGCTGCGACCCGGAGAGGAGTTCTACGAGATGACCTCCGACGAGTTCTTCAGCCAGCGAGCCTCGCAGGTGTTGGGACCCGCGTCGATCCACGTCGCGTTGATTGACGGGCTTCACGAGTTTCGCCAGGTGGCGAGAGACCTATTGAGCCTCGAGCCATACATGCGCCCAGATGGGATCGTCTTCTTCGACGACATCAACCCGCCGACGCGGGACATGGCATCTGAGGCCCCACCTGGCGCGATCGACGTCCGCCCGGGGGAACTGTGGAACGGTGACGTGTGGAAGATCGGCGCTCTGATTGCGCGGGCGTGCCCGGATCTCACATTGCGCACGATCGACGCGGACTATGGCGTCGGCGTCCTCAGCGGCTTCGGGGCCGCAAGCTCACGGGACGTCCAAGTCGCGATCGAGGAATGCAAGGCGCTCGACTATGGCGAGCTGGAGAGCTCGCGGCGGTCCTTGCTCGAGCTGGTCGCTCCCATGGAGTTCGACGCGATGCTGGGCGCTATGCGGCGTGCGCGGGCTTGCGCAGGCGCGTCGCGAATTGAGTGATGACCGCGAGGTCGTCCGGGAAGGCCAGTCGCTCGAAGCCGAGGAACACCAGCAGGTAGCAGACGATGCTCAGCGGCACCGCGAGGCCAAGCGACGGGCTGAGCAGCGCCATCACCGCACCGGCGGCCGCGCTACCCAGCAGCGGGCCGGCGATTATTCGCAGTACGTGCAGGTTCCCGTGAATCGGTCGCGACAGCAGCATCAGCGTGCTCGCAATCAGGATCTCCGACACCGAGGTGCCGGCGGCTGCGCCATACAGCGAGTATCGCGGAATCATGATCAGGTTCCAGACGACGTTTTGCACCAGCACCGCCGCGTAGGTCACACCCACCACGCGTCTCGTGTCTTGCGAGTAGAACAGCTGACACGACAGCGAGCTGACCGGGAACAGCATGATCGTGGGCGCAAGGATCAACAGCGCGTCGCCCGCGCGGTGGTATTCGGCGCCGTAGAGCAGGCCGACGATCGGGCCTGAGAGAATCGCGGCGCCCACCGCGAGAGGGACGGTGATCGCGAGCACCAGCTTGAGCGCCCGTTCGTAGACGAACCCCACGGGCGGCTCACTCGATGGCGACAGGCGCGACATCGTCGGCAACACAGCGGTATTGACGCTCCAGGTGACGAACGCGGTCGTTTCCAGCAGGCGATACGCCGCGCCATACTGCCCGACTTCCTTCGCCGGCTTGAAGATCTCGAGCATCGTCGTGTCGATCCGGCTGAGCACCAGGTATGCCACGATGCCCAGACCCACCGGCACGGCCGTGCGCGTGACGCTGAGAGCGCCGCGGACGTCGACCTGCAGCCGCGGGCGAGCGATCTTGCGGAACATCAGCAGCGCGGCGAACAGCGCGGCCGCGAGCGAGCCGATGCAGTAGATCGCAGCCACCGTCACCACGCCTCGGCCCGAGTACAGGGCGAGCGCCGCCACCGCCGTCGTGAGCCAGCGTTGGGTGATCAGCACGACGGGGATCAGCCCCACCCGTTCATACGCCTGAAACACCGCGAACGGAACCCCGATCACATAGTCGAAGATGAAGCCGAAGCCGATCAGCAGCACGACGAAGAACGTGTGCGACGGCATCCCCGCGGCAGCTGCCACCGCGAGCGCCACGAGCAACACGGGCACGCTGAGCAGCAGCTTCGAGGTGAGCACCTCGGAGTAGTAGCGGTCCAGCTGCCGGGCGTCCCGCGCCACCTCGCGGATGAGGACGACCTCCTGCCCGAACTGGCCGAGCGTGACGGCGATGCCCGCGAAAGCGATCGCGAACGAGAAGATCCCGAATTCAGAGGCTCCAGCCTTGCGCGCCACCAGCAGCGCCAGCACGGCGGTGGCGAGTTTGGAGCCGACGTCCCCGATCGCCCGCAGGACTGCGTTCAGGAGGATCAACGACGAGCGCTTACCTGCCGTCGTCGGCGTCTGACGGTCCGTCTGATTCTCCACGGGAGTCGACTCCACCATCAGGCTTTCGCGACGGCGATGGGCGAGAAGCCTATGGACATACCCTAGATGATCGGCAGCCGGTGGACGCGAATCAAGGGCGGCGCAAAGAGCGCGTGCCGCTGGCTATAGCATGCGCAGTCCACGCGAATGGATGCGAACGTCACGACCTCCAGCGACAGCGACCGACAGGCTGAGCTGAACCGCGAGTTCTGGGCGCGTGGCGAGCTCGTGGACGCCTACGCGAGCAGCGAGCTTCGCCCGGCAGAGCAGGTGCTGCTCGACCGCTACCGCGCCGAGCTGTCCGGCAGTGTCCTCGAGCTCGGCTGCGGTGCGGGGCGTCTGACCGGACACGTTTCCAAGATCGCCAAGCGTGTGCAGGGCGTGGACATCTCCGCGGCGATGGTCGAGTACTGCCGGCTGACCTATCCGCAGGCGCAGTTCACGACGGGCGACCTGCAGGAGCTCGCATGGGTGCCCGACGGGTCATACGATGCCGTCGTCGCCTCGTTCTGCGTGCTCGACGTCCTCGGACGTGAGGCACGCGGGGAGGTGCTCGACGAGCTCCGGCGGATCCTCGCGACGGATGGCCTGCTCGTCTTCTCCTCGCACAACCGGGAGTTCAGCGCCGGGGTCATCCGGGACGCGCTGACGCTGTGGGTGGGAGATCCTCACAAGCCGTTGGAGAGCCTGCGCGCGCTGCCGCGACGCCTGCGCAACCGGCGCAGGCTGCGCGAGCTCGAGCATGCCGAGAGCGACACCGAGCTGCGCAACGACGAGGCCCACGAGTTCTCGCTGCTGCACTACTACATCTCGCGCGACTCGCAGGAGCGCGAGCTCCAAGCCCACGGCTACGAGCTGCTCGAGTGCCTGGATCTCGACGGCCTGGTCGTCGCCGCTGGGCAGAGCGCGACCAACTGCCCGGAGCTTCACTACGCGGCGCGCAGGAGCTAGGGCGACGCTGGAGCGCCGATGAGGGTGCTGGCGATCTCATCCTCGGGCCGCCTCGGCGGGGCGGAGCTGGCGCTGTGCGAGACGCTGCGCTGGCGCCCCCGCGAGGCGGAGGTCTCCGCGCTCGTCCTCGGCGACGGGCCTCTCGTCGGGCGCCTGCGGGAGCTCGGGATACCGGCGAGGGTGGGTCGGCGCTACGCCGAGCGGCCCTCGGCCGTCGCCGTCGCGAGCTTCACGCGCTCGCTGCTTGGCCTGCTCCGCGTCGCTCGACCGGACGTGATCCTTGCGGTCGGGCTGAAGGCCGCGTTCCTGTCGGCGCCCGCGGCCCGACTCGCGCGCGTGGCGATCGTCTGGCAGAAGGTCGACCTGTCGCTGGACTCGCGGTTGGCGCTGCCGCTGGGCGTCGCGGTCAGCGGCGTGGTGAGCGTCAGCCACGCGGCCGCCGAAGCGCTGGGTCCGGTCCGCGAGCGGCGTCTGCTGGACGTGGTCGGCACGCCGGTCGCGCTTGCTGACGTCGCCTACGAGCTACCCCCCGAGCGCCAACTGGCGATCGGCACGCTCGGCTCGTTGATCCCGTACAAGGGCCACCACCACATCCTGCGCGCCGCAGCCGCGCTTGTCGGCGAGTTCCCGAGCCTGCGCGTGGTGCTCGCGGGCGCCGCGGTCGCCGACTATCCGGACTATCCCGCGCAACTCGAGCAGCTGTCCGCACGGCTGGGGATCGCCGCGAACGTGGAGCTGACGGGCTTCGTCGAGGACGCCGCGGCGCTGCTGAGTCGCCTGCACGTGTACGTCAACGCGACCTATCGCGACGATCAGGGCTTTGGCTTGGAGGGCCTCAGCGGGGCTCTGCTCGAGGCCGGCTGGGTGGGGCTGCCGGTCATCGCCACGCGCGGCGGCGGCAACGCCGAGGCGCTGCTCGACGGCGTCAGCGGGACGCTCGTGGCCCCCGCTGACCCGGACGCGATCGCGCGCGCAGCGGCCGCCTACCTACGCGACCCGGCGCTCGCACGCGAGGCGGGCGCCGCGGGCCGGCGCTTCGTGCGCGAGCGCTTCTCCGCCGACGAGGTAGCGCGGCGCGTGTTCGCCGCGCTGCGCGTAGCGGCGGACGGCGGGCGCCCCGGCGTATAAGCTCGCCGGGCCTTGCCGTCCGTCCTCTCAGCGGCCACCCGTCGACCCGCGATCGTGCTTGCCTATCACGGTCTCGGCAGCTTCCCGCGCTCGCTCGATCCGTACAACCTGATGCTGGAGCCCACACGCTTTCGCGCCCAGGTGCAGGCGCTGCGCAGGCGCGGCTACCGGTTCGTGGGCCTGTCCGAGCTGTCCGGCGCGCTCGAGCAGCCGCCGCCCGCGGGTGTGTGCGCGCTGACGTTCGACGACGGCACAGTCGACAACCTGGAGGTGCTCGCGCCGCTGCTCGCCGAGCTGGAGCTGCCGGCGACGATCTTCGTGTGTCCGGGCCTGCTCGGAACGCCGCACTTCGCGATGCCCGCGGCGGCCGGCGTGCGCCTGATGGACGAGCGCCAGCTGCAGGAGCTGGCGCGTCTTCCCGAGGTGGAGATCGGCTCGCACACGGTCACGCACGCCGACCTCTCGCACGCCTCGCGAGAGCAAGCGTACGCCGAGATGGTCGACTCCAAGCGAATGCTCGAGGAGCTGCTGCAGCAGGCTGTGCCCACGTTCGCATACCCCAAGTGCGACTACTCGCCGGAGTGTCCAGAGGCGGCACGCTCGGCCGCATATGACGTGGCCGTGACCTGCGCAGGCCGGGGTGGATGGCGGCGGTTCGAGTTGGCGCGGGAGAGCATCGACTCGCTCGACGGCGATCTCACGTTCGCGCTCAAGTCCAGGAAGCTGTTCCTGCCGCTGCGCGAATCGTTGCCCGGTCGGCTCGCCACGCGCGCGCTGCGCCCGTTGCGGCACGGGTCCAGCTCGCCCAGCTGACGGGGAGCAGGGGTCTCTTGTCAGCGAGCGGGCCTGGCTCCCGGACAGGGCGGCAGCGGCTCCCCGCTCAGGATCGCCGCGGGCACGAGCCGCGTGAGCCACTCGGCCTGCTCGGAGATGCCGGGCAGGTATGACTCCATCTGCACGAACGCCTGCCCGATCCCCGGCGGCCGGCGTTCGCTGCTGTGAGCGTCGGATGCGACGTCGTGCACCAGGCCGGCGCGCAGGATCTCCGCGGTGAACACGCGCACCAGCTCTCCGAACTGGCCCCACATCGAGCCGGCCGTGATCGAGCAGAGCAGGCCCGCGTCGACCAGTCGAGCCAGACGCTCGGGCTCCCGTTGAAAGAGCGGGCAGCGCTCCGGATGAGCCAGCAGGATCGACTCGCCACGCTCGCGCAGTCGCAGCAGCACAGCGTCGAAGTCCCACGTCGCGGGCTCGAGCGGGCACTCGAGCAGGACATACGGCCCGCCGCCGAGGCGTAGCGCGTCGAGCTCGTCGCTGCTCAGCTCGGGCAGCCGAGGTATGGCGATCTCGCCGCCAGCACGTAGCTCGAGAGCGATGCCGTTGGCATCCAGCTGCTCCTGCAGAGCGGCGACCCGCGCCGGTACCTCCAGCGGGTCGAGCGGCCAGTGCCGGTTGATGTGTGGCGTTGCCACGAGCGTCGTCGTGCCGGCGCTCGCCGCCACGCGCGCCAACGCCAGCGCGTCCGTCAGCGCGCGCGGGCCGTCATCGACGCCCGGCAGCACATGACAGTGCAGATCGATCACGCGAGCGCTTCCTCGATGCTCACCGCTCGACTCCGAGTGCGAAGCTCACGCGCCCGAGCATGTTGAGCGCCTCGAGCGTGCCGGTGCTCGCCGCGCCCGCGGCGCCGTGATCGTCCGAATCCCCATAGCGCGGGAGCGGGTGCAGCGTCACGATCCGCTCGGCCTCCGGCTCGAGCGTGAACCAGTTGTCCTCGGGCGCGTAGCCGGGCACGTCGACGCTGACACCGTAGGCGAGCCTGGTGGTTTGCAGGCGTAGCTGCATCGTGCCCTCACCGCGCGCGCCCGCCTTGCTCTCGCCATGCTCGTTCGCGCCGGCGCTGGCGCCTGTGACGCGGGCATGAAGGCCGATCGCGGCGGGCGCCTCGCGTCGCAGCGGGCGGCCGGCGGGGAAGCGAACGGACTGCGAGATCGGGGCTGCATGCGCCCCAGGCGCCTCGAGGCTGAGCACGATCGCGTCCTGCGCGGGAGGCCCGAAGCGATAGGCCCACGAGAGATCCACGAAACGCCCGAGCAGGGCCTCGACGTCCCAGTCGGCGCTGCCGTGCGCTGCGATGCCGATCGGCACCTTGGCCTCGCCGACCAGCAGCTCGCCACCGCTGTACAGAGCGAGCCGCAGCTCGCACTCCAGCGGCGCCGGCAGGTCGTTGGCGACGTGGGCGATGACGCCGCCGAGGCCCTCATCGATGCTCCAGACGGCGATCGGCGCGAGCGCCCTGCGCAGGAAGTGGTAGACGGGCTTGGGCCTGCCCTCGTGGTCGAGCAGGCCCCAGCCGGCTCCGGGCACGAGGTCACGCAGCCACAGCACGAGGCCGCCGCCGCACGGCGAGCCAGCCCGGCGCCACTCGCCGAACACCTCGGCCATGATCTCGCCGGTGAGCGCGCGCGAGAGGGCCAGATAGCGCCCAGGATCGACACGTCGCAGCTCGCCGGCGTCGTGCGCGAGGATCGATCGCAGATAGTGGTCGCGGATCTCGCCGTGGTCCCACCCCGCGCCCGCGTCGCGCGGCGCCACGAGCTCCTGGATCTCGCTCGCGGGCGTGCGGTCCGCGCGCGCCCGCGGGACGTTGGCGAAGGCCAGGCACTCCGAGGCGAAACGCACCCCGGCGCGCCGAGCGTCCTCCACCGGCCTGCGGTAGGCGCCCACGCCGAAGTAGTTCGCCACGCCCACGTCCGGCCTGAAAGGCAGCGTGCCACCGCAGGGGGCCGACGGCAGGTAGATCGCGTCGGCGGCGGCCGCAGCCACGAGCCCCGGCAGGATCTCGTCGAACAGCCCGCCGCGTGCGAGCGCCGGATCGAGGCCGAGCATCGCGATCTGCTGTTCGACCTCGCTGTTTCCACAAAGGACCGCGAGCGACGGCCGCTGCGCGCCGGCCGCGAGCACCGCCCGCGCCTCGTCCTCGACCGTGCGGCGAAAGGCCTCGTCAGCTATCGGGTAGTCGAAGTTGGCGAACATGAAGTCCTGCCAGAGCATGATCCCGAGCTCGTCGCAGAGGTCATGGAACTCGGCGCTCTCATAGGCGGTGGTCCCGGGGATGCGCAGCATGTTCATGCCCGCGTCGCGCGCGTGCAGGAGCGTCGCGCGCAGCTCGCCGGCGGAGCTCGTCATCGCCACGGGATCGCACGGCATCCATACCGCGCCGCGCACGAACGTGCGCACGCCGTTGACGTGCAGGTCGAGCCCGTCGCGCAGGGGATCGTGGGCGGGCGAGGCCCCCGCGGCGAGCTCGCGAAAGCCCACGCGCCCCGCGGGCAGGCGCAGCGGCTCCTCGTCCGCGCGCTCGAGCGTCAGCGCGACCGTGTGCAGCGCCGGCTCCCCGTGCGTGTGCGGCCACCAGCGGGCCGCGTCGGGTACGCGCAGGGACCCCGACGCGAGCGCCCCGTGCTCGGCGTTCGCGCTCAGCTCGAGCAGCGCTACGTGCTCGCCCGAGGGCCCATCGAGCGCGAGATGAGCGCGCTCGATGGCGCGCCCGTCGAGGCTGTCCAGCCGCGCGCTCACAGTCACGACGCCGGTCGTGCCCTCGCAGCGGCTGCGCAGCTGCAACTGCCCGCAGTGGAGCCCGCGACGGCGTTCGAGCGTCACCTCCCGCCACGGCCCGACGATCGCGGGGCCCGGCGACAGGCCGGGTGCGCGGCCGAGCAGCATCGTCCGAAAGAAGCGGAGATTGCCATCGACGCCGAGTGAGCTTCGCCAGCGCGCGCGCGGGCGGCGCCGAGCGCCGAGCAGCGGGGCGAGCGCGCGGCAGCAGATCGCCAGCTCGTTGACCTCGCGCACGCGCGCGCCGACGTCGATCGCATGCCCGCTGAACATCGACTCGCTGCGCAGCAGCAACTCGCCGTTGAGGTAGACCTCGGCGATCGTCGCGATGCCGTCCAAGCGCAGCAGCAGCTGCTCTCCCGGCGCGACCGGCTCAGCCTCGAAGCTCGTCCGAAACCACCAATCCTGAGAGTCGAAGTCATTGTCGCGGAAGCTGTGCGAGCGTCCGGCGTCGCGCAGCGCCCCCGCGGCCGTGCCCGGAACGCACGCCTCGATCCAGTCGAGATCGTCGAGGTCTTCCGGCAGCCTTCGCGCCCCCGGCGCGGTGGCGGCAGTGAGCCAGCCGTCGCGTAGCGCCAGCAGGCCGCGGGCACCGGCCGGCGCGGGTGCTGGAGCCGTGTCAGGCGAGTGCGTCATCGAACCGCGTGAGCGCTTCGTCCCACGCGCTCGACATCGCAGCCAGCGCGGGTTGCGGATCGAACGGGCGCCGGCGGGCGAGCCGGAAGGAAAGAGCCTTGCACCCCTCTACGATCCGCCGCAAGCCGTGCGAGATCTCATCTGCGTCCTCGAGCAGCCACTTGGCGAGCGAGTCCGCGACCTCGAAGGCCGATCCCGCCATCCTGACCGTTGCGAACGCGAACGCGTGATATTCCTCGGCGTCGCCCGCGAGCAGGCGCGGCAGCTCCCGCTCGAGCGCCTCGCCGAAGCGCGCGAACGGATCGGTTCGCGGGCGGCGCGCGAGATGTCCGGCTACCAGCGCGCGGGCAGCCTTGCGCAGCTCCCGGCCGCTGAGGGCGGGACCGCAGTCGAAGCGCACTAGCTCGGTGTACGGCGGCAGCACATCCGCGGACAGGCTGCGCGCGAGACGAAACACCTCGCGGTAGTCCTCGCCGGCGAGCTCGTGCAGCCCCGTGGCGTGGAAGTAGCGCATGCGCTCCGCGTCGAGGTCGATCGCCTCGACCACCACGGAGCTCTTGACGTGATCGCGGCGGTAACTGGTGGCCGCCGTGTCCGGAAGGTAGAAGGAGTCCAGCTCGACGATGATCGTGCGTCCGTTCGCCAACTGCTCGGCGGCCTGCTCGGGCAGGCTCCTGTAGGGCTGCATCTCGTGGACGTCGACGCCGTACAGCGCCTCGAGATCCTGCGCGGCGGGCTTCAGGAACGTCCACTGGTCGCCCTCGAAGTCCTCGCGCACAGCCATGCCCATCGCCGCCAGCGGGTCGTGTCCGCACGCGTGCAGCAGCTCGATCAAGATGTCGGTGTAGCAGTTCGTCTCGACGTAGGTGCGCTGCGGCGAGTGCAGCGGGTGCGAGCTATAGGTCGCCGGCTCGAGGCCCAACAGGCTCGACGCCCCCAGGACCGCGCTCATACTCGGCTGTCCCATAGGTGGTCTCGCGCCTCCTCGGGCCAGCGCTCGAGCTCGAAGCCATGTGTGGCGAAGAGGGCGAGCGCGATGCGCTCGAGGCCAAAGCCCAGGCATGCTGTGTGCGCGCAGCCGCCGTCCGCCAGCGCGATCCCGTAGGCGGATGCGAAGTGCTCCTGGTGGTAGTTGAAGGACGCCACCGCGGTTGGCGTGGGACCGGCGATCGGTGTGAGGATCTCGAACTTGAGCTGCTGCTCGCGCTGGCTGGCGGCGAGCATGCGCCCACTGCGGCCGAAGAATGGGTCGCTGGCGACGTCGAGGCTCGCGTGCAGCCCGAGTCCCCGCAGCAGCTCCAGCGCCCGCTCGCGCCAGCCGTCGCGCCAGGCCTCGACCGCCTCGGGCTCGCCGATGCGCACGACCTCGCGCTGGTGGAACATCTGCAGGCGGGCGGGATCGCCCGAGGGCTCGTGGCGAAAGACATAGGCCGCCCCCGCGTCCACGGTCACGCCTCCGGGACTCAGTTGGCCGCGGGCGGCTACCGCCGGGTACACCGGGTAGCACGCCGCAGGCGTGAGCACCAGGTCGGTCATCGTCTGGTGCGCGCTCCAGTCCTCGTGCGCGCAGGCGAGGCGCAGCTGCTCGGCGGCCTGCGCCTCGTCGCCCTCGAAGGAGAAGATGCTGCCGGCGAGGTGCGGGAACGATTTCAGGTAGCCGACCGTCTCGAGGTCGCGGCGCGGGAGCAGCGGCGGGAAGCGCATCTGCTCCGGGCTCTCGGGTGCGACCGCGCGGCTGACGAGCGCGCCGACGCGCTCGCGAACGTCCTCGAGCGCGCCGCCGCGCCCGTAGACACCGGGCACGCCGGTCTCGATCAGGAGGTGCCGCTCGATCAGCGCCGCCCGCAGCTGCGCCTGCTCGGGCGTTGCCGGGGAAGCGGCTGGCATCAGACCTCCTTGGCGATCAGCAGCAAGCTCGCGTTCGTGTGGTGGATGCGCTCGTTCGCGATCATCAAGCTCGCCGACAGCGTGTCGCGCAGGTGGCGCCCGACGCTGAACGGCGTGTCGTTCTTGTAGCCCATGATGCCGCACACCGCGAGCGCCCCCTGGCAGACGCGGGGGGCCTGCTCGGAGCTCGCGATCTTGAGGTTGTTGAAGCGCACGGCGCTGGCCATCGTCGTCAGGCGCTCGCGCCCAGGTTGCGCGCTGGCCTCGACGAACTCGTCGAGCGCCGAGGCGACCTCCGCGCGCAGCAGCGACAGCTCGCTCATCAGGTGCGAGAGGCGCAGCGCGGCCGGCGGTGGCTCGCCGGGGCTCCGCTTGGCGGCCGCGCGGACGAATGCGCGGGCTCGATCGAAGGCGTCGGTTGCGATGCCGAGCCACACGTGCGACCAGAGTATGTGCGTGACGGGCACCATCGTCTCGGCTGAGATACGCGCGAAGGGCGTCTGCAGCACCTGCGCGTATTGCACCCGAGCGCGCACCACGAAGCCGGGCGAGCAGGTCCCGCGCATGCCCAGCGGATCCCACGTGCCGGTCAGCTCGAGACTCCCCTGCTCGCCGCGTGCGATCGCAATCACCTGGTCGCTCGGCTCGGCGTCCGGCGCGCGGCGGAGGGTCACGAACAGATCGTCGGCGTGCTCGCCATAGCTGACCGTCGGTGCCTGCTTCTCGAACGTGCAGTCTCCTTCGGCCTCCGGTGTCACGGCTGCGACCGAGCGCCCGAGGTCGCCTCCGGTGCCGAGCTCCGACGTGACCGACGCGATCAGCCGCTGCTCGGCGGCGACGTCGCTCAGGTACTCCTCGAACCAAGCCTGCCCATCGAGGTGGCGCACGAGCGTGGCGACCTGGATCTGGTGCATCGCGAATACCATCGCGCTCGAGCCGCACCGACGTCCCAGCTCGAAGCATGCCGCTGCCACCGTGCGTAGCTCCACGCCGCCGCCTCCCAGCTCGACGGGGATCAGCGCGGACAGGGCGCGCTCCTCGCGCAGCGCCGCGATCGTCTCCCGGGGGAAGCGCGCCTCGCGGTCGACCGAGTCCGCGTTGGGCGCCGCGAGCTCGTCCGCGATGCGACGCACGGACTGCAGGAACTCCTGGTCGCGGTCAACCGACACGCTCATGCTGCCGCCTGCCCTCGCAGCTCGCCAAGCGCGATCTCGATCGAGGACATGCTCTCGAACACGCTGCGCGTGAGCATGCGGTCGGGAAACTCGACGTCGAAGTGATCCTCGAGCGCGAGCATCACGCTGACGCTCGCGTGCGAGGTCATGCCCGCCTGGTACAGGTCCATGCTGGGCGCCAGCTGAGCTACGTCGACCGAGAGACGGCCGTGGTCCTCAACGATCTTGCGGATCTCCTCGATCACGAATTCATCATCGGACGATCCGCCTGAGATCTCAAGTGCCGGTCGGCGTCGAGGAGGCGGCGCCTGGCGCGGGCGAGCATGCCGCTCATCGTCTCAAACCAAACGCCTGCTCGGCCTTGTCGGCGACGTACCGCGCGATCGCCAGCGACGAGGTGGCGGCCGGCGAGGGCGCGTTGCGCACGTGCAGCGCGCGCTCGGTGCGGGAGAAGACGAAGTCGTCGACGAGCCGCCCGTCGCGCGCGAGCGCCTGCGCGCGAACGCCTGCGAACGCCGGCTGCACGTCGCCGGTCCGCAGCTCGGGCACGTAGCGCGCGGCGGCGCGAACGAAGGCCGAGCGCAGCGCCGCGTGGCGCACCTCGATCACGCCGCTCGTCCATGAGCGCGCGAGCAGCCGCCACGTCCCCGGCCAGCGGAGCGTCTCGGACAGATCCTGCCGGCGGATCGTGCCGAGGCTGTAGGCATCGCGGGCCGCGGCGATCATGGCCGTCGGCCCAATGAGCACGTCACCGTCGATGTGCTTGGTCAGATGCACGCCGAGGAACGGCAGCGATGGGTCGGGCACGGGGTAGATCAGCGCGCGCACGAGGTCGCGCCGCCGGCGCGCCAGACGCAGGTACGCGCCGCGAAACGGCACGATGCGGGGGTCGCGGTCGGCACCGGCGGCGACGGCCAGGCGATCGGCCCAGGCGCCGGCGCAGAAGACCGCGTGGCCGGCCTCGGTGGCGCCGTGCGCGTGTGCGAGCCGCAGCGAGCGGCCGGTGACGGAGATCCCCTCGACCCCGCAGCCGGTCGCGACCGTGGCGCCCGCCGCGAGCACGTCCTGGGCGTAGCAGCGCGCGACAGCCGCGAAGTCCACGATGCCCGTGTCGGGGGAGTGCAGCCCGGCGATCGCGCGCGCGTGCGGCTCCAGCTCCTCGATGCGGGCGGCGTCGATGCGACGCAGCCCCGGTACACCGTTGGCCTGGCCGCGACGCTCGAGCTCGTCCAGGCGGCCGAGCTCGGAGGCGTCGCTCGCGAGGATCACCTTTCCGCAGCGCTCGTGAGCGATACCGCGCGCTTCACAGTACTCGTAGAGCTCACGCGCGCCCGCGACACACAGGCGAGCCTTGAGCGATCCGGGCTCGTAGTAGACGCCGGCGTGGATCACGCCCGAGTTGTGGCTCGTCTGGTGGGCGGCGATCTCGGCCTCGCGCTCCAGCACGCACACCGACGCGCGCGGGTTGCGCCTGACGAGCTCGCGTGCCACCGCGAGCCCGACGATCCCGCCGCCCACGATCGCCAGATCGCAGCGCTCGGGCACCGGTGTCGGTCGCGTCTCACCCTGCACCGAGCCCACGTTACGCAACTCGACCTGGCCGCACCCAATTCTCCGCAAACACCGACAAGTCTTGACAAAGATTTGAGTCTTCACTATGTTTCCGCGCCTATTGCGCCAAGGACGGACTGACGTAGGGGGCTAGAGATCGCATGAGTTCCAACGCGCGTGCCAGGACGGCACGGATTGCACGAGCCGGCAGGCTCTCGACGGCTATCGCACGGCTGGGGGTGCTGGTGGCGATCGGCGCGCCGCTCGCATTCGCCTCCGCGGCGCAGGCGTCGCAGACGACAGCACCAGCGCTCGCGGGATCGCTTGCGCCTGCGAGCGTCGGGCAGATCGCCAACGCCGGGCAGATCTCTGGCACGGTGACGGATGCCGCGTCGAAGGCCGCGCTCGCCGGCATCGAGGTCTGCGCCTACTCGAAGCTGTCGGAACTCGGGGGCGAATTCGGGGAACACTGCGCGACGAGCAACGCGGCCGGCGAATACACCGTGTCGGCGCTCCCGGCGGCTGAATACACCGTCGAGTTCTATTCGCTCGCCGGCGAATACTCCACCCAGTACTACGCCGGCAAGTCCTCGTTCCTGGAAGCGACGAAGGTGCCGGTAGCCGAAGACGTCGTCTCCGGCATCGATGCCGCGATGCTCGCCGCCGGGGAGATCACCGGAACGGTGACGGCCGCGGAAGGCGGCGCTCCGCTCGAAGACATCAAAGTGTGCGCGTATGAGATCGGCGGCGAATTCATCGTGCAGTGCACGAGCACCGGCGCGAGCGGCGAATATGCGATCTCGAGGCTGCCGCAGGCGGAGTACACCGTCGACTTCTACTCCCTGTCGGGCAGCTACGCGACCCAGTACTGGAACGATGAGCCATCGCTCGGGAGGGCCAACAAAGTGCTGGTGAGCGCAGGTGGCGTCGCCGGCGGCATCGACGCCGCGATGGCGCAGGCAGGTGAGATCGCGGGAACGGTGACTGAAGCTGAAAGCGGCGAAAAGCCGCTCGAAAATGTCAAAGTGTGCGCATTTGCCAGTAGTGGCGGGGCCCCACTGCAGTGCACGAGCACGAGTGCGAGCGGGCAGTACACGATCTCGCGGCTCGCGGCCGGCGAATACATCATCGAGTTCTTCGCGGAGTCGGGCGAATACGTGACCCAGTACTGGGACGAAACGTCGCTCTTCTCGAAGGCGAACAAGGTACGCGTCAAAGGCGGGGAGGTCGTCTCGAAGATCAACGCGGCGATGACGGCCGCGGGCCAGATCAGCGGTACGGTCATCGAAGCCAACACCGCTGCGACGCTTGAAGACATCGTGGTGTGCGCGGACTACAGCGACGGCGAAGCCGCCGTGCCGTGCGTGAGCACGAACTCGAGCGGGGAATACACGATCGCGCGGCTGCCTGCAGGGGAATATGTGGTCTCGTTCGAAGCGGTGGATGGCGCCTATCTGACCCAGTATTACGAGGACAAGGCGTCGTTCTCCGCTGCGAACAAGGTGGCGCTCACCGGCGCTGGCGTGACCTCCGGCGTCGATGCCGCGATGCAACCGCTCGCGGATGCGGAACCGCCTGTGAATACGCCGGAAGCGCTACCGAAGATCGTCGGCAAGGCGGAAGTCGGCGCGGTCCTGACGTGCTCGAAGGGCTCGTGGACGGGCAATCCCGAACCGACCTTCACCTACCAGTGGCTGCGTGACGGCAAGCCGATCTCCGGCGCCGGCAGCAGGTTCTACTCGGTCCAGGCGGTCGACCAGTCGCACGCGCTGGCGTGCGAAGTGACGGCGAGCAACTTCAAGGGAGCGGCCGCGGTGCTGAGCGCGCCGCTGGAGATACCCGCCGAAGCACCGGTGAGCGTCGAATCCCCGCGCGTATTCGGGACGCCATCGGTCGATTCGATCCTCTCGTGCGAACCCGGTCTGTGGACGGGCACCCCGAAGCCGACGTTCACCTACCAGTGGTTGCGTGGGACGGTCGCGATCGCGGGCGCCACGAGCAGCACCTACACGGTCCAGGAAGCCGACCGGGGACAGGGGCTCGCCTGCGAAGTGACCGGGACGAACACGGCGGGCGTCGGGCATGCGGTGAGCGGGTCGGTGAGCATCCCGCCAGCCGAAAAAAGCTCCCCCCCGAGCACGGGCACGACGCCGGCCGGCGTGGCGTCGGTCGGCGTGCAGGGCTTCGTCGCCTCCCAGAGCGCCGCGGTC
>Ga0182015_10001882_pt1 | contig 26719 bp, 22 predicted proteins | sample 712P3MmetaG_FD_120478 | JGI IMG/M metagenome (GOLD analysis project Ga0182015, IMG submission 120478) | Permafrost microbial communities from Stordalen Mire, Sweden - 712P3M metaG | ecosystem: Environmental > Terrestrial > Soil > Wetlands > Permafrost | place: Sweden: Stordalen | collected...
AAATGCTCGCCCGGTGTGTTCATAAGGTGCACGAAGGCCAGCTTTGGGTGAACGGCCCTCAGCTTGAGTTCCTGCTGGAAACGCTGGCGACAGCCCCGGCGACCCGGCTGGTGGACAGTCAAGGCGCTACATTGCTTTCCAATCGGGAGCAGGAAGTGGTTCGTTGGCTCGCCGAAGGCCACACCAACAGCGAGATCGCTCGTGAACTGAAGCTGAGCGAGAACACGGTCAAGAATTATCTGTCCCGAATTTTTAACAAGCTTGGCATGTCCAGCCGGGTGGAAGTTGTGACATACGCCGCCAGCCAAAGAGCGTCGGCCGGACTGTCAGTTGAACGTTTTAGCCCACGAACTTGACGTCTACTGCTTCCCGCAAGACGTTGCATATTAAGCAAAGTCTTGCAGACGGCGCAAAAGTCTGCGGAACGTGGCGTCAGACTTTAGACCTAGGCGCTTACTTTGTACGCCACGGCCGGAATCTGATTATTCTCCGCCTCGGGTGGTTTCGTCTGGCTCAAAATGTCAAGCACCAGCTCTGTGCGGTTAGAGATGCCCAGCGCTTCGAAGACGCGGAAGAGATAATTCTTTACCGTGTGCCGGCTGAGCCCGAGTTTTTCGGAGACTTCACGATTCGACAGGCCAGTGGCGACCAGGCGCGCGACCTCTTCTTCCCGCTTGGTCAAAAGCGCGGTCATTTCGGTCTTGCTGAACTTGGAGGTTGGGACCTGCATCACTGCTCCGACGATGTCCTCCAACTGGCTGTTGTTTGCCCAGATCTGACCATCGTGCACTGTCTGTAGACACTTGCGCAGCTCGGCAGATACCCCCGTACGGCAGAAAATACCCCGGGCGCCATGGCGAAATGCTTCAACAACCAATTCAGATTTATCTTCGTCGAGCAGCATAATCACGCGAGATTGCGGCTGCAACGCACGCAACTCCTGCAATGCCAGCAGGCCGGCAAAAGCACCGTCCTTAAGTCTTGTGCTGACCATAGCTACATCAGGCTGATTCTCGCGAACCGCTGAAATAACCTCGGCGCAACTGGTGGCACAACCGATCACTCGAATATGACTATTGCGCTGAATCGCGTGCGTCAATAGTTGGCAATCCATTCGGCGGGCATCCGCAATGACAACCGTCGTGTATGTGGCACCTTCGGCGGACACGCTCACCTCGGTGAGAGGCCAAAAGATTTCAGGTAGGATCTAAACTCGCGGGAGTCTACAGATGGCGCGGCCCGAAAGCAAGCAAAATCGAAATCAGTCATTTTTCCGGACAGCTAGCCTTACTGAGGGCGGGAAGATGTGTTGAATCTGTAGACAAACTAGAGATATATCAAGCACATGTGGAATGCAAGGATGCGAAACATGCCTCATTACCTGCGGAAAGACCTCGCCCGAATCACCTCATGAAACTGGGTGAAGTGGTCTAGAGAAATCCAGGCTACAAGGGCCAATATAGTTTGCGCCGGAAGATGCTGCCTAGGTACTCCGTTACCTGAGAGTTTCCGAATCTTGCAAGGAATTGCGATGTTGTTTAATGTTTGCGCTCTTGCACAGTCGTTCAACGTGGTAACAGACCGGGTTTAAGAAGCTCAGCGAATCTTCCGGTCGCAAGGGTTCCTGGGCCACGAGCAAATTCTTGCGGTCCCGGAAGGGTGCGCCCGCGAGTGTGGCGACTTGTTTCCACCCGGAGCAGGAGGGCATGTGACTCAGAGGGAAGAGCTGTGAGCGTGATTAACCCGATTTGTGTGCCGTCGTTCGAGCCGCAGTGGTCTGATGCGCCCGTCGCCGAGCCGCAGTGGTACGCCGTTCACACCCGCTCGCAGCACGAGAAGTTCGTGGTCAATCTGCTTGAGCAGCGGGGAATCAAGACGTTTCTCCCGTTGATCAGCGAAGTCCATCGCTGGAGCGATCGGCGGAAGGTGGTTCAGCTGCCGCTGTTCTCCTGCTATGCATTCGTGCACATGCGGCTGTTGCCTGAGCTCTGGTACAAGGTGATGCAGACCAATGGCGTGCTGAGATTCGTGGGTTCCCGCGGCGAAGGCATTCCCCTTCCCGAGAGCCAGATTGAGAGTATTCGGGCACTTCTGTCGAGTGATGTTCCGTACACACTCTGTCCTTTCCTGCAAGTCGGTCAGCGCGTGCGAATTCGTGGCGGCGCGCTGGATGGCATCGAAGGCCTCCTGATCGCACGCAACGGAAACCGTACGCTGGTGATTTCCGTCGAACCCATTCAGCGCTCGATTGCGGTCCGAATTGACCAGTACCAGGTGGAAGCAATCTAGGCTGCGAACTCTCGTTGCTCGGAATGGATGCAACACCCTCGTTTGTCGGTCGAGCTGATCCAACGTTCGTGGCGATCCGAATCGGCGGCTATTCCATCGAACCCGCGTAATTCGCGGTTCGCTCGCCCCCTGCGGTTCGCTCGCCCCTAGGGTCGAAACTTCGATCTCCCAGAACACACACATACTAAGCCAGCCCTGAAGGTCAGATATATGGCTATGCCACACATACTCGTCGTAGGCAACGAGCCCGCCACAGTACATTCGGTTAATTCTCTTCTAGCAGGGAGTTCGTATAACACCGAAGCGGTTGCGTTCGGTGCGCCGGCCGTGGCAAGAATTTGCCGCAATCCCATGCCCGACCTAGTCCTGCTGGAGCTGGGCAACGGTCACGCCGAAGGTCTCCAGACGCTGCAACGGTTTCTCCAACTGAGGCCTGACCTGAAGGTGACTGTGTTGTCGAAGGTCGGTGACAGCCGCCAAGTTGTGGAAGCGATTCGCATTGGGGCTCATGACTACATCACCTTTCCGCTTCGCGAGTTCGAGCTGCTCCAGTTGCTTAAGCGGCATGTGAACACCGAGTGGAAAGCTGACAGCCATACGAAGGAAAGCGTTGAGGAAGTGGGAGGCGACCACTTCTTCATATCCGCAAGTCCGCTCATGCAGAAGGTTCGCCTACAGGCCGCGCTTCTAGCCAACGTCGACGTACCGGTCCTGATCCTGGGCGAAAGTGGTACGGGAAAGGAAGTAACGGCTCACCTCATCCACAAGCTGTCGGCTCGGGCGGATCGGCGGCTCCTGAAAATCAACTGTGCCGCCTTGCCCGGCGAGCTTCTCGAAAGCGAACTATTCGGCTATGAGCGCGGCGCGTTCACCGGCGCCACGCGGACGAAGGCCGGCAAGTTCGAGCTGTGCGACAAGGGCACTATCTTGCTGGACGAAGTGGCAGAGATGCCCGCCAATCTTCAGGCCAAGCTGCTTCACGTCCTGCAGGACAAGCAGTTTTTCCACCTAGGCGGCGAGGCCACCATCGACGTCGATATTCGCATTCTGGCCGCTACGAATGTTGACATTCAGCAGGCTCTGGCCGAGCGCCGGTTCCGCGAGGACCTGTACTACCGCCTGAGCGCCTTCACCATCTTCCTGCCGCCCTTGCGCGAGCGTCAAGAAGAAATTCCAGTGCTGCTCCGCCACTTCATGCAACGAAGTGCAGTCCAATATTTCCGCGCGCCGCTCTCGTTCTCCGCGCCATTGATGGATGCGTGCCTGCACTATACCTGGCCAGGCAATCTCCGGGAACTGCAAAACTTCGTGAAGAGATATTTGGTGATGGCTGACGAAAGTATGGCATTCGGTGAGTTGCAGTCAAAAAAGCGTCGCAAGCTCGTTACTGTCGATGCCGTTCCCCATCCGCCCCTACAGCCTGCCCCGGATTCAGTTTTGACCCCACAGGAACGCGCCCGCGACCTGAAGTTCCTGGTTCGCAACCTCAAGGATGAAACCGAGACCCAGGCAATCACCAAAGCTCTAGCGGAGACTAACTGGAATCGAACGAGAGCAGCACGATTGCTTCATATCAGCTACCGCAGTCTGCTCTACAAAATTCGCCAGCACACCATTACGCGCGTGTCATCGCACGAACCCGCAGTGTATCAGCGCGTCGTCAATACCAGCTGGGTAGAACAGCCCGAGGAAGTGGCAGCAGTAGAAGCACAGTCGTCCTTCAGCGGTAAGGCACAGCCATCCTCAGAGCGGCGGCGGCCGATTTGACATTTATTCGCACGATCGGAAATCAGCGCGTCAGGAAAAACGCGGGGAATATGAGTGCAAACAGCGAGAAAACGCCGATTTGCATGGCCTTGGCAGTGAGCGTCTACAACTTCGACGTGGAGCCGGTCGGGGGTTATGTCGGCAGCATGCACTCCGACTGGAAAACCGAGGGGAGACGCAAAGCATACCGCGTCGATTTACTTTGCGGAATCTAAGGCGTTCTGTTCTGGAGGTAGCAATGCTCTTCAGGAGCTCCAATCTCATTCTTGTTGCGATCACCTGCACAGGTTTGTTTGGCCAGTCCAAACCATCGAGTTCGAGCGAGACCCCGGTACTCGCCTCAGAATCAAAACCTGCTGCTCCCCCCGTATTGCCCTCCCGGGATCAGCGATACCAACTCGAGCGCGGTGACGTATTCGACTTGGATTTTGCCCTTACGCCAGAGTTTAACCAGACGGTTACGGTTCAACCTGACGGGTACATTTCTTTGCGCGGCGTGGGAGACGTAAGAATTCTCGGTCAGACAATACCTGAAGCCTCCGCGACCATTCGTACTGCTTACGCCAAAGTCCTAGATAGCCCTACCATCGCGATGATGTTGAAAGACTTCGAAAAGCCATACTTTGTGGCTGGCGGTTGGGTGGGTAGACCAGGGAAGTACGATCTGCGCGGTGAAACGACCCTGTCTCAAGCCATTCAGGTCGCCGGCGGCTTGAAAGACGGTGCCAAGGCGTCCCAGGTGATTCTCTTTCGCAGTGTTTCGAATGACTGGGTTGAAGTGAAGAAGTTAAATGTCAAGCACATTCTGGCCGGCAAAGACGTACGTGAAGATGTTCACCTCCGGCCTGGTGACATGTTCATCGTTCCAAAGAGCACCTTCGCCTCAATCTCTCCGTACATCCCGCGTGCTTCCCTAGGAACGTATTTCAGTCCCGCCAACTTTTAATTGATCCTGACTGGCCTTCGCCGCTGGCCCACCAAGGGGTGTGCGCATACTTCAACATCGGCTGAGCGTTGCAGGGGCGATGCGCAACTATATTTACGCGCGATGCTCTCACTCTTGTCGCAATTGAAAGCAAACGGAATCCAGGAAACATGCTATAGCGTGCTGGCACTTGCATGTGCTGATTCACGGACAGGTGAAATACGAAATGGGGGATCTATACGGAAGCAGGTTAAAGCCCGCATTGGTAGGCAGGCAAGTTCACGTCAAGGACAGAATCATAGAGAAATTCGAAGCGCCGGAACATGCCGGGTCCGTAACAAGGATAACCCTCGAAACGCACGACCCTTGCAATGTCACTCTGGCTGCGATACCAAACCCGCCCGAGATACTAGTACAGCTCCAACAGAAAGCAGCGCGTGTGGGACGTCGATCTTGGTGGTCTGCGAGTCAGCGCTCCAGCTGGTTTAAGCGAGGCTGTTTCTCAATTGAAGTACCTTGGTTCCAGATGCGCTCAATTGATTCTCCATCATGCCGAAGGAGTTCCTGAATATGAATAGTGATGGTATCGAACTTTACGCTGGAGTACCTAAGCGAAGTCGCACATTGCGGGAGATCGCCGGGGTCTTTTTCCGGCACTGGCGCCGCATCGTGGTAACTTTTTCTGTCATTGTTTTCAGCGTTACTGTTTACGTCTGGATTATGCCGAGAATGTACGAAGCAGAAACTGAAATTCTGGTTAAACGTGAACGTGCAGACCCTGTTGTTACTCCCGAAAATAATGCTGCACCAACCCTTGCTCAAGCGGTAGGGGTAAGCGAAGAAGATTTAAACTCGGAGGTGGAACTGCTGCAGGGCCGCGACCTGCTCGAGAAGGTCGTGATTGCATGTGGACTTGATCGGGAACCCGCAGGTTTTATCATACGTCTGGTAAATAGATTATCGGGAACGCAAGATTATGAGACGCTGCGGGTACCGCTTGCGGTCCGAAAGCTTCAGAAGAAGCTCAAAGTCAGCGCCCTCGGAAGGACCGACCTGGTAAAGGTAACCTACGAATCGCGAGATCCTAGGCTAGCAGCTAATGTGCTGAAGACCTTGACAGATTTTTACCTGGCAAAGCACCTAGAGGTCCATCGGCCCCCTGGGACATTCGCTTTCTTTCAGAACGAGACCACCCACTATTGGGACGGTCTCCAGGCTGCCGAAAGAAAACTCGCCAACTTTAACCTGGCACAGAACACAGTATCCGCCCAAACCGAGAAGAGCGCTGCGGAACAAAAGTTGGCGGACTTCGAAGCCACTCTTCACCAGATTCGCACCAGCACGGCAGCTACACAAGGTCGAATCCAAACGCTGACGGCCCAAATGGTCTCAACTCCAGACCGCCTGACAACCCAAATCCGCACCAACTCCCTTTTGCTGGAGCAGCTGAAGTCTACGCTCTTGACGCTTGAATTGAAGCGAACAGAGATGACAGGAAAGTATGCGCCGAGTTATGTTACGTTACGCGATTTGGACGCGCAGATCGCACAAACAAGAGCGGCGATAGCGAAAGAGGACGACCTGCCGCTCCACGATGACACTACGGATCGAAACCCGACTTATCAGTGGATGTCTGATGAACTTGCAAAAGCGACAACAGATCTCGCGTCGCTACAAAGTCAAGGAGTAGCAACTGAGCGGCAAATCAGTGCGTACCGTTCCGAGCTACTCATATTAGACGCGAAGGACTTGGAGCAACAAGACTTGGTACGGGCTACCAAGGTACAGGAAGCAAACTACCTCCTATACCAGAATAAGCGAGAAGAGGCGCAAATTTCCGATGCCCTCGATCAGAAGCATATTGTTAATGTCGTGGTTGCCGAGGCGGCTACCACCCCTGCGCTGCCCTCGGACCTGGGTCCGTTTATCATGTTAGCCATCGGTTTTGTCGTGGCGGGGGTGGCAAGCTACGCAGTTGCTTCCGGCGCGGAGCATTTCAGTGCATATCTCCGGAACCCAGATGACGTCAGACGACTGCTTGAACTTCCGGTGCTAGCAGCGTTTCCAAAGGCAATCGGCTCAAACGAACATTTCTAAACCATTCTAAACCACGGGACAAAAACACAAATGGCGACGGATGAGGGCGTATGAGTAATAACTTTGAACTGCTAAGTCAGCTTGAGCGCGAGGCCGATCTATTTCCGGCAAACTCCAACGTAGCGGCAGAATCGTCATTCCACGAATCACCTCGCCGAAACGGCAGGCTTCCAAACAGCTACTCGGAAGCCGTCAATTTGGTGCAGCGAGTATTTGTAGGGAAGCCAGAGATTGGAACCCATATAGTAGTTTTCACCGGTGCCCAGAGCGGTGCCGGATGTAGCTGGGTATGCGCACGCGCTGGCGAAGCTCTGGCGGATCGAGTTCCAGGTTCGGTCTGTATCATTGACGCTAATCGACAGTCTCCCGCGATGCACCGCTATTTCCACCTGAACAATGATCGCGGACTGAGTCAATCCCTTTTCGAAACAGGTCCGATCTCCGACTATGTGCAAAAGGTTCGAGATCGACAACTGTCGGTGGTGACTACTGGGGCTGCGACGAGCCAGGCGACAGCATGGGTAGCCGATCGTATCATTGAACGGGTTGGGGAATTACGCGGACTATTTCCTTTTCTGTTGATAGATTCACCCGCCATCAACCTTTACATCGATGCGGCAGTGCTAGGCGGGATCGCAGATGGTGCCATCTTGGTAATCGATGCCGAGTCCACTCGTCGTGAAGTTGCACTGCAGGCCAAGGAAGCGTTGACGGCTGCCAAGTTGCAGTTGCTGGGGGCAGCTCTAAATAAACGGAGCTTTCCTATTCCTGAGTTCATCTATCGCAGGGTGTGACGTTCTTACCATTTGCATAGCATCACGGATTTCGGCTCGGGAACTCTGCGGTCGCGCGGTGCGGTGGTTTTAAGGGTTCACAAACCAAACCTATTCACCCGTGCTACTCGCTGTCGCTGTTTGCGCGTTCGATAGAGTCACTGGCACCTCGTCTCTGGCTGAAACACCGTCAATGCGCTTTCGCAATGAACTCAGAAGAAATCACACAAAGCTGTCACGCGACCGAAACGATTAGCCCTCGGGCTGCGGATAGTCGGGCTGCATCCGGTCTGCGAGTTTCCTTAACCGGACTCTCGCTCACACACAATTTTGCCTGGACGCTGGTCGGAAATGCTATGTACGCAGTTTGCCAATGGACGATGGTCATAGTCCTGGCGAAGCTCGGCAATGTAGAGATGGTGGGACAACTCGCCCTGGCAATGGCAGTGGCTCTTCCGATCACATTGCTAGCGAATCTGCAACTGCGTGTCGTGTTTGTAACAGATCTCGATAATAAGTACCCCTTCGGCCAAATGTTAGGTGTCCGTTTTGTATTAAGCATGGTTGCAATTGCTGCTATCCTCCTTACCTGCAAGTTTGCTAACTATGATGCCTATAGCAGCCGAGTGATTGTCCTCATATCTCTGGCTCAGTTGGTCGACTGCATCAGCGAAAACTACTATGGAATTTCGCAGCGATATGAACGCATGGATCGGATCGCCAAATCCCAAGTGATCAGGAGTACTCTATCGCTCCTGGGATTCACATCTGCCCTCTATTTCACGCACAGTCTATTCTGGGCGGTTCTGGTTATGGTTTTCGGCCGAGCTGTGGTGTTGCTCGCATATGATGCTGGCAGGTGTACGTTCGCTCTGGCCGATCACCATCATCACGCATACGCAGGCAGGCTTGACACCACTCTGCTAGAGCGGATACGGCCGCAATGGAAGCCAACAAAACAACTCGAGATGATTTGGGTAGCGCTTCCATTAGGGACCGTCGCAATCATGTGTGCGCTCAGTGTAAACATACCCCGATATGCTATCCAGCACTACTTGGGACAACGTGATCTCGGTATTTACTCAGCTCTGAATTACATTCCAACAGCGGGTTTAATGGTAACAACCGCATTGGGCAACGCGGCATTTGCGAGATTATCACGATTGTACTTTGAGGGAGATCTTGCCGCTTTTAGACGGCTGCTGCTTCGCGGATCGGCAATATGCATCACCCTTGGCATTGCCGGACTTCTCGCCAGTGCCATTGTAGGGCGGCAAGTACTAGCAATCCTATACCGGCCTGAGTACGCCCACCGGGTCGATATTTTATTGTGGCTGATGGTGGCAGGAGCAGTGGGTTCTGTCACTACCTTTCTTGGTTGTGCGATGACAGCCACCTCACAATTCCGGATGCAGTTGGTGTTGTTCCTTGCAGTGGCAGCCAGTTCGGCGCTAGGTTGTCTTCTTATGATTCCTCGTCTGGGACTGACCGGTGCCGCATTCGCGGTCCTTGCTTCTATGGTCGTGCAATTTGTTGGAACAGTGTTGGTGATCTGTCGGGGAATGGTAACCCGGGCTCGCAAATTAACCGCTGATATGTCAGTCGGCTTTGGCAATGTTGTAGGGGCGTAAGTAACTGTCTTATGGCCCGTGGGCAAGTACGGTTTCTCTCGTCTATACCGCGTGGGTACCCGGATTCCGCAGGATTGGTGAATAGATTGAAGACCGAATTGTTGAACCCCGACAGCATGGCTACAGTGAGACTAGCGGGATGGCAACCATGTGCCCATCCACGCCGCAAGGTTCTACATGTAGTCGGCTCGATGGACCGCGGAGGAGTGGAAACGTGGCTTATGCATGTTACCCGGAACATCAACGGACAGCAGTTCGAGTTTCACTTTCTGGTTGAGGCAGATAGCGAAGCTGCCTACGATCGAGAGGTCCTCTCGCTGGGTGGACACATACACCGGGTCGGCAATCACCATAATGTTTTGCATTACGCCTCCAAATTCATGGCCGTTGCTAGGGAATATGGTCCGTTCGACGTGATTCACAGCCATGTCTACTCGTACAGCGGGTTTGTCATGCGACTGGCGGAAAAAGCGGGCATTCCGATTCGGATTGCCCACAGCCATACTGCGAGGACCGCAAAAAGCTGGAAGGTTTCACGACTGCTTTATGAGAAACTGATGAGAACTTGGATTCGGCGGTATGCTACCCACCGCATCGCGATATCTGAACAAGCCGGCCAGGCCCTGTTTGGATCTCAACACGAAAATCCGTTTACCATTCTATATTACGGCTTCGACTTCAGGCAGTTTCTGTGCGTTGCCCCTGTGGAACAGCTTAAGAAGCGATACAACATTCCGCTTCATCGAAAAGTCATTGGGCATGTGGGGCGGCTTGTTCCCGTAAAGAACCACGCGTTTATTATCGACTGTGTCGAAGATGTCATAAAAAGAGGCGCAGACGTGCATCTTCTGTGCGTGGGCGGAGGCCCTTTGTTTGAGTCACTTCAAGGACTGATCTCGTCTCGAGGATTATCCGACCGGTGCACCTTCGCGGGCGTGCAAGCTGATGTGTCGCCATTTCTTGCGGCGATGAATATTTTGGTGCTGCCTTCACATTGGGAGGGTCTGGGAATTGTGACGCTTGAAGCGCAGGCTGCCGGTGTTCCAGTGCTGGCTTCAGCTGCCGTTCCAGCCGAAGTAGATGTGATACCCGGCATGGTTCAGCACCTGTCCTTAAGTGCTGGACCTCGAGTTTGGGCGGAGATGCTGATACGGACATTGCAGCAACCACCAAGGATCCGGACGGGCATAGAAGCAACTCTGCTCGAGAGCAGCCGCTTTGGGTTGAAACACTGCCTTGAAAGCTTGAACCGCATTTATTGCGGACCTAATTAGATGTACCCTGGGAGTCGTCCGAGGGCAGGACTACAAACATTTTCGGGTTCTGTGCAGGAATCTGACAGGGCCCGCAATTCTAGCGGCGTTGGCTTTCCGGCCAAACCGGGTAACCGTCGCCGTAGTCGCTATGGGAATGTAGAAACCCGCGTCTGGTACGGGTTTCCAAGCTCCGTGGGACGGACGACAAATCTTTGGCAAAGAGTCCACCATAGGTCCCACGGAGCGTCATTTCCACAGCGAACTTGCAATTCTGCCCATTTTGGTGCAAATGTCGTCGTTGGGTACTGCGTAAGACCAAAATCATCGTCTTCCAGAAAGCCGCGTAGAATGCACACTTTTACAGATTGTTGTGCAGAGCCCATTTTCGAGCGAAAGTTCGCGTGATCGCCTTAAAGAGTCATGTATCGAGGCTAACTACTCTATCTGTGCGGCCTTCATGGCTGTACAAGGCACAACAGGCAGCAGCGTTCAGCTCGACTTTGATTGCATGTGTCATTGTTACAGTGACGACGACGATCTTCTTAGCCAGCTCAAATATTCTTGTTCACTGGTTTGTGCTGCCTGTTTCTATTTGTGGCGTACTAATCGGTATAGACGCAATCGACTGGATACGAGGTCGGCTGGACCTCTACGACCTGACAGGGATACTTGGTTTATTGGGCTTCCATTTTTTCTATCTCGCCCCACTGCTCCATGTCAGCTGGAACTTTTGGCTGCGAGTGCCTCCTCCCTCCGATTGGCGGGAATGGCTGGGCTACATGGGTATTCTGAACGTGGTTGGCCTTATGTTGTATCGTAGATGCCGCGATGTGTTCAGCGAGAAGAGGCTGCCTAGATTCTATTGGAGGCTCAATAAGTCAAGGCTTTATTTGTTGTTGCCGGTGTGTATCGCTATTTCGGTTGCCATGCAGATATGGACCTATGTGCGATTTGGCGGTATTAGCGGTTATATGCAGTCGCGCATGACTAACCTCGACGCATTTAAGGGTTGGGGGTGGATCTTCATGATTTCCGAGAGCGCACCGATTTTGGTGACATTTGTCATAATTCTATATTTCCAGCAGCGCACCGTTAAGTGGCCGCGAATCGCATTTACTCTTTTGCTGTTGTTTGCTCTGCAGATGCTTTTCGGTGGACTTCGCGGAAGCAGAAGCGCCACGGTGCTGTTATTATTCTGGAGCGTCGGTTGTATTCATTTACTGGTACGCCCTGTTCCTAAGAAGCTGGTTTGTTGTGGCTGCGTGTTTCTTGGTGCGTTCATGTACATCTATGGATTTTATAAAACTAAAGGCGAGAGCGCCGTGCAGGCATTTACCGGAGCGGACGAGCGGGAGCATATTGCACAAGAAACGGGTCGGACACCCGAGTTTTTGATTTTAGAGGATTTTGCAAGAGCGGATATCCAAGCGTTTATTCTGTACAGGTTAACCAAGAACGGCAATGATTTTGATTATGCAACTGGACGAACCTATCTGGGTGCGTTAACACTTCTGGTACCCAGTTGGGTGATGTCAGAAAAGCCTGCCACGAAAGTAAAGGAAGGTACTGAGATCCAGAACGGACCGGGAACATATTTTCCGATCACGTCAGAGTCGTCCAGAGTGTACGGCTTAGCGGGCGAGAGCATGCTAAACTTCGGACCTATATCAGTACCGGTCGCATACGCATTATTCGGTTTCCTTGTAGGTTGGTTTAGAAAGAGCGCGGGTACGCTCTTGCAGGGAGATGCACGATTGTTGCTTATACCCTTCGGTGTATATGTGTGCATATCCGCTTTTATCGGCGACTCGGATAATGTTGTATTTGGGATTGTGAAGAATGCGTTTATGCCACTGTTGGTCATAATGTGTTCAGTAAAGCGAATACCTTTGCTAGCGTTACGCCACAACAAAAGCTGAGCCGCCGATTTGGTCCATTGGCAGCTTCCCTTTGGGTTCTGATCTGCGTGACGAGTGCCTGAACGAGAACTGGTTCCTCGATCTGACTGAAGCGCGTGAGAAGATCGAGCAATGGAAGCAGGACTACAACCATGTGCGGCCCGCCTTAGGCGCTCGACGATCGAACGCCCAAGGAGTTTGCAGCACATGCAGCGAGCGTTGACAGAACTGGAATGGGGCAAGCGGCCTCAGGCGCCGGCCCTGCCCCACGCCCTTATCCCCGCTGCAGAGAGAGGCAAGTCGGGCGAGCAAAAACCGGAGAAAGTCTCATTGTCTTGGACTTAAAGATGGGGAGCAGATCCGATGCAAGATCGAATTATTGGCCTTTTAACCCAGATTCCTGGTGCCAGCCAGCTCTGGAAATTGTTTGCGTTCGGCTCTGTGGAAACACGAGTGCGGTACGGCATCTTTAACCGGCCCCATTATGCCTTTGGCGTTTACGCAGGGGCGAACCTTGCGAAGCGACTAGGCCTGAATGCGATTCAAACGATTGAGTTTGGAGTTGCAGGCGGGAGGGGTTTAGTGGCCCTCGAGAGAATCGCTGCGGCCGTTGAAGATTATGTCGGCATTCAGATCAGTGTATGTGGCTTCGATAGTGGGATGGGAATGCCCGCCCCCGTTGATTACCGGGATTTGCCGCACGTGTGGGGTGAGGGTTTTTATACGATGAATGTCGAAAAGCTGAAGGCCAGCCTACAACCAAGAACGCAGCTGGTTCTTGGTGACATCAAGACGACTCTCGCTCGATGGAAGCCGGAAGCGCCAGTCAGCTTCGTCGCTTTCGATCTGGATTACTACAGTTCGACCACAGAAGCCTTAGCGCTCTTCGATCGTGGAAGCGAAGCATTGTTACCGAGAGTATACTCATACTTTGATGACATAATGTGGCCCCCCCACGCTCTTCATAACGAATGGCTAGGTGAGTTGTGCGCCATCCGTGAGTTCAATGAGAGCCACGCCCACAAGAAACTCTGTCCGATTCACATGTTTCGCCATACTCGAGTTCACCAGCGTCCGTGGAACGAACAGATGTACGCTTTTCATGATTTTAAGCACCCACTGTACGGCAAGAATATTACCAATCCCGAATCTGAATACACCCAGAAACCGTTATGACTGAGAATCTTGCTCGGAGGCCAATCTACACTCCACTTTGAGGAGCAGTTGCACACGCCCACTTAGGTTCGGTATAGGGAATGTGACTTCGAGCCTCTTACCGCCACTGACGTTCCTGCTACTTCGCTCTTATCGTCCTGTCGTCATGCTTGACAACCCGTGGCGTACATTCTGGAGCGAAGCTTTTCATGTATTCAGTCCTGCTTCTGTGTTGCGCGGACAACCAACATCAACGGACACTGCGAAGGATATGCGTGTGTGCGCGGTTCATGTAGAAACACAATCGACTATATCGGCGTTGGCCGGTTTCGGTGCGGAAACCCGGTCCTGGAATGAGCTTCTGATGCACGGGAGTTCATCTCTTGCTGGTTTATCCTCTCGGCAACACTCGTCGGCACCGGACGATAAACCACGTTTTCTGATCACGATTGACACAGAAGGCGACGACCAGTGGCGGAACACCAGTGGAGCGCCTACAAAGAATTCTCTGTTCATCCCGCGGTTTCAGGAATTATGTGAAGACTTCCATCTGAAGCCTACCTACCTCACGAACTACGAGATGGCGTGCTGCCCAGATTTTCAGAGGCTCGGACGGAGGATCTTGAACCACAATTCTGGTGAGATCGGAATGCATTTGCACGCCTGGAACTCTCCGCCTTTTCGGTCTGGGGCCTTGCATGATGGCCGGCATGGTACATTTCTCACGCAATGTTCCGAGCAGGCCATGCGGGAGAAGATAGCCTACATGACGGCCCTGCTGGAGGATACCTTCGGCGTGAAACCGCGGAGTCATCGGGCCGGGAGGTGGGCCTTCGACGAGCGTTACGCACGCCTGCTGGAGGAGAACGGATATGAGGTTGATTGCTCTGTAACGCCAGGCGTTTCCTGGAGAGCGGAAGCGCGCATTCACGGGGTATTGGCCCCAGATTACACCAGGTTTCGCAGCGACCCGTACTGGCTGGATCTGTCGAACATCGCCGAAGAAGGCCATTCCAGGCTACTCGAGGTTCCAGTCACCATATTTAGGAACCGGTCATGGGCGTGGGTAGGGCCATCGATTGCGCGTCGCGCATTGAGCCGCTTCTTGCCTGAGTCGATATGGTTGCGGCCAAATGGCCGGAATCTGCGGCACATGCTGCGGATCTTGCAGCGATGTCTCGATGAAGGAAGAGTACACGCGCAGTTCATGCTGCACTCCTCCGAATTGATGCCGGGCGGGAGCCCCGTGTTCGATACCAAGGAACAGATTCTGCGGTTGTACAAGCACCTCCGGGTTTTATTCAAGCATGTAGCGGACCGGTTCCAACCTGCCACTCTGTCCGAATTTTATGCCTGGTGGAGGCTGCGGAAGTCGTGAGCTCACCATCTGGACGAGTCCTGGTTATGGGATGCGACAACCGGTCATTTTTGTCGGTAGTGAGGTCGCTTGGGAGGGCCGGCTTGGAAGTACATGTCACCGGCGCACCCCTGGACGCTTCCGCGCTGCAGTCGCGATATATAGCCGCGACTCATCATTTTCCAGTTTACTCGACCGGCGACGAAATATGGTTGTCCTCATTTGTCGGCCTTCTTGAACAACATCGGTTCGATCTGGTCATACCCTCTAATGACCAATCGACTATCCCGCTCCAACTCTTTCGTAGTGCTCTCGGCCAGTTCGAACAGCGGGTTTACCTTCTGGATAAGGAGTCCTACGGGATTACGAATGATAAACAGAAGACTTGGGAGTTAGCGAGGCAACTGTCTATCCCCGTTCCTCGACAGGTGGACATCTCTACCTTCGAGGAACTCCGATCAGCTGCGGAGTTGTTCGGTTTGCCGCTGGTTGTGAAACCACGGTCATCCTTCACCGAAAGTGACCTTGATCTCAAACAGACTGTGAAGTTGGTCAATAGTGAGCGGGAATTGGCCGAACTGAAGCAGTTGGCGGATCGCGGGAATTTTCAACTTGCCCAGGAATTCTTTCAAGGGGTGGGAGTGGGCGTGGAGGTTCTTTGCCGGAACGGAGAGATGCTGGTAACGTTTCAACATGAGCGGGTGCATGAGCCACACCAGGGCGGCGGAAGCACTTACCGAAAGAGCGTTCCACTCCATCCGGAACTGCTTGATGCCACGCGACGCCTTATGGCCGCGCTGCACTATACCGGCGTGTGCATGGTGGAGTTCCGTTACAATCAGTCTGCTCGCCGTTGGGTGTTGCTGGAGATGAACGGGCGCTTTTGGGGATCACTCCCGCTGGCTATTGCCGCGGGGGTGGATTTTCCCTTGTATTTGTATAATATGCTTTGCTTGGATCAAACGGAGTTCCCGCAGAAATACAAGCTGAATCTGTTTTGCAGAAACTCGGTGGCGGATTTGGGGTGGCTGGTTCGAAGCATACGCACTCGCCCTTTGTCCACTGCTGCGAATCTGTTGCTGGAAAGTCGATATGCTCTTCTCCTTCGCGAGCGCAACGATACACTCGTCTCTGATGATCCGTCCCCTGCTTGGCATGAAGTGCGCTTGCTGCTCACAAGCGCTGTTCTCATGGGGATCACTAGGTTGCCGGGCTCACGCCGACGCATGAGGCGAAAACTGAGGGCCCAGATGGGTGCCTGTCGGACGGTCCTCGTTGTCTGCAAGGGGAACATCTGCCGCAGCCCGTTCGCTGCCGGTTTGCTCGCGGCGATTGCGGGGGACAAACTGCGTATTCTCTCAGGGGGATTTCATCCGCCTGGCCGGAAATCTCCAGCCGCAGCTGTGGAAGCGGCGCACGAATGGGGTATTGACCTGCGGAGTCACAGATCTGCATTGATCTCCGAACAAACCCTGCGAACGGCGGATATCGTCCTGGTGTTCAGTCTGGACCAAGCTGTCACCATCCGCGCTTTATTCCCAGCATGGGCGAGAAAGACGGTTTTACTGGGCGCCGCAGATGACGGGCCACTCGAGATACCCGATCCTTTCGGGAAGTCGGTGGAAGAGTTTCGGCGCGTATACGCTCGCATTGAGACAGCTCTCAGATGCGCGGTGAAAATGCTTGCTCTCGAACAGGCCGGGCCCAGTAGCGCCTTCGGAGTTGAATACAAGGCAGCAAGCTGAGGGGCTGCCTCTGGGAGCGGGCGCGACCACGTTGCGGCACGAGTTTATCGTTCCATCATAAACGTCGGAGGCTCGGCAAAACTGTAAACAAAACACCTCACCGGGTACCCTCACTTAAAGACTTTTGTTTACGCCGCAACAGGTGATTCCGGGCAGACAATCTCCCGCTAAATGGAAGAAAGGCGAATCCCATTGAACGATCATGAAAGTCTAGGCTAATCGCAATGCGATCTAAAGCGGCAGCCCATTCGTTTTTGTCTTCTTGTCATGAGTAAGGCTCAGTTACCTTGGCCTAAGATCTGGGGGGGTGCCTCCGTCATTAGGCGAATTTCAACGAACACAGGCACGTGATTACCTGGCTAGTGCATGAGGCGATCGCCGATCTGCCTGTGCCTCCTCCATCTGCACGTGGCGCGTGATTTTACCGTAGTTGCATAACGTGTATATCGAGGAAGTTCGACCGCACAAGTCATAGTACATCTTCCGTACACGGTGGCACGCGGTGTTGCACCGGTTGCGAGATCGCAGCGTATATGCTCGGTTAGACAATAGGAAAGCCTGCCAAACCCTCGCGGGCAGCGTCGGATAACTTCTGACCTGAGCGGTTCAGCTCCACCTTCAACCTGTCAACCTTTCGTTCTCAACGACTTTTCGGGTTTTTGCCGACCCACGGAGGATAACTATGAATGTTCTTATTACTGGTGGTGCCGGGTTTATCGGCTCTCATCTTGCGCAACGATGCCTTGACCTTAACTGGAAGGTCGCCATTATTGATGATTTGTCGACCGGGTCGATGCGAAATATCGCTCATCTTAAGTCGCACCGTAACTTTTCCTACCACGTCCAGTCGGTATTCAATGAGCCCTTGGTTTCGGAGCTGGTTGATGACTGCGATGTTGTCTTTCATTTGGCTGCAGCTGTGGGCGTACGTTTGATTGTCGAAAGCCCCATCCGCACAGTGGAAACGAATGTGCATGGTACCGAAATTGTGCTGAAGGCCGCATCCAAGAAAAAGAAACGGGTTGTGCTTGCTTCGACCTCCGAAGTGTACGGCAAGAACGGCAAGGTCCCATACCAGGAGGATGCTGACTCGGTTTTGGGTCCGACGACTGTGAATCGTTGGAGCTACGCCTGCTCCAAGGCTCTCGATGAGTTCCTTGCGATCGCGTATTGGCGTGAGAAGAAGACACCGATAACCGTGGTCCGATTGTTCAACACGGTAGGCCCACGGCAAACGGGTCAGTACGGCATGGTTCTACCTACATTTGTTCAGCAGGCGCTTCGAGGAGATCCCATCACCGTGTATGGCACAGGCGAGCAGAGTCGCTGTTTTGGATATGTTGGGGATGTGGTCGAGTCACTAGTGCGGATCGCACAAGATTCCATCGCAGTCGGAGAGATCGTTAATGTTGGAAACGACGAGGAGATCACGATAAATGAGCTAGCAGCAAAAATAAAAGCGGCAGCAGATTCGCATTCAGCGATCGTTCACGTGTCGTATGAGCAGGCGTACGGCCCGGGGTTTGAGGATATGTACCGCCGAGTTCCTTCGTTGGTTAAACTGGAACGGTTGATCGGGTATCGGCCACGGACCTGTGTCGACCAAATCATTTGTTCTGTTGTTGAGGACCTTGCGGCTGGCAATCAGCGGCAGGATTTACTCGATGTGTCGTTTGCGAGTGCCACGGTCGCTGCCTGAATCTTGCAACCCTCGTCTTTGAGAATGCTTACCGTTTTCCAGTTCGTTGTTGTTCCTGCGATTCTGAGTGGCCTTGTTACTGCAGCCTTGAGTTATATTCTCATCCGAATCAACCCATGGCTCCGTTTCAGCGCAATGCCGCGTGCAGATCGATGGCACACCAAAGCTACACCCAGTAGCGGTGGCGTAGCCATTTTCATTGGATGTGCTGGAGCATATTTACTACTTGCAGGCGGCCGGCACAGTACGATCGCGGTCGGAAGCACAGCGATTTGGTTTTTGGGTGTCATCGATGACCGTCTGCGTCTACGGCCCCTGCCGAAACTGCTTGCGCAGACCGCGATTGCCCTCGCAACGGTGCTCGCGGGTGCGACGCGTCCACTAACGCCATGGCCACTCCTCAATGTCTTAATCGCAGTGATTTGGATCCTGGGAATCACAAACGCTTTCAATCTGATCGACAACATGGATGGCCTCTGTGCCGGAGTGACCATCATCATTGCTGGAATACAGGCTCTAGTGTTAGCAATGAACGGTTACTTGCTCGATGCCGGCTTGTTCATGATTGTTTGTGGCTCGTTCGGTGGATTTCTAATATTGAATTACAATCCAGCGCGGATCTTTATGGGCGACAGCGGGAGCATGTTAGCTGGCTTTTATCTATCGGCATTGACTCTCCTCAGCCCATTGGCACATGCGAGGTTAGTAACAGGTGGTATCTTTTATCCCGTGATGCTATTTGCATACCCATTGTTCGACACCGCGCTAGTATCCGTCCTACGTCGCATAGGTGGCAGGCCAATTTCTGAGGGAGGCCGCGACCACAGCTCCCATCGGCTCGTCTCCATTGGCCTTAAGGAGCGAGATGTGGCGTGGTTCTTATGGGGACTGACCCTATTGGGAGCGATAGTGGGGTTACTTGTGTCCTCTATGCCTCTGTACGCTTTCAGCGCTGCTGTGATTCTCGCCATCTTCGCACCCATTTTGGCAATTTTTCTAGCGACTTTGCCCGCCTACCCTCTACAGCTCATACCGAAGATAGCGCGCCTCAGTCCATGGCTTCGCCACATCAATGCCACATTGACATTATTGGTTGATTGCTGTGCTATCGGTCTCGCATTGTTTCTTGCAGATATCACTAGATACGAGGCACAGGTCCCAGCTGGCCGGATCCAGGAGCTGTCAGTTGCTGTTCCTGTCGCAATGGTGTGCTATGTTGCAGTGGCGATTATAGGCGGAAACGTGTCGCGCGTTAACTGGACCTATTTTAGCCTGGCCGATACTTTTCCCGTTGTACGTACGGTGGGGGCAACTATAGCGCTGAGTTATCTCGTCCTCACGAGGTTCTTGCACTTGATCATTCCTCGAGGCGTAGTCCTGGTGTTCGCGGTCTTATCAATTACCTTGATAATAGGCATACGATCGAGTTTGCGGATATTACGAGAGCTGTTAGGACCGAAGGTTCACAGCATTCGACGAATCGCGATTTTTGGAACCGGCGACTTGGCGGCTGCAGTACTAAGCTTGTTGAGGACGACGAGATTTGCAAGTGGGGTCCCGGTGATGTTGTTAACTGACGACGAGCAAAGTGCGCAAACCATTATCGGCGGAGTTCGAGTCTACCCCATCCGTGCCGGCATTGAACGTCTGCAGACAGAATACCACGGCTCCGCCATTTTATATCCTGAGGGCTCGGGCACGACGCAGGCAAGAGATGCTGTGAGACAAATGTGCCGGGCCGCAGAGTTGGACTTCCTGTCAGTCGATTTGCGTGTGCGACCAGAAGGTATGCAGGAGGGGCTTCGTGTCAATCCTTTGGCAATGAGGAACCGCCCTGAACTATCACACAGTTTCCCATAAAACGAGGGGTGCCACAACGCGAGCAGGGTTCGACTCGATTGACAGTCATTAAGCGCGATTCATATGCAAAGAGATGCCCGCGCATCAGTCTGACTCAGGTGTTCTCGAAATAATACATCGAAAGAAGTGCTTGGCAGAGTTTCTCTAAGCTACAAGTTAAGGTATAGCATTTCATTCTACACAGAGCGACTTAAGACCTAAGTACACTACAACGACTCTTCTACCGAGATCATCATGCGCGTTTGCGTCACGACGGAACAGCGGTTCGCATGCACTCCAGATAAGCAAGTCTGGGCGCCCGCTGGTCCGGCATACGCGTTTTGGAGTCGGTACCTGGAGGTATTCGACGAAGTCCTTGTTATTGCGCGCATCGCGGATGTCGCAGTGGCCGAGCCAGCGTGGAAGCGGGCGGGCGGACCCGGGGTTGCCTTCGCCAAAGCTCCGTATTACGTCGGTGCTGCTGCATATTTGACAAAATGTTTCCAGGTACGCTCAGCCGTTCGGAAGGCTGTGAGTGAAGCCGATGCAGTGGTGATACGCGGAACATCAGTGCTTACCGCTTCCCTGGAGTCATCATTTGCTGCCGGACGGCCATTCGGCCTCGAGGTGATCGGTGATCCGTACGATGTATTCGCACCCGGGTCGGTTCAGCATCCGCTCAGGCCGGCTCTGAGATGGTGGTTGACACGGAAACTGAAGCGCGAGTGCGAGAAAGCGTGTGCGGTCGCCTATGTCACGCAAGCCATGCTACAAAAGCGTTATCCAGCTGGGAAAGCAGCTTTCGAGACTTCCTATTCAAGCATTGAATTACCTGAGCAGGCGTTTGTCAAGGCACCCCGGTCGTTCGGGCTTGAGTTGGATCCAGTGAAAATGGTTACGGTGGGCTCACTCGAACAAATGTACAAAGGATTTGATGTGCTGATCGATGCAGCGGCTACATGCCGCGGCTGGAGTACGAAAGTGGAACTGGTCATTATCGGTGAAGGCCGCTGCCGTCCCAAACTGGAACAACAGGTACGAGATCGGGGATTGGGACAGAACGTCAGGTTCACCGGACAAGTGCAAGCAAGGAGCCGGATTGTGGAGTTATTCGACAGTGCCGACCTGTTCGTACTGCCCTCGAAAACCGAGGGATTGCCGCGCGCAATGATTGAGGCAATGGCACGAGCTCTGCCCTGTGTCGGCACTGCAGTTGGGGGCATTCCGGAATTGCTTTCGCACGAGAATTTGGTGCCTCGCGGCGACGCACTTGCTCTCGCGCGAAAAATGGAAGAAGTTGTGCGCGAACCTGGGCGTATGGGAAAGATGGCTGCAAATAATCTAGAGACGGCTCGCAGGTATTGTGATTCTGTCCTAGGACCCAGAAGACGGGAATTTCTCCAACACCTGCGCCGGGCAACCCAGGACTGGACATGCCGGTTAAAGACAGACCGGTCCACTCCGATTATCAAAGTATTGCACCCGAGTTAGGCCCTGAGGAGAGATGCGGTGAGTCTGCATGGCCTCATGGACATCGTCTTCCGGGCGGCGGCCCACGCTACGTCTCGATGTCTAGCATATGCTCCGCGAATGTGCACTTCGATAATTCTCGGCGCCGACCGTTCGAGCGGCTGATACCGCGTTAAGCCGACGACGGTATCAACCTCGAGGGGGTCCAGGAACTGGCCTGCAAAACGAGCACACCGGCCCTCCTGCCGGTTTCACGTGTCTGGTCCTGCATTGGAGATCCAAGAAATGCACCTTAATCGTAAGCAGCAACAGGAAAAACAGATTGGGTCGGGCCCGATCCCGGTCGTACTCGCGGTAACCCCGCCCTTTGGGTGGGTATTCTTCGAAGGATTGATCGGGCCCATTCGTGCGGCCGGCTTTAGTCCCACTTTGGTCTCCGCGCCCGGAGACCAACTCCGCCGCATCGCCCAAGCCGCGGGTGCAGAGTGCGCGCCCATCCCTATGGTCAGAGAGATTTCACCGGCGCGAGACCTGCTTTCCCTGTGGAGATTCTATCGCTTGATGCGTCGAGTCAAGCCAATAATAGCGGACGTGGGCACACCCAAGGCTGGGTTGTTGGGGGGATTGGCGGCGTTGTTTGCAGGCGTTCCGTGCCGCCTGTATACGCTTCGTGGTTTGCGTCTCGAAACAACAACGGGTTGGAAGCGCAGGCTGTTGAGTCTAACGGAATGCATCGCGTGTGCCTGCGCACATCGAGTTATCTGTGTCGGGCCCAGCTTACGTGACCGTGCCGTGGAATTGAAGCTGGTCTCTGCAGAGAAGACTGTCGTTCTTGGAAACGGTAGCTGCGGTATTGACGTGCAACGATTTTCCACGAACGCGCGCAATTCGGCAGTACGAGATGCTCTCGCGGAGCGGCTGAACATCCCACGCGGGGTACCCGTGATCGGATTTGTTGGCCGCCTTACCCGAGACAAAGGTATCCCTGAGCTGGTTGCGGCGTTTTCGCAGTTACGCCAAGACATACCCATTCTCCGTTTGCTTCTCGTTGGCGATTTTGAGGATGGTGACCCTGTGCCGCGGGCGCTTCTGAAACAGATAGAAAGCGACGGCAGCATTATTCGAACCGGGTTTGTACCGGATACTGCGCCGTATTATCGTCTTATGGATGTGTTTGTACTGCCTACTTATCGAGAAGGATTCGGTGAGGTGTCTCTGGAGGCGCAAGCGTCTGGGATACCGGTTGTGACTACGACGGCGACCGGCGTGATCGATTCGGTCGTGGACGGGATAACCGGCTTCCTGGTACCAGTAGGTAACTCAGAAATACTCGCAAGCAGGATTAGGCTACTCCTCAGGGATGAGAACCTACGTAACCGCATGGGCCAAGCTGGCCGTATGCGGGTAGTGGAACAGTTTAGCCAGGAGATCGTAGCGAACGCGCTAGTGCAGGAATATAGACGCATATTGAAGGTCAGGAGAATAGCTTCCTTGTCCATTCGAAAGACCGACCGCAAATTACTCGGGAACTAGGTGAATGCCGAGAGCCATGCAGACCCTCTCACAAATTGAATCCTGCCGCTTTGGTCAAAGATTGCAGACATGGCCGATTAGAAACGATCGGTCTCCTGACCTCTTGACATCCGTCTCGTTGACATCGGTCTCGCATGCGCTGCCCTTCCGGTAGAATAATACAGATGCCCTCGAAACCGTAGTTTCGGGTGGTGGTCCGTCGGATCTGATGCCATTGGGGCATGGTCAAACGTGCTGCATGATCGTGAACTTCTGCGGCCGCTGTATACGTATACGTTCAAGCATTGCATACACCTTCGTCACTCGACAAGCCCTCATCAATGGACAACAATGGTCTCGCGCTTCTCACTCATTCAGCTGTGTGCGTCACCGGAAAATAGTGGGATGCATCTTTATCAACACAATTGGTGGTCATGAAAACTGTTTCTGCCGGTTTACACCAATCTTCTTTGTAATTCTTCTGCTAATTCTCGGTGCTCAGCATCCGTGGGCTCAGACTCGAACTGTCATTGACAAACAAGTCGGATCCATTTTCCAGGCGCCCCCGTCTGGAGTCCCATACTCCTCCGTTGGAGCGTTCGGTGGCAGCTTCACGGGCATTGATCCGGATGCTCTGCACATTCGCTATGCAACTTTTCAGGCATTTGCGCCCGACAATTGGAACCAGGCAAACTTTCCACTTACGGCTCTTGAAGATTACGAAGCATCTGAGGTAGCCGCTGGTAGACCTCGGATCTTTATTCACGCAACCTATGAGGGAAAAAGCCGGCAAGTGTACCTTAATTTCCCCGCTAGTTCAATGGCATTGGTAAATGGTCGGCCTACTACGCCCCAGAAGCACTGGTACGAAGCGGTCAACGTATGTGACCCGCGTTTCGTCCGCTTTTGGATCAACCATTACCAAAGGCCGATCGTGCAGGCTCCCTTTTATTCCAATGTGCCGGTTTTCTGGACTCAAAACGACAATGGCGCGTTCAACTACAACCTATACGGCGTGATCGATGACAACAATCATTTCGTTACAGGAGTAAACTGGGATCCGGAATTCCCCCAAGGTTCGAATTCTTTCTTCCGGTGCATGGCATCTTATTACACGCAGGTAGCGAACCTTGCGCCCGATATCCAGCAAATATTGAACATTGGCGCTTGGTCAGACCTGAGCCAATACACTATCGTGATGCGGGATCTGCCTGGGGTCATGCAGGAAAATATCGCTTTTTGGTCTGGAACGCCGAGCGCATATACACGCAATTTGTTTTACAACGGGCTAGCCACCTGGTTCCCGTGGATTATCTCGCACGGCAAAGCGATCTTAGGGCGCTCATACGTGCCCAATTCTAGCTCATTGCTGAATGGCTTCGTGGCTTATGAACTGCTTATCGCAGGCGGCAATGGGTTTTTTGCGCCTGGAGACTACCCTGAGATCACCAATCCCGCAGAGTGGCAGCCTTGGGCCGCTCAGTTGGGCAACCCTACCGCTGCAATAGTTAGCACCCAGATCGGCACGAGCGGTGTAGGTTATCGACACTATTCCCGCACCTTTGAGGGGGGGAGTGTGTACATCAATTTGGGCGGAAGCACCTGGAATATTTCCCTGACTGGCGGGCCATGGTATGGCCCAACCGGCAATACGATTACGAGCATAAGTCTGGCAGACGGACGAGGTACTTTCGCCACTATGCGTCGTTCTACAACTCCTCCGGCGCCGATTGTTTATCCACGCGCTGCGTTTACTTTTCAGGCCCCCCTCTCCGTTACTCTCACTGGAGCCTCTGGAACGACGCTTCACTTCACGACGGATGGAACTGAACCTACCTCATCTTCTCCTGCTTATTCGATTCCGCTCACTTTAGAGGCGAGCGCTCCAGTTAAGGCAAAGAGTTTCACCAGCCTAGGCCTCGCAAGCTCTACGAGTACCATGGTTTATAGCGTGGCAGTATCTGAGCCGATAGTAACGTTTGTTAGTTCGACCGACTATGGACTGGCCGGTACTTATTACCCCGTATTACAGCTAACTGAATTACCAGCCAGGCCAGTCTCTGTCGACTGTACTGTAAGGCAATCGGATGGCTCAGTGACTACTCAGACCGTCTTTTTTCTGCCCTATCAAACGCGCCCATACCGCTACCTTCCGGTTACGATTACGTCAGGGAGTGCAACCATCACCATAACTGGCGCCACCGGGGCTATAGTTGGCGCCAAGGATACTCTTCAATACACTGTAGGTCCGCCTCCCACCACAGGCTCACCAAATGCGCCGACGAGTTTGTCCGCATCGTTCGTTAACTCACACGGCGAACCATAGGACTCAAGCTAGAACTGAATTGTGGATGCCAAGCTGGTCCACATTGTGGCGCCTTGGTGGGGTGCCCGGCGTGCTCCGAAAAGGGCATGTGCCTCACTAGCGTAGGGCCCGGCCGATGGCCGGGGCAATGCGGAAAGGAACTTGTCTTCGTCGAGCCATTTCTGCATCCTGAGACGGAGCGACAGGCAACGGAAGTAGGCCGTTGTGGCAGTGGTGTGTGGTTAACACCGATCACTAGCGTGGCTCCAAGCTCCGTGCGCAGAGCAGTGGTTAACAGTTGGCGCAACCCAACTGATTCCGTTTGGAAGAGTACCTTCGATTGCGCAGCTTGGCCGTTGCTTGCAGCTCAGAAAGCGAGCAACCAGTGAACAAGCCACAGAGCGATAATCTGCAGCCGTCGAAAGCGAAATCCAAGCGGCGGAGGCGAAACAAAGGGATGTGTTTGGAAGACCGGCCGGTGTTGGAGCCGAATGCGGCCGGTATCGACGTTGGCGCACGCGAAATGTTTGTAGCCGTACCTCCAGGGCGGGACGAGAATCCCGTGCGGGTATTTGCAACCTTCACCGAAGATCTGGAGCGCTTAACCGATTGGCTCGAGCAGTGCGGGGTGACGACGGTGGCGCTGGAATCCACTGGAGTGTATTGGATTCCCCTGTTCGAGATTCTCGAACAACGAGGCATCCGCCCCTGTTTAGTGAATGCTCGCCACATGAAGAACGTACCCGGACGGCGCACCGACTGGCACGAATGCCAATGGTTACAGTATCTGCACTCGGTGGGATTACTGCGAGCTGCATTTCGGCCGGGGCAGGACGTCTGCGCTGTGCGGACCCTACTGCGGCACCGGAACGAATTGGTCGCGGCGGCCAGTCAACACGTGCAGCACATGCACAAGGCGCTGACGCAAATGAACCTGCAAATCCATCATGTCATCAGTGACATCACCGGGTTGACGGGCCGTGCCATTGTGGACGCCATTC
>Ga0182015_10001884_pt1 | contig 26711 bp, 28 predicted proteins | sample 712P3MmetaG_FD_120478 | JGI IMG/M metagenome (GOLD analysis project Ga0182015, IMG submission 120478) | Permafrost microbial communities from Stordalen Mire, Sweden - 712P3M metaG | ecosystem: Environmental > Terrestrial > Soil > Wetlands > Permafrost | place: Sweden: Stordalen | collected...
CAGTTCGTCGACTATTTGTACGTGGGATTTACGAACTCTACGGCGTTCAGCCCCACCGACACGATGCCGCTGACCCCGTGGGCGAAGATGCTGATGACCGTCGAGGCGATCATATCGCTAATGACGATCGCCATCGTGTTCTCGCGGGCCGTCAGCCTCCTCTAAGTAGGACGCCGTGCCGACGTGCTCGAACCGGAAGCGTCGCCAGGCGCGGGTATGATGTAATGGTAGCCTGCGACCTTCCCAAGGTTGATGCGTGGGTTCGATTCCCACTACCCGCTCGGGAAGCTCCACGGCGACGTAGCCAAGTGGTAAGGCAGGGCTCTGCAAAAGCCCCATTCGGCAGTTCGAATCTGCCCGTCGCCTCACGAGTACCCGATTGAAGCGCATTGCCGTCGTGGGGGCCGGTGCAATCGGCGGGTTCGTCGCGGCTGCACTTGTGCGATCCGGCGTCGAGGTCGGAGTGGTAGCACGCGGCGAGCACGGGGCGGCGATTGCTCGCGACGGTCTGCACGTCGCAAGCGATCTGGGAAGCTTCTCGAGCCGCGTGACCGTCGTTGAGGACGCGCGCGCGCTCGGCGAACTCGATGCGGCTCTGCTGACCTTCAAAGCCCACCAGTGGCGCGAACTCTTGCCGCAGCTCGCTCCCCTTGGCGGAACCCGGACGACGATCGTGACGATGCAGAACGGAGTGCCGTTCTGGTATGCCCGCAGGCCGCCGCTACGCAGCGTCGATCCCCACGGAACTATCGGTCGAACGTTCCCCGACACGCAAGTCGTAGGCGCAGTCGTTCACGTTTCCGGCGAGATCGTCGCACCCGGACGCATTCGCCAGAGTGGCGGTTTGCGGTACGTCTTCGGCGATCCGGCGGGCGGGGCCGGAGCGCAAACCGCTGCCATGGTCGCACTCTTTAAGGGCGCAGGCCTGGCGCCGCAAGAAGATCCTGCGATTCGCCAGACGCTCTGGCTCAAGCTCGTCAACAACGTCGGGTTGAACGCGATGAGCGTCTTCGAACGAAAGACCATCAAAGAGCTTCTTGCCGACCCGACGGCGCGCGCGCGAGTGCGGCGGCTCATGAACGAAACGCTCGAGGTCGGGCGCGCGATGCGCATCGTCAGCGACGTCGACGTCGATGCGCGCATCGAGTACGCGGCGCGCTTGAGCGACGTGAAGACCTCGATGCTGCAAGATTTCGAACGAGGGCGAGCGTTAGAGGTCGACCCGATTCTCGGTGCGGTTTGCGAACTGGGCGAGCGATACGGCGTCGCAACGCCCGAGGTACGCCGCGCCTACGATGCGCTCCGATGATCGTCACCGATTTGGGCGGGGTCGGGCCTAAGACCGCGTACCTATTCGCCGAGCTTGGGATCGAAACGGCGCAAGAGCTTCTCGATTACCTGCCATTTCGCTACGAAGATCTGCGCTTTCCGACCCCGGCGGCGCACCTGGGCGACACCGGCGGCGAGGAGAACGCGGTGGGCCGCGTCGTTTCAGTGAAAGAACGCCGCGCGCGGTACCTCGAGATCGTCGAGGTTGCGTTGCGCGACGACGACGGCGGGGGGTTCAATGCGAAATGGATTGGCCGAAACCGGTATGTCGTCGGGCGCTTTCGCGAAGGCATGCGGCTCTTCGTGCGCGGACGCGTAGAGCGCAGCTTCTCCGGCCCGACCGTCAACGTCACCCAGTACGCGGTGCTGCGCGACGATGAGACCTATCGCGGCGAATTGGTTCCGGTGTATCGCGCGAGCAAAGACCTCGCCAGCCGAAAAATCGCAGCCGTGGTGAAGAAGAATTTATCGCGGCTGCTGGAGGCGGCGCCCGACGATCCGCTACCGGCGTCGATTGCGGCGAGACGCGGTTACGGGTCGCTCGCGGCAGCCTATCGCGCCGTGCATGCGCCGCGGTCGCCTGAAGAGGCGGAGCGCGCGCGCGAGCGGTTCGTCTTTACCGAGTTTCTCGCACTGGCGACCGGCGCGCAGCTCCGCCGCGCCGACCGTGAGAGCGATCACGACGCGCGACCCTTCGTCGTACCGGACGGACTGCTCGAACGATTCGAAGCAACGCTGCCGTTCGCCATGACGGCGGCGCAACGCCGCGCGATTAACGAGATATGGAGCGACCTTCGGCGCGACGTCCCGATGAATCGTCTGTTGCAAGGCGACGTCGGCAGCGGCAAGACGCTGGTGGCGGCCGCCGCGGTGTTGGCGGCAGCGCACAACGGTTTGCAATCGGCGCTAATGGCCCCAACCGAGTTGCTCGCCTGGCAGCACGCCGCCAAGCTCGCACCGTTGGTGCTGCCGTTCGGCCTCGGGGTGGAGGCGGTATTCGGCAGCCAGAACGCGCGCTCGCGCCGCGCGGCGCTGGATCGCTTGGCAAGCGGCGAAGCCGCGCTTGCGATCGGTACGCACGCGCTATTGAGCGAAGGCGTCGACTTCGAACGGCTCGGCCTGGCGATCATTGACGAGCAACATCGCTTTGGCGTGGAACAGCGCGCGCGGTTACGCGGAAAGGGAACGTCGCCGCACACCCTGCACATGACGGCCACGCCGATTCCTCGGACGCTGGCGCAATCGGTTTACGCGGATCTCGACGTATCGGTGATCGACGAGTTGCCTCCCGGGCGCACCCCGATTCAGACGTTTGCGGTCCGGCTCAGCAGATTGGCGCGCGTCTATGAGTTCGTTCGCGGAACGGTCGCGGCGGGGCATCAGGCCTACATCGTCGCCCCCGCTATCGAGGAGGGCGAGCGGGCACTGACCAGCGCCGTCGCCGAAGCGGAGCGGTTGCGATCCGACGTCTTCCCCGATCTTCGGCTCGGTTTGCTGCACGGTCGGCTTGCCGCCCGCGAGAAGGAAGAAATCATGACGAGCTTCGTCCGCGGCGAGCTCGACGTCTTGGTTTCCACCACCGTGATCGAGGTAGGTGTCGACGTCGCCAATGCGACGGCGATGGTGGTCTTGGACGCCCATCGTTATGGATTGGCTCAGCTCCATCAACTGCGCGGGCGCGTGGGGCGCGGCGCCGCCGCGTCATACTGCATCCTCGTCTATCCCGACGATGCGGGCGAGCGCGACCGATTGGAAATCCTCACGCGCTCGACCGATGGTTTTGAAATTGCCGACGAGGACCTCCGCCTGCGCGGACCTGGGCACCTTTCGGGGACGGTGCAGTCCGGCCAGAACGAGCTCCGTCTTGGCGACCTGGTGCGAGACTTCGACGTGTATCGCGCGGCAAAATCCGTAGCTGAGGCCATCGTCGCAACGGATCCGTCGCTGGAGCTTCCCGAGCATGCCGGGCTGCGTACGATGCTGGAAGCTCAACCCAGCACGCGTGCGCTGCTCGTTTCATCGTGAGGGTTCCGCTCCTGCGGCACGAATAGCCGCGCCCATGCGTACGCGTAGGGCTCTGCTCGCAGCGGCGGCAGTCACGATGTTTCTCACTTGCACCGTTATCGCCCCGGCCGCGGACAGCGACGTGGCGCGGACGACGCTTTCGAATGGACTGCGAATCGTGGTCGTCCGCGATACCCTCGCACCGGTGGTCACGACCATCCTGAACTACGAAGCGGGCTCGGACGAGCAGTGGATACCCGGACTCGCTCATGCGACCGAGCACATGATGTTTCGCGGCAGCGCATCGCTCTCGTCGTCGCAGCTGATGCAGGCCATCGGCATCACCGGCGGCGACTTGGACGCCGACACTACCAGCACGGTGACGCAGTACTATTTCACGGTGCCTTCGGCGTATCTCGACGTTGCGCTTCGTGCGGAGCGATCGCGGGCAACGGGACTGCTGCTCACGCAAGCCCTCTGGGCGCAAGAACGCGGTGCGATTACCCAAGAGGTACAGCAAGACAACAGCGACGCGTTCTTTCGCCTCTTCGTGAAGATGCAGGATCGACTCATCGGCGGCACGCCGTATGCCAAGAACACCCTGGGAACGGTCAAGGATTTCGCTCAGAACGTCAACAGTGCGCAACTGCGAAAGTTCTACGCGAGCTGGTACCATCCCAACAATGCCGTCTACGTGATCGCGGGTGACGTCGATCCGCAGAGAACGATCGCGCAAGTGCGGGCGCTCTTCGGCGGTCTCCCGGCCGTCAAGCTTCCGCCGCGCGAACCGGTGCATCTCGAGCCGCTGCGAGGGGCGCTCTACCACGATACGTCGGATCAGGCCTATACGGGCGTCGCGATCGGCTATCGTTTCCCCGGATACGAGAGCCCGCAATATGCCGCGGGTCAGATTCTTGGGGACGTGCTCTCCAGCCCGCGCAGCGAGTTCGGCGCCCTTCCGTATACGGGACGAGCACTGGCGACGCAGTTCGGTACGCAGGACTATCCCAAGACGGCGATCGGCATTGCCTTCGCGGCCGTACCGGTCTCAGTGCCGCCGGAGACGATCGATCGCGAGATGCGCGCGATCATCGAGAACTATCAGAAGACGGGCGTGCCGCCCGATCTCGTGCAGGCGGCAAAACTGCGCGAAATTTCTCAGCTCGAGTTCAATGCGAACTCTATCGAAGGTCTGGCCTTCGAATGGAGTCAAGCCGTCGCCGTGCAGGGGCTCGCATCGCCCAACGACATGATTGCGCAGTTCGAACACGTGAGCGTGGCCGACGTCGATCGCGTCCTGCTGGAGTATTGCGATAACAGCCGCGCCGTGGTGGCGTATGCGGTTCCGAAGAACAGCGGCGCCACCAATGCCGGCGGTGGCCTCGCGAAGGAGAACAACGAGATTCCGCCCACCTCGCACGAGCCGTTGCCCAGCTGGGCGCAGCACGTTCTGGAGACGGTCCACGTTCCGGCGCAGACGCTCGCTCCGGCCGACATGCGTCTTGCCAACGGCATGCGTTTGATCGTTCAGCCCGAGCACATCACGCACACGGTCGCAGTTGCGGGCGAGATCGAGAATAATCCGGAACTGCAGGAGCCTCCGGGCCAGGAAGGCGTCGCCGACGTGACCGACGCGCTGCTGCCATTCGGTACGACGACCTACGATCGCATCGCGCTGCAAACTCAGGTCGACGACATCGCCGCGACGGTTACGCCGGGCACGCAGTTCGGCCTGGACGTGCTCTCGACGCACTTTCAGCGCGGCGTCGAACTCCTTGCCGATGAGGAACTCCATCCCGCTCTCCGAGCGGCAGATTTTGCCATCGTGCGTCAGCAGAGCGTCGGCGAACTCGACGGCGAGATGACGTCGCCCGATCATCTCGCGCAGGTGGCGCTGCAAAAGGCGCTCTATCCGCTCGGCGACCCCACCCAGCGTTTCGCGACGCCGGCGTCGGTGGGCGCGCTGACGCTCGATGACGTCCGTGCGTGGTACGCGCGAGTCTATCGGCCCGATATGACCACCGTCGTGGTGATCGGCGATACGACGCCCGAAGCGGCAAGCGCACTCTTCGAAAACTACTTCGGCGCGTGGAAAGCGGTGGGCGTGAAGCCGCAGACCGAACTGCCGCCCGCTCCGACCAACGCGCCGGCTCAAGTGCAGGTACCAGCGACGGGGCGCGTGCAATCGTCGGTGCAACTCGTTGAAACCCTCGGCGTGGTTCGCAGCGATCCCGATTGGGCGCCGCTGCAACTAGCCAATACGATTCTGACGGGCGGCTTCTACTCGTCGCTGCTCTATCACGATCTTCGCGAAGTCCACGGCTACGCGTACTCGATCGAAAGCCGGGTTGCCGCTGGGAAAACGCGGGCGACGTTCAGCCTCGACTATGGCTCCGATCCGCAAAACATCGTACCGGCAGAAGCGCAGATCGCCGCGGTCTTGAATCAACTGCAGCGCGAGCCGATCGATGCGGCGCGGTTGCTCCGATCCAAGGCGTTGCTCGTGGGCGGGGTTCCGATTCGTGAATCGAGTTACGACGGGGTCACCGCGCAACTGCTCCAGTACGCGTCGTTGGGATTGCCGCTGGATCAGAACCTGCTCGACGCCCGCGCCGAGCTCGCCGCTACGGCTCAAAGCGTCGCAGCCGCGCTCCTCAAGTACGTGCGGCCAAACGGGTTCGTGCGCGTCGTGACGGGGCCGGGACCACAGTAAGCGCGCGTCGAACGCGCGTCGGGTGGAGTCGGTCGACGGAATTGGGTTCGATCTCGACCATACGCTGGCGATCGACAATCGTCTCGAGCGTGTGGCGCTGCTGCGCCTCTTGGAGCACCTTCTCGAGCTCGGGGGCCGAACGATCGGAACGCTCGCCGATGAAATCAACCGCATCGACGACCTGCTCGCGCGCCAGCGGCATGGGGAGTTTTCGATCGATGAGGCAGTCAGTGGGTTCGTCTCCGAGCACGGAGTGCCCGACGATCCAGCATTTGCCGAGTGGTTTCGCGCGCGAGCGCTCGCGATGGTCTCGGAGTTCGTCGTTCCGCTTCCCGGCGTGCGAGCGACCATCAACGCCTTGCGCGAACGCGGAATTGCCGTCGCCGTCCTCACCAACGGTTGGTGCCCGCTGCAGCAGCGAAAAGCGGGTGAGGCCGGCTTTTCGGGACCGGTCTTGGTGAGCAGCGAGATCGGCGAACGCAAGCCGTCGGCCGCGGCCTTCGCCCGGCTCCTCAAAGAACTCGCTACCGCGCCGGACCGGACGTGGTACGTGGGGGACAGTGCGCACGCAGACGTCGCCGGCGCGCAGCAGGCCGGCCTGCAAGCGGTTTGGTTCAACTGGGAACGCCACGTCTATCCGCCGGAGTTGACGCGGCCGCAGCACACCATCGAATCGTTCGGCGAGCTCCTTGCGCTGCTGCCAGAAACGGCGCGCGCGTCGTGATGCGCGCTCTCGCATTCTGCGCCGCGTGCATTGCGGCGAGTCTCGCCGCACCGGCCGCACCACCGGATTATGAAGCCCGGCTCGTTGCTCTCGACCGGAGTTACGTAATGTGGTCGTTCGCCGAAGACCCAGCCTCGGCGACCGATGCGGGAATCCATACCTACGACGCGCGGCTTGCGGATTTCTCGGCCGCGGCGCAGGCTGCTCAGATGACCCAGCTTCGCCGCTTTCGCAACGAGCTGGCGGCGCTCCAGCCGTCCTCGGCGGCAAGCCGCCACGAAATCGTCGACTACTTGCTCATTCGCGCGGACTTCGAGGGCGACTGGTGGAACCGTAGCGTGCTGCGCTCGCTGCAGCGCAATCCGAGCGTTTATGAAGGCGAATGCAGCAACGGCATCTTCTCGATCGTCAAGCGGCAGTTTGCGAGCGACGACGCTCGCGTGCGCCTCGCCATCGCGCGCTTACGCGCCTGCCCGCGCGTGCTCCAACAAGGCGAAGCGAATCTGACGCAGCCGATCCGCGAGTTCGCCCAGATCGCGTCGGAGGACATTCGCGACGGCGACTCGCTCTACACGACGAGCCTCGACGAAGTCGCACGCGACGTATCGCCGGCGGAGCATGGCCAGCTCGCGGCGGCGCAACGGGTCGCGCTGACCGCTCTTCATGCCTACCGAGCCTGGCTCGATGGGCACATGACGCGCTTTGCGCCCGGCGGTTTTGCCGTTGGCCGGCGGCAGTACGACTGGTATCTGCGCCGCGTGCTTTTGCTGCCGTTCGATTCCAGCGACGTCGCGACGATCGGACGCTTGGAGCTTGCGCGCGATCGCACGTTGGAAACCTGGGAAGAAGGCCGCGACGCCCAGCTGCCGTCGCCTTCACCCGCGCCGACCTTTTCCTCGAAAGAGGCGTTCCTTTCGTACTACGAGGCAAGCCTCGCGCGGCTCGTCTCGTTTTTGAAGACACACGAGATCGTCGACATTCCGCCCTATATCGGGCCCTTTCACATCGTCGAAGTGCCAAAGGCACTGGCGGCGACCTATCCGGGCGGCTTCATGAACCCGCCGTCGATGTTCTCAACAGATCCGCAGGGCTTCTATTTCGTTCCGGATTTCAGTGCCTCGAATCAGAGTTTCTTCGTGCAGCAAGCACGCCAGTCGGTCTTGCCGCTCTTGGGACATGAAGGGATCCCCGGGCATTTCATGCAGTTCACCTACGCCTACCACAACCCGGATTTCGTGCGCCACGTCCACGGCGACGGCGTCTTTGCTGAAGGCTGGGCCTTCTACGGCGAGGAGATGCTGATGCGCGAAGGGCTCTACGACGACGATCCCGGCGCGCGCCGGCAAGTGATCCATCTCATGCGCCATCGCGCCACCCGCGTCGGCGTCGACGTCAACTTGGCGACGGGGGCGATGACGCTGCCGCAAGCGATAACGTACTTCGAACGAAACGCCGGAATCGACGAGGAGACCGCGCGCGGTGAAGCGACGCGCTTTGCGATGGGCCCCGGTTATGCAATCGACTACCTCGTGGGCAAGACGCAAATCGAGATGCTGCTTGGCAGCGTGCGCGACCGCGAGGGCGCGGATTTCTCCTTGCGGCGCTTTCACGATCGGCTCTTGTCATACGGAACGGTTCCGTTCTCGACGATACGCTATGAGTGGCTCGGCGACGGTTCGTGGCTGCGTCCGGCGCTCACGCCGCTCGCTCCGCAGCGGTTCTAGGCTCGCAAGATGCCAAAAATTACCGGGGGCTCGCTCGGAAGCCGCAAGCTGCGCTCGCCAAAAGGGCCGCACGTGCGGCCGACGCCGGGCCGCGTGAAGGAATCGCTGTTTTCGATCCTGATGGACCGGCTCGACGGTGCGCGGGTGCTCGATCTCTTCGCGGGCACAGGCGCGATAGGTTTTGAAGCAGCATCGCGCGGCGCCTCGCGGGTCGTTTCGGTCGAGGGCCGGCGCGAGATCGCCGTCGCGATCGAGGAAGCCGTCAAGCAATTGGGTGTGGGTAAGATCGTAAGGGTCTTTCCGGCGCCCGCAGAGCGCGCGCTCTATCGCCTGGAAGGACCTTTCGATATCGTTTACCTCGACCCGCCGTATGCGGACCCCGTACCCCTCCAGCTCTTCCGTCTGCTGCTCGAGCGTACGCTATTGGCGCCCGATGCGCTCGTCGTGTACGAGCACGCCGCAAAACGCATCTTGCCGCAGATACCCGGGTATCGGTCGGTTCGGGAAGAAGTCTACGGCGATGTCGCTCTCGCCTTTCTGGCGCCGGAAGCTTGACGAACGGCTACGTTGAGCGTGTGACGCGGGCAGTCTATCCCGGATCGTTCGATCCGCCGACGAGCGGTCATCTCGACGTCATCGAGCGTGCGGCGCGGTGTTTCGGTGAGTTGATCGTCGCGATCGTCGTCAATCCGCAGAAACGCACGCCGATGTTCTCACTCGAGGAACGCGAGGCAATGCTGCGAGCCAGCGTCGCCTCGATACCCGGCGTTCGCGTGGAGCACTTTCGCGGTCTGCTCGCGGATTACGTCAAGGCGGCGGAGGCCGACGTGATCGTCAAAGGCCTGCGGGTCGTATCGGATTTCGAGAGCGAGATGTCGGCGGCGATGATGAATCGCTCGCTCTCCGACGTCGACACGCTCTTTCTGATGTCGGACCAGAACTACTCGTTCGTCAGCTCGAGTCTGGTGAAAGAAGTATTCTTCTTAGGCGGCCACGTCGCCGCTTTGGTTCCCGAACCGGTTCTTCGCGTCATGACGGAGAAGCGCACCCATCTGCAACGGAGGTAAGCATGTCAGTTTATCGTGTCCTGGACAAACTGGAGGCCTACGTTCACGAAGGAACGTGGCTGCCCGCGGGCTATCGCATCCTCTCGGAGGAGCGGCTCCTCGAGCTCGTCGAGAAGGTCCGAGCTTCGCTGCCCGAGGAGGTCGGACGCGCGAAGGTCATTGCGAAGGATCAGGAGCGGATGATGCGCGCCGCGCAAGAGAAGGCGCAAGCGATCGTCGACGAAGCAGCGAGCAAACATGAAGAGCTCGTCGACGAGAACGAGATCGTGCGTCGCGCGCGGACGACCGCCGACGTACTGATGAACGAGGCGCAGGAGCGCGCGCGCAAGACCCGCGAGGGCGCGGACCGCTATGCGGCCGAGGTGCTGCATGAGATGGAAGGCAGACTTGCCGGTGCTCTCGGCGCGGTGCGGAAGGGTCGCGACGTCCTCCAACGGCAGGGGCCGGATACGGAGCGCCCGCTTGCCGAGGCCGCAGCCAAGAGCAAACGCGCCGCCTTCGACTCGCAGCAACAAGCCGCTCCAGACGAGACTGCGGCCCTCGAAACCGTCTAAATCGGGCCGGAGTGGGGCAAAGATACCTTATGAAGCAGATTGCAATGGCGCTCGGGCTCGCGGGCGCACTCTTGGTTCCAGCGCTGGGCGACCAGCCCGGCGGAATTTCGGGAACGGTCGTCGATGCTGCGACCGGCCAGCCGATGGCACACGCCGTGCTCTACTACTACCGCACCCCGTACCTCGAAAACGGTCCGAATCACCTCATGAAGTTGGAGACGAATGGGCACGGGTTCTTCAGCGACATCACGCTGACGCCCGGCCGCTACGTCATCGTGGCGAGGGTTCCGGGAAAGGTCGAAGGCTGCGCGGTTGACGACGTCATGGGCAGCGAAATAGCGCACGTGAAGATTGTCGTCGGCACGCATGGGATCATGTGCAGCGGACCGCGCGTGCACGCCGCCTTGGTCGATCCCAATGCCACCGCGGACGTGTATCGGATCTAGCGAATTTGCTAAACGGGCGGCGCTTGCACGTTGTCGGCGAAGGCTTCGAGGATGGAGCGGTCGATGGCGCGCACGCGTCCCCGATCCAGTTCGAGGGCGCGGGAATTCTTGAGCCGGAGCAGTGCGCGGGCCGCCATGTCGCGTACCGTTCCGGCCGCCGCGGCGATTTGCGCCTGCGAGAGATTCTCGACGCCGGGAAGACCGGGCGCCATACCCACCGACGTACGCGCGTAGCCGAGTAAGAACTTCGCGACGCGCTGCAGCACGTGGGCGAAGGCGAGATCGGCAATCGTGACGATCGAGCGCCGGCGCGCTTGCGAGGAAGCGATGAGAAATCCGAGCGCGAGCTCCGCGTCGTTACGGGCCGCGTGGATGACCGCTTCGCTGGGCAGCGTGATGATGGTGGCGTCGGTCAGGGCTTCGGCCCGCGTGGTTGCGCCGCCGCTGTCGAACGTCCCGCTTTCATTGAGCGTGTCGTGCGTTAACCGCTCGCCGATGGTGTGCGTCTTGCCGTCGGGTGAGAGCAGCGTATAAATCACTTTGCCGCTCTTGACGATCCCCAGATACGGCCACACCTCACCTTCGTCGAAGATCGTCTCGCCGACCCGGTAGCTGCGCTCGCTGACCTGAGCGGCCAGCTCCTTGATCGTGCTGGCTTTGGCGGAGGTAAAGGCCGCAACGTAGGTGAGAAACGACTCCCCGTCGGCGCCTTCGTCGATGCGTTCCAAACGTACCGTCCAACGGCTCGCGCCGAGGTTACGGGCGTCCCAGGAGAACCTCCCGGGACGCAACTGCGCCATTTCATTGCGCAGAGCTCGCGGATCGGTCTCCTCGGTGATTTCCAGCGCGTTACCGATCGGGAGCTTGTCAAAACTCTCGAGAATCTGTGCCGTTTTCGTAGCAGGCTGAAGCGACCGGGCGTCGAGCGCGATCGCTGCGGGGCGGTTCTGGGGCATACTTCGCCCGTTTAGTGGCCGTCGGTTACGGCGCCTGCCGGGACGTGTGCGAGCGCCCGCGGAATAGACGCGCTCGATATGAGCAACTCCATCTCCGACCGCGACATCGTCATTCTGGCCGGCGCGCGCACCCCGTTCGGGAATCTCGGCGGGGAGCTCGCCGCCCTTACGGCGACCGACCTCGCCGCCGCCGCAGGAACCGAGGCCATACGACGGAGCGGCGTGCCGGCCGATCGCATCGACGAGGTCGTGTTCGGCAACGTCATTCAAAGCAGCGCGGATGCCATCTATTTGGCGCGCCATGCCGGCCTGCGCTCGGGAGTTCCCATCGGCGTGCCGGCACTGACGGTGAACCGCCTCTGCGGTTCGGGGCTACAAGCGATTCTATCGGCGGCTGCGTCGCTGACGCTGGGCAATGCAACCTATGCGCTCGCGGGCGGAACCGAGAATATGAGTCAAGCGCCGCATGTCGTACGCGGCGTCCGCAAGGGTTTCAGTCTCGGCCAGGCGGTAGCGTTCGAGGATTCGCTTTGGACCGCGTTGACCGATTCCTACGGTAACACGCCGATGGCGATCACCGCCGAGAACCTGGCCAAGCAGTACGGCGTTTCGCGCGAAGAGTCCGACGAGTTCGCCCTCGCGAGTCAAGAGCGCGCGCTCGCGGCGCAGAGCGACGGCTACTTTGCCGAGGAGATCGTCGCGGTAGAGGTTCCCGCAGCGCGAGGCGCGACCGCGCGAGTGGAGAAGGACGAGGGCCCCCGCGCCGGTTTAACGCTCGAAAAGCTCGGGCGCCTGCCCGCACGGTTTGTCAAAGACGGTGTCGTAACGCCGGGGAACGCCAGCGGCATTACCGACGGAGCCGCGGCCGTCGTCCTTACGACGGTGCAGCAAGCCCGTGCCGACGGTCTTGCGTGGATGGGGCGCCTGGTGGCCTCGAGCGTCGTCGGCGTCGATCCGTCGATCATGGGCATTGGACCCGCGTTCGCGATTCCAAAAGCGTTGGAACGCGCAGGAATCAACCGCCGCGAGCTCGCGGTCATGGAGATCAACGAAGCGTTCGCGCCACAGGTGCTGGCCTGTCTGCGCGAGATGGGTGAGGATAAAAACGTTGCCGACGGAAGGCTGAATCCGCACGGCGGCGCCATCGCGCTCGGTCATCCTTTGGGTGCGTCGGGCGCTCGACTGGCGATCACGGCACTGCACGAGCTTCGCCGCCGCGGAGGAGGCTTCGGCATCGCCTCGGCATGCATCGGCGGCGGACAGGGGATCGCAGCACTCTTCAGTGCCGAGTAGTCCGGCGTGGCGTAACTACCTCACCATCGCTCGCCTGTGGGACGTGCTCGCGGTCATCGCGATCGGTTTTGCCCTGTGGAAGATCTTTTTGGCGCCCCGCCGATTCGAGGCCTCGCGCACGCATCGCGCTCCGCACGCGGTCTTTGCGCGGCTCGGCGGCGGGACGTTCCACCTGGCCGATCAGCGCGGGCACGTCGTCTTCCTCGACTTCTATGCGAGTTGGTGCGAGCCGTGCAAGATCGAACTGCCGTTGGTGGAGGGCTGGGCGCGCGCGCATCGCAGCGCGGTCGTGGTGCCGGTGGACGTCGGCGAACCCGCGGCGACGGTGCGGGCGTTTGCGCGTCGTTTCCGCATAGAGAACGTTGCGGTCGATCCGACCAGCAACTCGAGTGCGCTCTTCTCCATCGTCGGTTTCCCGACGGTCGTCGTCGTCGACGCCGATGGATTTGAGCGGGCGAAGTGGGAAGGACTGAACCCCGCTATCGCGCTCGCGATGTCGAATGCGGAGCGTTCCCTTTAGCGGCCTTTCCAGTCCGGCTTGCGCTTTTCCAGGAAAGCGCTGGTGCCTTCTTTGATGTCTTCGGTGTCGACGAGCATGCCGAACTCGAGCGCTTCGATTTCCAGTGCGTCGTCGATGGAAAGATGCGCGCCGTTGTTGATGGCGCGCTTACATGCGGCGATCGCCAAGGGCGCCTTCGAAGCGATGAGCGTCGCGATTCGCTTTGCTTCGGCGAGGAGTTCGGCCTGAGGTACGACGCGAGTCACGAGGCCGATGCGCAGCGCCTCGTGGGCGTCGATCATCTCTCCGGTGAGGCAGAGGTGCATCGCCACGCCTTTGCCCGACAAGCGCGTGAGGCGCTGCGATCCTCCATAGCCGGGTATGAGGCCCAGATTTACCTCGGGTTGGCCGAACTTCGCGTTTTCGGCGGCGATACGAATATCGCCGGCCATCGCGAGCTCGCAGCCGCCACCCAACGCAAATCCGTTGACGGCCATGATGACCGGTTTACGCAGCCGCTCGATCTGACGTGTGAGCGCCTGTCCGCTGCGTGCTTGATCGGCACCGGAGCCGGCCGAAGCGAGCGCGCCGAGTTCGGCGATGTCGGCGCCCGCTGCGAACGCCTTCTCTCCCGCGCCGGTAATGACGATAGCGCGTACGCGCTCGTCGCCCTCCAACTCACGCAGCGCACTCGCCAACTCGGCCAAGAGCTGCGTTCGCAACGCGTTGAGAACGTTGGGACGATTGAGGGTAACGATGCCAACCGGAGATTCGACGTTAACGACGATGTCTTCAAATGTCATCTGCCAACCTTATGATTTCATAAAAGATGCAGGTTCTTTCGTTGCCGCGCGGGGAAGTGCCCTGCGACGCAACTAGCGAGGTTGAGGCGTGGAGGTGACGATGGCGGTTCGCACGGCGTATCACGAGGCCTTGGAGGCGACGCGTCTTGACGTCGTACGCTTGGGCGCGCTCGTTGGCGACGCGATTCGCGTGGCCGTGGACGCGCTGGACAATCGTGACGCCGCCGCCGGAGCACGCGTGGTCGCCGGAGACGACGTCGTCGACGACCTGCGGCGCCGCATCGAATCGCACTGTATCGAGTTGATCTGGCGTCAGCAGCCAGTCGCGGGAGAGCTCCGCGAAATCGCCGCGATGCTGGAAATCGCGACGGATCTGGAGCGCATCGGCGACTACGCCGTCGACATCTCGAAGAACGCGATCAAGCTTTCCGACCAACCGATGCGGCCGCAGAAAGTCGAGATCGATCGCATTGCCAGCGTCGGACACGGCATGCTGCTCGATGCAATGCGCGCGTACACGGAACGCGACGCCGAGCTTGCGACCGCCGTGATCGCGCGCGACGATGAGGTGGATAAGCTGTACAAGCGTAGCATCAAACTTCTTCAAGTCGAGATGCGCGCCGACCCGGACATCGTCCGGCCCGGCACGCGGTACTTGTTCGTGCTGGCCTCCCTCGAGCGCGTCGGCGATCGTGCCGGCAATATCGCTTGGCACACGAAGGATATGATCGGCGCCGAGTGAGCACGCCGCTTCCGCGCAGCGAGTTCGCGGTCACGCAGCGATACGTTTATCTCAATCACGCCGCCGCCGGCGTTCTTCCGGCGGTGTCAGTGCGGGAGATCGAGCGTTTCGCACGCGCGCATGCGGGGAGCGGCGTTTTGGGAACCTTTGCCTACGATCTAAAACTGGACGAGTACCGTCAGCGGATCGGTGCCTTCATCGGAGGGAGCGGTGAGGAGATCGCGTTGGTGCTCAATACGAGCGCCGGTGCGAGCACCGTGGCGCAGACCGTCGACTGGGCGCCTGGCGATGAGGTGGTGCTCTGCGATTACGAATTTCCGGCGAACGTAATTCCCTGGCTTGCGCTGCGACAGCGCGGCGTCAACGTGCGCGTCGTGGCGATGCAGCGAGAGCACCTTACCCCCGATCGTTTGCAGCGGGAGATTTCACCTCGAACGCGCGCCGTCGCGGTGTCGTGGGTGTCGTATGCCGACGGATACCGCCACGATCTCGGCGGCCTGGCCGCGGTGGCCCACTCGTCGGGCGCGCTGCTTTGCGTGGATGCGATGCAGGGCCTCGGCGTTCTTCCGATTCGGGTGCGCGAGCTCGGCGTCGACGCGCTCTACGCCGGCGCGGCAAAATGGATGCTGGGCTTGCACGGGGCGGCATTTGTCTATTTGAGCCCGCAGCTCAACTCGCGTTCGACTCCTGCGATGCCAGGCTGGCGCTCCATGGCGAACATGTGGGATTTTCATAACTACGAGCACCCCTTCACGACCGCTGCGTCGCGCTTCGAGGGGGGAACGCCCAATGTGGTCGGCGCGCTCTCGATGGTTTGCGCGATCGATCTCTTCGAACGCTGCGGCACCGCTGCGATCGCCGAGCACGTCATGGGCCTTACCGATCGTCTCTACCGCGGACTGAGCGAGTTGGACGTCGAGATACTCTCGCAACGGGGGCCAGAATGCAGCTCCGGGATCGTCACCTTTTCCCTGCGCGACTGCGATAGCATGGCGGTGGGACGTGCGCTCGAGGGTGAGGGTATCGTCACGACGTACCGCAGCAGCGGGATTCGCGTTTCCCCGCACGGCTATAATACGGCTGAGGAGATCGACGCCATGCTGGATTCTCTCAAGCGCATAGCGTGCGCAAAAGTTTCGGTATGACCGAATGCTGATTGGACTGCTGTTCGCGGTTGCTGCGGCGACGTTTCCGGGGCCCGGCACCTACACCTACAGCGCCGCGATGGCCGGGCGGCCGCTGGGGCAATGGTCGGTCGCGGTAAAAGCTTCCGGGGCCCAAACGGAGCTCGACGAAAATTCAACGGTAAACCTTGCCGGTATGGCGCTCACGGGTAGCGCGACGCTGCTGCTTGGGCCGGACCTCGCTCCCGTTCGGTACGACGGCCACTATCGATCGCCGGGGCAGAACGTCGACACCGCCGTGACCGTGTCATCGGCCGGCGCATCCGTAGTTAGCTCCATCGCAAGCGCAAAGGCGCCGCTGCCGCTGGTCGCGGAAACCAAACACTACGTGATTGTCGAGCCCGGCTTGGTGGCAGGGCTCTTCGCGCTTCCGGCCCAGTTGAACGCCTGGAAAGAATCCAGCGTTACCTGGATTACACCAGCGACCGCGCAAGCTCAAGCATTGAGCATCGACCGCGCTGCGCCCCCAACGCGCCCCTCGGGAGTCCCAGCAACCGACGCCAGCCTCTCAATCGCTCAGCCAATAGCCGTAACAATTTGGTACGATCCCACCACGCTCATCCCCGATCGCATCGACGTCCCATCCCAAAACGCGGTACTGACTCGCGTTCACTAACGATTAGCCGATAGACGATGTCATAACGGCGTCGGTCATCCCGTGGATGAGCCGCTTATCGGCCGGCGCGATGGTAGCGAGGATTCCGCCGAGCACGACGCTCTCTTCGCCGGTCACGAAATAGTACGGACAGAGGCGCACGCGTCCATCGTAATCCCGAACTTCGTCGCGATCCCGGTCGAAGTAGCTCTGCCGAATGCGTTTCCCTTTGTGAAAGCGCTGCAGGACGTAGGGCGTGCGATCGTACGACGTGAGCGCCACTTCGATCGCGGAGCTCCACTCCTCGCGGGTTAAATCGTCGCCGATCTTTACACCGCGCGAGCCCCATGCGAGCTGCGAGAATCCCGACGGTTTGATAACGTAGTCGCGCTCGCTCTTCGGAAGCGTCGTCAACTGGCGGAAATCCGAGACCGGCGCGCCGTTCATTTCCAAACCGACGATCGCACCCTGCGGCGACATAAATCGCGGGTCCATCACCCAGGTTTGCGGGAAGACCATGTGCAAGCGCTCGAACGTTTCGTTCCCCAGCTCGTCGCGCCACAATGGAGCGAGTGCGAAGTGGTGAAAGAGCGCAAAGGCGAGCTTCTCTTCGAGAGATGCTTTCGGCGGAGGCGTCATCTTGACGCGGTTGTGCCGCGCTGCGTACAGCATCAGCTCCTGCTTAGGCACGTTGAAAAGATCGAAGAGCTCGAAGTTGCGATAGAGCGCGTCGAGGTTCGCTTCGCGGCCGTCGTCGTGCCGGATGAAAAGCCCGTCTTCGCTGAAGGTCACTTCTTGCGGACGCCGCAGCCACGCATCGGCAAGATGCAGGCGGCGCATCGCATCGGCCAGCCAGGCCATCTCGTTGCTGTAATCTGCAGATTCATCCGAAACGATGATGGCGACCGTCGGATAGTCGACGCCGGTGACATGCCGCAGCATCGCCGCAAATCCCGAGGGAATGCCGTTATCGCCGCCCGCGCTCTCAAACCCGAGCCGGCAATAGGCTTCGGACATGGCGCCGAGAAAACCCATGCCGCCCGGAATGCTGTCGAGCTCCGTTGCGGTAAAGCCATCCGGAGTGATGATGAGATCGGGCCGGATCACCCCCGGCACGTCTTGCTTGAAGCGGTTTTGCCGGCCGAGTTTGACGATCTGTTCTGGTTTGCCGCGATCGAGGTATTCGGCGATAAACGCGGGCGCGGAGCCGCGGACGCTGCGATTGTAGAGGTTGTTGAGCCCCCGGTAAAAGCGAAGGAGATCGCCCCCTAGGCGCTCGATGGCGTCGAGCTGTTGCTTGGACAAGGCGAACGGCTCGGGGCTGACGCGCCAGGCGATACGGTCGTTTTCATCTTGGACTCGAAAGAGCCCGGGGGGTATCGCTTCGTACAGGAAGTGCGCTTGCTCGCGAGCCGTGAGGTTGGGAACCGTCGCCGTACAAGGCATAAGGAACGAAGGTCTCCTCTATCGACAACCGTCGGGGATTTTGGCACTGTTGAAGGCGATATAACGCCGTCGCATATGAATCTCTAGAGCCCCGTCCCGGCCCAATGGTTGCACGTCACTTAATCGTGATCGCTCCCGGGGTTAGCAGCGCTCCCTCGACCTGCACTAAGCCCTGAACGTAGGCAAGCGTCAGGTGGAGCGTACCGCTCATCCCGAGCTTGGTGAGATATAGGCTCTCCAGCATGCGTGACACACCCTCGCCGGCGAGAAAGTGCAGGTCGCTCGTGCGTCGCATCGAGCGCGCAGGGGACGAGTAGGTGGCGACGACGGGGACGATGATCTCTTGGGTCCCTGTAGAGCGCGGTGGGCCGGTCAGGCAGTAGGTGATGGTGACCGGGGTTCCTTGGACCGAGAGCGTCTGCGTGCTGCATTGGGCAGCGAGGGCGCTGCGCGCCGAAAGGACCGCAAGGGCACCCAAGATCGCGGCCGCACGTTTCATCGCCAAAATCCTCGAGTTCGAAATTCGGTACGAGTCCGCGGTATACCCGTCGAAGGAACGCCCAATGCACATTCACGTCTCAGCATTCGCCGTCGCACGCGAGCTCATCGGCGCCCCGGAGCGGCCGCTGGAGCTCTCCGATGGCGCACGTGTCGCCGACGCATGGCGCGATCTCGAGCGTTCGTATCCGGGATTGGCGCCGCATCGCGGGTCGATGCGCATCGCGCGCAACGGACGGCTCGCCGATTCGGATGAGACGTTGAGCGATGGGGATGAGATCGCCATTCTCCCGCCGGTCGGCGGTGGGTAAGGGCCTTTCGCGCATCGTCCGCGGACCGGTCGATGCGCGCGCCGTCGAAGCCGTGGGCCATGAGGCAACCGGCGGAGTCGTAACCTTCCTCGGTGTCGTGCGCGCGCACTCCGACGGACGTGCAGTTGTGGGCCTCTCCTACGAGGCGTACGAATCGATGGCCCTGGCGGTCTTCGATGCGATTCGCTCGGAGGCGTGCGATCGTTTTGGCGACGTCACCCTTTCGATCGTGCACGCGACCGGCGAGCTTGCCGTCGGCGACGTTGCCGTGGCGGTGGCCGCGGCTGCGGCGCATCGGGCCGAAGCCTTCGATGCGTGCCGCTACGCGATCGACCAACTGAAACTGCGGGCACCCATCTGGAAGCAGGAACGATACGCCGACGGCGGCGCGCTTTGGCGGAGCAACGCGAGCCTTGAGTAGGGTCGATCTCATCTACCTGCCGGCAGAACGTAACCCGCTTGCGGTTCTGCATTACGAGCCGCGGCGTCCCCGGCGGGTCTGCGTCGTCGCGGGTCATGGCTATTCCTCGAGCAAGCAGAACTTAGATTTTCTCTGCTCGTTTCTGTCCAGCCATGGCTTTCGCGTGTATAGCTTCGATTTTCCGGGGCACAAGCTCGGTGCGAGCGGCGGCGAGCTGCGCGGTACCGACGATTGCATCGAAGCGATGGCCCGCGTCGTCGCCTTTGCGCGCGAGCGCAATCGTGACGAACCGATCTACACGATGGGACATAGCATGGGAGGTATGACCGCGATCTTCACCGCGGCGCTCGACATTAACGTGCACGGTACGGTCGCTATCGCGACCGGTTACGGACGCCCCACCTCGCTCGAGGCGCTGCGCAAAGTTGGCCTTACCGACTTTCGCTCGTCGTACGTGGTCGGCGTAACGCTGCCCGAACTCGTTGCCGGCGTGGAGGGACGCTACGACGAGTTGCTGCCGCGACTCGCGGGCAGGCCGGCGCTCTACGTCGCGGCCTCGCGCGACGCCATGGTGAGCCCACGCAGCGTTCGAGAACTGTACGGCCGCGCTCCGGAGCCCAAAACGTTCGTCACGATCGACAGCGACCACACCTATGCGGCCGAGCACGCGCGCGCCGCAACGCTCGAATGGTTCGACGAACGCTATCCCGCGCCGGCGCGCGAGACGGATGCGGCGTCATGAATCCGCAGGCACTGCGCCGCTATAGCCGTCACCTCCTCATTCCTGAAGTGGGGTTGCGCGGCCAAGAGCGCCTGGCGGCCGCGCGCGTTCTCATCGTGGGTGCGGGCGGGCTGGGATCGCCGGCGCTGCAATACCTGGGAGCGGCGGGTGTCGGCACTATCGGCATCGTCGATGACGACGTCGTGGACGAGACGAACCTGCAACGGCAGACGATCTTCAGCACGCGCGATGTCGGGCTGCGCAAAGCGGTGGTTGCCGCCGCCCGGGTGCAGGCCCTCAACCCGCTGGTCGACGTGCAGGCACTTCCCGTGCGCTTCGAGCCGTCCAACGCGCGGGTGCTCGTGCGAGCGTACGATCTCGTGCTCGACTGCACCGATCGCTTCGCAACGCGCTATTGCATCAACGATGCCTGCCATTTCGAGAGGAAGCTCGACGTGTACGGCTCCATCTTTCGTTTTGACGGTCAGGTGAGCGTGCTCTGCGCAGACGGTGGGCCGTGCTATCGCTGCCTCTATCCGGAGGCGCCTCCTCCGGAACTGACGCCGACATGCGCGGAAGGCGGCGTGCTCGGTGCGATTGCCGGGATCGTCGGCACGTGGCAGGCCAACGAAGCGTTGAAGATTATTTTACAGATCGGGAAACCGCTCGTCGGGCGCTTGATGCTCGTGGATTGTTTGGAGGCGCGTTCCCGTGAGGTGAGCTTCGCGCGCGATCCGCTCTGCCGTCTCTGCGGCGAGCAGCCTCAGATCGTGGAGATCGAAGAGATCGCCTACGAACCGGCTCACGAAGACGGCGTGGTGGAGATCGACGCGGAGGAGCTGGACGAAGCGCTGCACGACGCGACACTCCTCGACGTCCGCGAGCCGCATGAGGCCGTCCTCGGTTCGATCGATGGCGCCTGCTCCATTCCTGCCTCGCAGCTGGAAGCGCGCATGTCGGAGCTCGACAGCGCGCGGCGCTATATCGTCGCCTGCCGAGTTGGGGTAAAGTCTCGCTGGGCGCTACGGCGGCTGCACGAGGCCGGATTCGAGCGCCTGGCACATCTGCGCGGGGGGTTGCTCGCTTACGCCGCGCGGCACGAGCAGTTCGAGTTTTTCTAGGCTGATGAGATATAAGGCGTTCGCCCGAACCGGAGTGGAGCTTCCGGTGATCGGTCAGGGTACGTGGAACATGCCGGAGCGCGGCGCCGCGCGGAGACAGGCGCGCGAGGCGATCCGGCGCGGAATCGCGTTGGGAATGACGCATATCGATACCGCGGAAATGTATGGTTCCGGAACCGCCGAGGAGCTCATCGGCGAGGCCATTGCCGGTCTTCCTCGCGGCGAGCTGTTCATTGCCACGAAAGTGCTTCCTAGCAATGCGACGTACCAGGGAACCATCGATGCCGCGCAACGGAGCATCGGCCGGATGAGCTGCGAGTATCTCGACCTCTTCATGCTGCATTGGCCAGGTTCGCATCCCCTGGGCGACACCATGCGCGCATTCGAAACCCTCGTCGAACGAGGGACGGTGCGCTTCATCGGTGTGAGCAACTTCGATGCGTCTTTAATGCGAGAAGCCCAGTCGTATCTGCGCAGCCTGCCGCTAAGCTGCAATCAGGTGCTCTACCATTTGGGAGAGCGAGGGATCGAACACGAACTCATCGGCGCGGCGCAGCAGCTGGGCGTGGCCATCGTCGCCTATACGCCGTTCGGACGCGGAAGCTTCGCGCGCACGGCGACCGGCCGTTCCACCCTGGAGCGGGTGGCCCGCAAACACGCTGCGACGCCGCGTCAGGTCATCCTCGCATTTCTCACGCGGTGGCCGAACGTCTTCGCGATTGCGAAGGCGGCGAATGTCGAACACGTCGAGGAGAACGCCGGCGCCGCGTCGGTCGTGCTCGACGACGAAGACGTCGCCGCTATCGACGCGGCCTTCCCTCGGGGGAGCTCGCGCGGATTGGCGACATTGTGAGTGAGGCCATCAAAGCAATCGCGGTTCGCACCGCGCTGCAGGCGGGCGCCGGCGCGGTCCGTGTTTGTGACGCGATGGCCGACGAGACGGCGCGCCGTCGCCTTCAGGCGGCGTTCCGGCGCGGCGACTTGGGAACGTGGGGATACGATGACGAGTACGCGCGGCGTGCGGCCGATCCAGCGGAGCTCTGCCGCGATGCGCGCAGCGTCGTCTGCATCGTGGTACCGTACGCGACCGCTTCGACGCCGGGCACGACGCCGTTGCGCGGACGGGTTTCGAACTACGCGTGGTCGGCCGATTATCACCGGCAAGTGCGAGCGATCCTCGAGCGCGTCGCGCGGGCGATCGACGAGGCGGCCGGCGCAGCAGTCACGGCGATTGCCTGCGATACCAAACCGCTGGCGGAGCGGGCGCTGGCGGCACGATCGGGCCTGGGTTGGATCGGCAAGCACACCAATGTCATCGCACCGGGGCTCGGCTCGTTTATTTTTCTGGGTGAGGTCGCGACGACGCTACGGCTTCCGCCTGACGAGCCGTCCCGCAAAACGTGCGGCTCGTGCACGCGCTGCGTGCAGGCGTGTCCGACGGGAGCTTTGCGCGGCGATTATACGATCGACGCCACTCGCTGCATCGCCGACCTCACGCAGCGCACTGACGCGATCCCACCGGCAATGCGCCCGCTGATCGGCGACTGGGTCTGGGGCTGCGACCTGTGCCAGATCGCGTGTCCGCCCACGCAGCGAGCCGGGGCTCGCGGCGGAGCGCAATGGTTTCCTCTCCAGCCCGAAACGGCACAGCCCACGCTGGTCGACCTGCTGCGCCTGCGCAGCAGCACGTTCAAACGGCGATTTCGAGCCACGGCGATGGGCTGGCGCGGGGCCGCGATCCTGCGCCGCAATGCGGCGGTCGCGCTCGGCAACGCGCTCGACCGTTCGGCTGTGGGAGCGCTTGCCGAAAGTTTGGCAAAGGATCCGCACCCGCTGGTGCGCGGCCACGTTGCCTGGGCGCTGGGACGCATCGGTTCGCCCGCAGCGGCGGCGGCCTTGCGCCGGCAAAGCAAGCTCGAAAACGATGCCGGCGTTTGCACAGAAATCGAAATGGCGCTACGTTCTCTTCCATGAACCGTTCGGGTGCCGTCTTCATCATGGGCTTGCTTGCGTTGCCGATTGCCGCGGCGCTTCCAACGGCCGCCGCCTCCAGCGCCCTGCTCGACCGCATGGCGGTGGTCGACGTGCACCTGCAGACATTTACGGCCTCGCTGCACGCGCACGTCGCGATGCGCTCGTTTCCGTTTCTCACCGCGGATCTGCAGGGAACGTACTATTACAAGCGGCCCGACAAGAACAAGGTGGATTTCACCAGCGGTGTCCCAATGATCGCCCAGCAGTTCGACAATCTCTACGCCCACATCGAGCCCCCGGCCCGCTGGTCGACGCTGTACGTCGTCAGCGTCGTTTCCGACGACGGAACGACGACGGCGTATCGGCTCGTGCCGCGAAAACATGGAAACGTCAGCTCCATCGACGCGACGGCCGACGATCGGTCCGCGACGGTGACCACGATGCGCTGGAACTATGTCAACGGCGGCTCTGCCGAGATGACCGACCGCTACGGACACGTCGGCGGGTATCTCGTCGTCGTATCGCAGACCGGTTACGTTCACGAACCGGGTTACGTTGCGGAGATCGGCACCACGATCGACGATTACCGCTTCAATCAGAACTTGCCGGATGCGATCTTTGCGGGCAGCTAGCGAATCTCGATGACCGCGCTGCTCGACGGCTTCAGCCGCCCGATAACGTATTTGCGAGTGTCGGTTACCGATAAGTGCAACCTGCGCTGCGTCTATTGCATGCCCGAGGGTGGCCTGCCCTGGCTGCGGCGGGACGAAATCCTGAGCTACGAAGAGATCGCGGAAATCGTGCGCGCGGCCGCGGCGGTCGGGGTGTGCAGCATACGGCTAACGGGCGGCGAGCCGTTGGTTCGGCGTGACCTTCATCACTTGGTTGCCGCAATCGCCGCCATTCCCGGCATCGACGACATCGCGCTCTCCACCAACGGCTTGTTGTTGGAAGAGCAGGTCGCAGGGCTGGCATCCGCGGGTTTACGCCGCATCAATCTGTCGCTCGACACGCTTCGCCCGGAGCGTTTCGAAGCGATCGCCCGGCGTCCGGGCCTCGATGCGGTCTTGCGCGGTCTCGATGCGGCAATCGCCGCGGGGCTGGCCCCGATGAAGCTCAACTGCGTCGTGATGCGCGGGCGCAACGACGACGAGCTCGCCGACTTCGCCGCACTGACGCGAGACCGGCCGCTCTACGTCCGCTTTATCGAGGTGATGCCGGTCCATGAGAACCTCGAGCTTCAGAAAGATACGTACGTCTCCTCGGCCGAGGTCCTCGAGCGCCTTTCGGAGATCGACGATCTGCAACCGGTACCCGGTCCGTCCGGCAATGGCCCCGCGCGCTATTTCGGCTTCCCCAATGCCGCCGGCGCCGTCGGGGTCATTAGTCCGCTTTCGCACGATTACTGCGATCGTTGCAATCGCGTACGCCTCACCGCGGACGGACGATTACGCCTCTGCCTCTTCGGCGATCATGCCCTGGACCTGCGGTCGCCGCTGCGGTCCGGCGCGAGCACTGACGACCTTTCCGGGATATTTCGCTCCGGCATGCTGATCAAACCGGCGCGCCATCACCTGCGCCTGGGCGAGACGGCCTCGCGCATGCGGGCCTTCTCCGAGATCGGCGGGTAGGCTCGTGCCGTCACAAGCCCGCGGCGCCGGCCGTTCTCGATACATGGACGGCTGCATCGCGGCGGATTCCACGTCGATCGCCCAGCGGCGCATCGAAGCGCTGGTGAGCGAGCATCAGACGAAGCTCGCGCGCTATCTGCGGCGCATGGTCGGGGATGCCGACGTGGCCCTTGACCTGAGCCAAGACGTCTTCTTTTCCGCCTATCGCATGCTATGCGCCGATTCGTCGCGTGAAGTTCGCGTCGGCTGGCTCTACCGCGCGGCAACCAACGCCGCGATCTCCCATATGCGCCGCCGGAAAGTCTTGCAAATGGTCCCCTTCGATCGCGACGTCGATCGCGGGGCGTGGCGGATCGACGAGCGCAGCGCCGCATCGTTGGATCTGCAGAGCGCGCTCTCGCGCCTGCCGTCCGAACAAGCCGCGGCCTTACTCCTCACGAGTTATGCGGGATACGCGTCCTCCGAAGCGGCGGCGATTCTGCAAACGAGCCCCGAAGCCGTGCGGCAGCGCGTCTGCCGCGCGATGAAGACGCTGCGGCAGGTCATGCACGAGGAGAACGCATCGTGAGCGCTTCGGTTGGATGTGCCGGCGCCGAGATGCTCGCCGGCGCGATTGCGTTGGGCGAAGCGAGGGACGAAGAGCGGCATGCCTATCGAGCGCATCTCGCGGTGTGCGGCCGTTGCCTCCACGCGCTGGGCGGTGAGCGCGACATCGAGCGCACGATGAACCTCGTGGCACGCGCGCGCGACGAAGAGCGCTGGCAGCCCGATATCCGCAGAACTCTTGGCCGTGCCCGCAATCGCGGACGGTTGTCGCGTTGGGCGGCAGGATTGGCAGTCGCGGCACTTGCGGTCGGCATGGTTTCCGCCTTGCAGCACCGGCCGGTTCCGCATAGTGCTTCTCTGCCGGCACCCGCGCTTTCCGCGCAACAAGCGACGGCCATCGCGGCGCTGGGGACGCAAATGGTACCGGCGCGCGAGCATCGCGCAGAGTCGCTCCAGTTCCGGGGCGGAGCGTCGATTACGCTGCGGGTGCTGCTCGACGCTCACGGACGCCCGGCGCGCTGCACGGTCGCCGGAGGATTGCAGCCGTCGCCGGCTCGCGCGTTCTGCGCCGCGGTGATGCGAACGCGCTAACGCCCCACCCCAATAAACCCGGGGGAAGGGCGCGCGCCGACCGAAACCGGCGCCCTATGGCCGCCAAGCCATTTGTCTACTGTTTTTCGACGGATTTGCGCCTCGACGACCATGCCGGCGTCGCGGTCGCCGCGGCACAGGGCGAAGTGCTTCCGCTGCTCGTCGTGGACGATCTCCTCGACCGGCGCCTGCGCGTATCGCCCCGGCGCGCGGCGTTTTTCTGCGGAGCCGTTGCGGCGCTCTCTGAGGAACTGCAGGAACGTGGAAGCCGGCTGATCGTGCGGCGCGGCGAGCGCGCGCAGCGTCTCGCCGAGGTGATTGAGGCTGTCGGCGCCGCGGGCGCTGCTTGGAGCGCCTCCTACGATGCGGAAGGGATCGTGAGTGATCGAGACCTTCGCGCAGCCCTCGAGGAACGCGGCTACGCCGCCCGGATCGTCCACGACGCCCCGGCGATCTCGCCGGAGGAGATCGACGGCGCCCGCGGAGGGAGTACCGGTTATCGGGCCTTCGCACCGTTCTTCGATCGCTGGTGGGCGCTGCCGGTGCCGTCGTACGAGCACCCGCTGCTCCTACGGTTCGTCGACGCGGGAGTCGCCGAGGAAACACTTCCCCAACCGAGGGACTTCGGCTCGACGCATCGCTGCACCGATTGTGGTGCTCGCGCCGCCCGGCGAAGCTTCGAACGTTTTCTCGCGGAGCGGGCCGGACAGTATGCAACGGCGGCTGCGATCCCCGCCGAGTGCGGCACGTCACGGCTCTCGGCACATCTTTCATTCGGAACGATATCCGCACGGACGGTCGTACGGCGCGTGCGCGAA
>Ga0182015_10001885_pt1 | contig 26701 bp, 22 predicted proteins | sample 712P3MmetaG_FD_120478 | JGI IMG/M metagenome (GOLD analysis project Ga0182015, IMG submission 120478) | Permafrost microbial communities from Stordalen Mire, Sweden - 712P3M metaG | ecosystem: Environmental > Terrestrial > Soil > Wetlands > Permafrost | place: Sweden: Stordalen | collected...
CACGCTGGCTACGAGCGACTTCCGAAAGGTTTGTCCTGAGAAAGGATGGCTCGACCAAATCGTCAAGGGCGATTTGACCGCCTATGTCGTCTCGCTGAAGAAGTCTGGACAGGATGACCACACCATCGCAAACCGTTTGGGCAATGTCGTCACTTTCCTCCGGGCGCGGGGTTTCACCAATGTCACCTTGCGGCATAAATACACCGAGAAGAAAGTGAAAGCGTATTCTGTCGAAGAAATTCGTGCGCTCAATGCCGCCTCGACGGACGAGGAGCTGCAGATTTGGCAATTTTTTCTTGGCACCGGATTCAGAGAGGAAGAAGTTTCACACGCTTGCGACACCGATGTGGACCTTCGTCAAAAGTCCATCTCGGTTTTGGAGAAGTATACCGAGAAAATACTCTACCGCCCGCACGTGACTCTGAAGGCGCGCTTCAAAGCCCGAATCGTTGGGTGACACGAAACTAAAAGTCCCAAACGGCATACGAGTCCGCCTGTTCACAACGCTCCACACGAGCAAAGGTATTCCCAGGCTGGCGCAGAGTCCGCTCGTGCCGGTGGGTATGTATTTCATGCGAGGAATAGTACAACAGAGAATGGGACACACCAAGCGGCTGCGCAGTACCATCGGCGTCTGCCGTCCATGGGTCGAAGCGTACTGCGCGGAGTCTGCTCTGCGATTTTGTCTCACGGCGTCAAGTATCGATGAAATTGAGCATTCGCACACTGCAAGTCAAAGGGTCTCATAGGGCGGCGTCACAATGCGTTTGCCTCAGCAGCACGCTTGCACAACAGTGCAGCGCTCACACCCAGGTCGGATGCGATCGCACGGAGGGATTCACCGTTTGCGCGTCGCTTCTGAACCTTTGCCATATCAACCTGCGCGCTGGGTCTGCCCAACACCTTACCAGCCTTGCGTGCTCTTCGCAGTCCGGCAAGTGTGTGTTCTGAGATTGTGAGTCGTTCCTGCTGCGCTACAGCGGCGAGCACGCTAAGGACGATATCCGTCACCATCGCGTTGCCCGTGTCCAAGAACGGCTGCGTGTATGATCTCCAGCCCACATTCCACGATTTGAATTGCTGGAGGTAGCCCAGCGTTTTGACGATACCCTCACGGCTGAGCCGATCTAGACTCCAAAACAGGAGCAGATCGAACTTACGCTGCGATGCCGCTAGCATCGTGGTCTGGAATTGTGAACGATCTTTCTTGCCGCTTCCAGATACCACGTCAATGTATGCGCTGATCACTTCCCACCCTTGCCTACCGGCGAAAGCCCTCAGTTCGGGTAGTTGGTTTTCGTTGGTTTGCTTGGCGGTGGACACTCGGCAGTAGAGCGCTACGGTTTTCACGATTCCATTAGTTCGCGAAACGACCGATTAATCAACGATAAAATCGAACAGTCTGGACGCTGAATGCAAAGGACTTGCGGAGAGAGTGGTCAGCACCCATTTGTGAACATACGAGAACCAGGTCGGTGAGTGTGATCGCCTGCTTTCGTCAACTATCGGAGGGAATGTTGCCGGACGATTGGCTTTCGCGTCAGAGGGGCTTACAATCCAGGACCAGTTCGCCTTCTTTGACCTTTGTTCCCCCCATCGCCGGACAGGTTCGTAGGTTCTTATCTCCGTTGGAGGTGAGCCGATGAAACGCGAAGCATTAGTCGCTATCGTGATTTCCATTTCTTTCTTGGCTCTGCGCGCTTCAACGCAGGCTCAAGTTTCATTTTTTCAGCCACCCACCTACGCCGGAACAGGGGCCAACACGTTTGTCGCCGACTTTAATGGCGACGGGAAGCTCGACATCCTCACTGCCAATGGCACGATGAATCTGGGCAATGGCGATGGAACGTTCAAGCCGGGCGCGGCGGTATCGGGCGGGGCATTGGCAGTAGCGGATTTCAACGGGGATGGCAAGCTCGATATCCTCCAGCAAGGAACCGGCACATTGCTTGTGCTGCTAGGAAACGGCGATGGCACGTTCCAGGCTCCCATCAGCACAGCCAGCGGCGCCAACTTGTCGGTGCTTGCCGCAGGCGATCTGAATGGGGATGGTAAGGCGGATGTGGTTGGGGTGTTTAACAGCACGCTTCTTGTCTACCTCAGCAACGGAAATGGAACGTTTGCGACCGGCGTCTCCTACACCATCGGAGCAACCACGTCGGGAGAGACAGGGGTGTCGCTAGGCGATTTCAATGGCGACCAGATACCCGACATTGTAGTGACGAATGGCGGCGCTTCGCAGGAAATCGTTTTTCCAGGTAAAGGCGATGGAACGTATGGCGCCCCTAAGACCTCAACTGGTGTTTCTGGTCCCGCATGTGCTGTTTCCGGGGACTTCAATGGGGACGGAAAGCTCGATCTCGCGGTTAGTTGCTACGCAGACGCTCCGAATCAGCACGAGGTTTACATCCTCTTGGGAAATGGAGACGGGACCTTCCAAACACCAATCGCCGGTTTTCCTGGCAATGGACCTTTGGCCGCGGCGGACGTGAACGGCGATGGCAAGTTGGACCTGGTTCTTCAGGAAGTGGTGGGGTCGGGGCCCGAAATAACTGCGGCTGAGATTTACCTGGGAAATGGGAATGGAACTTTTTCCAATGTCAGCAACTACATTCTCGCAATGCCGATGTCGACAATCCTGCTCCCTTCTCTCGGGGTTGCGATCTGCGATTTTAACTCCGACGGAAAACTGGACGTCGCAGCAGGCAACGCAGTGCTCTTGAGTAACGGGAATGGCACCTTTCAGGGAATCCAGTATGGGTTGGGCGGCCCTGGTTTTTTCGTAATCGGCGACTTTGAGAAGGGCGGCGCACCGGGTCTCGCCGCCGTGGGGTCCGACATTAACATTTACGAGAATAATGGCAGCGGCATGCTGTCGTTGACTCAGTCTTATCCCTACCAGGGATGGTCGACAACCGAAGGAATCGTGACGGCTGATTTCAACGGGGACGGTAATCTCGATTTATTCGTTAGCAGCATCGACCCTGTATCGTTTTTATGGAGCTATAGTGTATTGATCGGAAATGGGGACGGGAGTTTTCAGGCGCCGGTTTACTATCCACAGTTTTCAGCCATTCGCCAAGGTGTCTCATCAGTTCTTGCCGCCGATTTTCGTAACGATCAAAAGATGGATGTCGCGATAGCAGGCGTCGATAGCCAATCGCTGGAGTTACTGTTCGGGAATGGAAACGGAACCTTTGCCGCGCCAGTGGCGGTGTTTGATGACGGCGCCCGCAATCTGGTGAGCGCCGACTTTAACGGCGACGGCAAGCAGGATATCGCGGCAGGAGGTTCATCGACCGGGATTCTGCTCGGCAACGGCGATGGTACCTTCCAGCCCGCGGTTTTTCCGACAAACTTAAACAATTTTGGGCCGCGGTTTGTCTTTGATCTCAATAACGATGGCAAACCCGACCTGATTTCTTCCAACCAGGTGGCCTTGGGAAATGGCGACGGCACATTCACCCTGCTGCCAGTACTGCCAGGTAATTCTCTCAGTGTGATCGCTGTCGGCGACGTCAATGGTGACGGCAAACCCGACCTTCTCGTTTTGGCTGTTGTCAGCAACAGTTATCAATCTGGGATCCTCTTGGGCAATGGCGACGGTACGTTTGGACCCCTTATCAGTGTTCCAACAAGTGGACTGGTTGCGGACATGAATGCTGACGGCCGCCCTGACATAATTTTCCCCTGGGGTAACGGATATGGCGTGTTGCTCAATACGACGCCAGCCGGCTTCGAAGTTTCTGCCAGCGCGGCCTCCCCGGCCCCTGTAACAGCTGGAAATTCTGCCACCTCAACCGTATTCGTTATTCCGACGTTCGGCTTCAACAGTTCGGTAGTCCTTTCCTGCGCAGGCTTACCAACTGGCGCCTCTTGCGGGTTTAATCCTCCGACGATCGCCGGCAGCTCCGGGATGTCGACACTAACACTCACTACGACCACAAGCACTGCGGCGGGCACTTATTCTGTGCAGGTTCAGGGAGGTGCAGGGTCGATTGTGAATAGCTCAGCCGTATCTCTCGTGGTCCAAGCGGCTCCTGATTTCAGCATAAGTCCGGGCTCCGGCTCACCTACGTCGCAGACTGTCAGTGCCGGGCAAACCGCCAGCTTCAGTCTGAGCCTGGCAGGGTCGGGAACGTTCAGCGGAACGGTGAACCTAGGCTGCGCCATCACTCCGGCGGTGACTCTGGGCCCGACCTGCAGTTTGTCGAGTTCGTCGGAGCAGATCAGCGGCACCACCGTACAGTCTGTTGCGGTGAAAGTAGGAACGACCGCTCCTTCGACCACGGCGATGCTCTCGCCCATCGGACTTCCACCGGGATCGCTGCCCTGGGGGTGGACATTGCTGTGTACGATGATGCTGGTCGGTTTCAGCTGGCTGGCATTGCAGAGTCGTAAACGAGCTCTCGTCCTGGTTGCGCCGGTGTTGATGCTGACCATGCTGTCATGGGTAGCGTGCGGAGGCAGTGGATCCTCTTCTTCTCACAACACCCAAGGCACCCCGGCGGGCACGTACACGGGATCTGTAACCGCGACCTCGGGCAACCTAACCCACTCGACCGCCTTTACGGTGACTGTGCAGTAAGAGAACGAACCCAGATGAAGCCTGAACATCCATCATCTGGATAGCGCCACAATTCGGGCTTATATAGGTCGCCTCCGCCATGTATTCTCAACAAGTCTGAGCGGGTAAGAATCCGCGCTCTGTTTTAGAACTACTATCTATCTGAGCGGGTGGGAATCAGCAGGAGGACAATCACATGCCCATGGATAAAGAATCTAAAGATATTTCGCGACGGAGTTTCATGAAGCGTACCGCGATTAGCGGTGTGGGACTCGCGCTTTCGTCCGACATTTTGGGCTCTAACCTCCTTACCGGCGCACCGAAAAGTGCAAACTCGACGATGATCGGCGCCCCATTCGAGGCAAGAGAACGGGTGCGCTTGGGAATTATCGGCGTCGGTGGACGCGGTACCAACTTGCTGGAGGATTTACTCGCGATTGAAAACGTTGAGGTCAAGGCGATCTGCGATCTGGTACCGGAGAAAGTGGCGCGAGCGCAGAAGGCAGTCACCGACACGGGCCAGGCAGCGCCCAAAGGCTTCAGCAAGGGCGAACTGGATTTCAAGAACCTGACAGAACTCGAACTCGACATCGTTTACATCGCTACTCCATGGAACTGGCATGTTCCGATGGCTATCAGCGTCATGAAAAATGGCAAGCATGCTGCCGTCGAAGTGCCTGCCTGTACAACATTGCAGGAGTGCTGGGAACTCGTCGATACTTCTGAGGCTACTCGCAAGCATTGCGTCATTCTAGAGAACTGTTGTTATGGCTCAACCGAGATGATGGTCTTGGGCATGGTGCGGGATGGACTCTTCGGCGAAATCACGCACGGAGAGGCGGCGTATCTCCACGATTTGCGGAGCATTTTGACCGCGGGCGAAGGGGAAGGCCTGTGGCGGCGTTTTCCGCACATGAAGCGCAATGGCAATTTGTATCCGACGCACGGACTGGGCCCAGTCGCCCATTATATGGACATCCATCGCGGTGACCGGTTCGACTACATGGTTTCGGTGAGTTCATCGGAGGCCTCGCTGAGCGCGTATGTAAAGGCGAACTTTGCAGAAGCAGACCCGAAGCGCGCCGAAAAGTACATCTGTGGTGACATGAACACCAGCATCATAAAAACCCAAATGGGGCGCACAATTCTTCTCCAACATGACGTAGTCAATCCACGGCCTTACAGCCGCCTCAATTCAATCTCGGGCACAAAGGGCATATTCGCCGATTACCCGCCACGTGTTTTCCTGGACGGACCAAAGAAAGAAGATTGGGAGAATATCGATGCCTTTCGCGACAAGTATGAGCATCCGCTCTGGAAAACCACCGGAGAACTGGCCCGCAAGATGGGTGGCCACGGCGGAATGGACTACATCATGAATTACAGGCTGATGGATTGCCTGAAGCGGGGGCTGGTGCCCGATATTAATGTCTACGATGCCGCCGCATGGAGTGCGCCGACTCCTCTCAGTGAAGCTTCTGTAGCACAGAATGGCGCGCCCCAGAAATTCCCTGATTTCACACGCGGCAAGTGGAACGTTCGTTCCGACTCGGCAGGCTTTGCAGTTCAGACTTGAGTGCAATTCGCCGAAACTTCCGGGCGAGAACGAGAATGAGAACCTTTGCATCAGTCCTCAGTTGATCATAGGAGCCCTTGATGATCGAAAACGCGCAGCTTGAGAGGCCCGTATCCGAAGCGCTTGGAGCAGAACCTGAACGCAAAACAGAAGGCACCACTCGGCTGATCTCGTTGGATGCGTTCCGCGGGCTGGTAATGGTCCTGATGCTCGGGGAGCACATGCGTCTATGGGAAGTGGCGCGCTCGTTTCCGCACAGCGTCATCTGGCGCGTGATCTCCTTCAATACCCAGCACGTCGAGTGGCAAGGATGCTCGCTGCATGACCTGATCCAGCCCGCCTTCTCCTTTTTGGTGGGCGCGGCGCTTCCGTTTTCTATCGCGAGCCGGAAAATGAAGGGACAAACCTTCGGACCGATGCTTGGGCATTCGGTCCGGCGCGCGTTCATCCTGATTTTTCTCGGAATTTTTCTTCGGTCACTGGGGTCGCCTCAGACCTACTTCACGTTCGAGGACACACTGACGCAGATCGGATTGGGTTACGTATTCCTGTTTCTGCTGGGATTTACGCGTGTGCGAACACAGGTCATCACGCTGGTGCTGATCTTGATTTTCTTTTGGATGGCTTTCGTGCTCTATCCTGTGCCCGGGCCGCAGTTTGATTACGCGCGGGTCGGAGTTCCAGCGGGCTGGCCTCACCTCTACACTGGATTTCTTTCGCACTGGAACAAGAATTCCAATGTTTCGTGGGCGTTCGATGTTTGGTTTTTGAACCTCTTTCCGCGCGAACATCCCTTCATCTTCAATGAGGGCGGTTGGTCCACCCTGAGTTTCATTCCCACTCTTGGGACCATGATCATGGGGTTGCTGGCGGGAGAATGGCTCAAGGGCACCGGATCGAAGCAACAAAAACTGCGTGGGCTCGCCATCGCAGGAGCAAGCTTGCTGCTGCTCGGACTAGTCTGTCAATGGGCCGGCATTTGCCCCATCGTCAAAAGGGTCTGGACATCGTCGTATACGCTGTATAGCGGAGGTTGGGTGGTGCTGATCCTGGCCGGTTTTTACGCGCTGATCGAATGGAAAGAATGGCGGCGATGGGCGTTCCCGCTGGTGGTGGTCGGAATGAACTCGATTGCCGTTTACGTGATGAGTTGGACGATCACGGGCTTCGTCGGCAACGCCTTGGACCGCCACTTTGGAAGGGCAATATCGGTGATGGCAGGGCCGACTTTTCAGCCTGCACTTCACGGTTTTGCAGTGATTTTGATCTTTTGGCTCACTTTGTTTTGGATGTACCGCCGAAAGATCTTTCTAAGGATCTGAGCGATTACCGCAAAGCATGCATTCCGTTCTCTCGGCAGGAACCCTGTTTGGTTTCCGGCCATTTTTTGGAAGGAATTTCATTTTGGTGATCCGCGAGGGCTATGGCGATGCTGCGCTCGCAATCCCTACACGCCTTCCCTAGAACAGATCGAATGTTAGACTGACACCCCATGGCGGGACCGGCGAGCGAGGCCTCTGCGGCGGCAGCTGCAGCGAGCTACGAGTTGTCAAAACAGGAGCTAGGTGCCGAGCAATCTGCGGCGAACCGGCGCCAGTCGTATCAAGCAGCTGCGACAGCTTTTGTGGTGCTGTTCTGCATTGTTGGCATTGCTCTCTGGGGGCTGCCTTTCTATTACGACTTCATGGTCCAACAGTTTGGTTGGACGCGCGCTCAAGTGACGTCCGGCAATGCGCTGAGCAAACTGGTGGTCGGACCCATTTTCGGGTTTCTCGCTGGATGGGTTGTGGACCGCTTTGGGCCTCGCCGCCTGATGATGCTAGGCATCCTGATGGCAGGGGTAGCCCTAGTGGGACTGGGCTGGGCCTCAAGCCTCGGCATGTTTTACTTTTTCTACTTTTTCAACGCCTTGGGCTATGTTTGTGGAGGCCCACTGCCCAACCAGATGCTGTTGACAGGGTGGTTCGATCGATCGCGTGGAAAAGCGATGGGCTTCGCCTACCTCGGGATCGGCATAGGGGGAGCAACCGTGCCGTGGATATCGCACGCGCTCGTCCAGCACTTCGGATGGCAGGCCGCTCTGCGGATTTTGGGTTTTTTGATTGTGGCCGTTTCACTTCCCCTGGCGATGTTGGTGAAAGAACCACCTAGAGCAGGAAGACTGGCTGGATCGTTCAAGTCCGCAAGTCCGAGGGCAGCATTCAAGCAAGTGTCGTTTTATCTGCTCACCTTGGGGAGTATGTGCTCGATTGCCGCAGTCAGTGGTACGCAGCAGAATCTAAAGCTCTTCTTGAGTCTTGACCGGCACTTCACCCAGAGGGATGCCGCAGCTGTTTTGTCACTGGTGCTGGCTTTCAGTATCGCCGGCCGTTTACTCATAGGCTGGCTGGCTGATCGGTTTTCCAAAAAGTACGTCATGCTGCTGACGTATTTACTCGTCGCGGCAGGCATCCCTCTGTTGTTCCTCGGAACCAGCCGGGTAACCCTCTACGTTTCCGCCGCGATTTTTGGCATCGGTCTTGGTGGCGACTACATGATCATTCCCTTAATGACAGCGGAGATTTTTGGGATCCAGATCCTCGGGAGATTGTTGGGCGTGCTGCTGGCCGCGGGCGCCATTGCGGACGCTGCTGCGCCCTGGTTGATAGGCCGCTTACGCGACACGACTGGAAGCTACTCCGTGAGCTGCTTTGTCCTGGTAGCTCTGGCGTTGCTAGGCGGACTGGCTGTTTTGGGTTTACCAGAGCGGCGGAGAGCGGCATGAGCACTGGAGCAATCCTTCGCATCGGGTGTCTGAAAGACGTTGGAGGCTTCCAGGATCACTTGCGGGCCCTCGACCTGCAGATCCCGTGCGATCCTCAGCTCGTAACCGGAGCCCAATCGCCGCTGCGCTGGCCATTGGAACGCGGTCCATTCAAAATCGACAACCGGATCGCGGTGCAGCCGATGGAGGGTTGGGACGCAACTCCTGATGGGGCGCCTTCGGAGAATACGGTTCGGCGGTGGCAGCGCTTCGGCCGTAGCGGCGGTAAGCTGATCTGGGGCGGAGAAGCCGTCGCGGTTTCCCATGAAGGACGAGCCAATCCCAATCAGCTTCTAGCTTTCCCGCGAACGCAAAAAGCCCTTGCGCATCTGCGAACTGTTTTAGTGCGCGAGCATATTCTGACAACCGGCAGCGATGATGGGTTAGTCATCGGTTTGCAATTGACGCACTCCGGCCGGTACTGCCGCCCGAACGAACATACCCGCCCGGAACCACGCATCCTCTATCACCATCCATTATTGGACCGGCGGCTGAAGCTGCCCCCCGACTATCCTCTGCTCACTGACGGTGAAATCGAATCGATCATCGAAGACTTCCATCGAGCGGCTTATTTGGCTTGGCAACTGGGTTTCGATTTCGTGGACATTAAGCATTGCCACGGCTATCTCGGCCATGAGTTTCTCAGCGCTCACACGCGGGAGGGACGCTACGGCGGCACCTTCGAAGGCCGCACGCGCTTTCTTCGCGAAGTTGTCCAGGGGATTCGCTCGCTCTGTCCGGGATTGCATATTGGAGTGCGGCTGTCGGCGATCGACACTGTGCCCTTCCAGAGTGACCCAAGTCAGAGCGTCATCGGAAAACCCTCCACCGGAGTTGCGGAAATACGCCCGGACTTAATCCCCTACCGTTGGGGGTTTGGCGTCAATCCGCTCGACCCGACGGACTCTGACTTGAGTGAGCCGGTGCGCTTATTGTCCCTATTGGAAGAGCTTGGAATTCAGCTGGTGAACATCACCGCAGGTAGCCCTTACTACAATCCGCACATCCAGCGCCCGGCGCTGTACCCGCCTTCCGACGGATATCTGCCACCAGAAGATCCACTCGTTGGAGTTGCGCGGCAGATGGAGGCGACCCGTCGGCTCAAGCAGCGGTTCCCAAACCTCCTCATGGTTGGATCGGGATACACCTATTTGCAGGACTTCTTACCCAACGTTGCGCAGGCCGTAGTGCGCGAAGGATGGGTCGACTTCGTAGGGCTCGGCCGGATGGTATTGAGCTATCCCGAGTTTCTCTGGGAGGCATCGGCCGGCACCCACATCCAGCGTAAGCTGGTTTGCAGGACCTTCAGCGACTGCACGACCGCCCCACGCAACGGACTCCCGTCTGGTTGTTATCCGCTGGACAAATACTACAAGGGGTCTGAAATGGCGGAAAAACTGAAAGATGCCAAGAAACGCTGACGACTTTCTCAGGCACGCACTTGAACTCACAGTGGATATCCAAGAATGACAATTGACGATTTGATCGAGCGCAGAAAAGCTCGACGCAAAGTGCAGGGCATTGCCGCCGCATTGTTGCCCTACGAGCAAGATGGCCGAGTCGCTGTCGAGGCGTTTGCGAATCAGGTGATCTCCACGCATCGATCTGGCCTGATGAACGCCGTCAACATGGACACCGGCTATGTGAACTACCTGAGCGACACGGAAAAGCAAGAGGTGCTGGACTGGACGCGGCAGGCTCTCGGGAAGGGTGTTCCGTTTGTGGCGGGCGCGTATATCGAACAGCACGCCGGCGACGACATCGTCACGCTTTATCGCCGGCAGATCGACACCATCGTTCGTTTTGAGGGCATACCGATCCTATTCCAGACCTCTCGCTTGCACGGTAAGACTCCCGGGAAAATCGCCGGGGTCTACCGAGACATATGTCGAGACTATCCACACGTGCTGGCGTTCGAATTGGGGCCGATGTTTGCGGCGAGCGGGGAGATCTACGACTCGGAGACAATCCGGCGATTGATGGACATTCCAGAAATCAAGGGAATGAAACACTCTTCCCTCGACCGTCTTCTGGAACTTGAACGACTCGCCCTTCGTGATGCGCGGCGGCCAGACTTTCGCATCTACACCGGAAACGACCTGGGAATCAACATGATCGAATACGGGTCGGATTACTTGCTGGGACTTGCTGCCTTTGCGCCAGAGAAATTTGCGGCGCGAGACCGTCTCTGGCAGGCCGGAGACCCTGAGTACTACGAGCTCGCCGACGCTCTGCAGCACCTGGGCAATGTAGCTTTTCGCGCTCCCGTTCCCGCGTACAAACACTCCGCCGCAGTTTTCCTAAACCTGATCGGACGGATTCCCAGCGATCGTACGCACCCTAACAATCCACAGCGCCCGTCTTGGGAGGCGGAAATCCTGGCCGACTGCGCCCGCCGGTTGTCTCTGCTCTGAGCCTGCCGTGATACCGGTTGCTGGCTGGGCGGAGTTCCTTTTCTGTCAAGTTTTGCTGATGGGTTTACTCCGAAACAGGGCAACAGTCTCAGGCTGAGCAACTTTGCATAGAAGCGGTGGAAGCCCGCGGGCAATCAGTTCCGCGTCCGCAACAACCAGCTTCCCAATCCATTTGATCGCCGTTTCCATTGCGCCGGCCTGGTGCGCACAGAGAATTGCATTATCGGTATGCCGTGCCCGGTGTGAGGCAGGCAGCGGTTCCTCTGGAAAAACGTCGGTCGCGACGCGGATGCGCCCTTTCGCGGCAAAATCGAGCATCGCATCAAAATCCACGACTGCTGCGCGACTGACCAGGACTAAGGCTGCCCCCCGTTGCATTGAGGAAAACTGTTTTGCGCCCAGAAATCCTTGATTCTGTGATGTGGCCCCCGCGACCACGAAAATAAGCCGCGAGCTGTGCAGGACCTCATCCAGGGAAGAGGCTTCACACCCCAAGTTTTGAATATATTCCGCCGGTAGCCACGGGTCGTATGCGCGAACGCGGCAAGCGAACGGGCGAAGCAATGGCAAGATCGCTCGGCCGAGATCTCCTAACCCAATAAAACCTATCGCCTGGCGGAAGAGAGAGAACGCCGCTGTGTTCGCGGCCAAACCATACTGCTCGGTACCTTGCCGGAAATGGCGATCTGACCGGGTGATGCCGCGGGCCAGGTCAATAGCCATGCCCAAAGCGGCCTCTGCGACCGGCTCAGCGAATGCCGGACTTATATTAAGAACGCGTATACCGTGTCGAAAGCAGTAGGCATAGTCAATGTTAGGAAGAAAATTGCCCTCCACATTGAACACTGCCCTCAGCGACGCCGCCCGCTTCAGCCGCGATTCGGGCAGGTCAATCTGGCCGATGATGATTTCTGCCTTCGTGGCGCTCTCTTCAAAGATTGCATCGGTGACGGGGCCACCTTCGTGAATCACCACATCTCCAACGGCGCGCAACCGAAGCAGGTCGTTCTCGTCAAAAATGTCGGAAACTATCCGTGGTGCGGGGGCAAGAAAGACGCATCTCGACGTGCTGTGCGGCATGGAATCTCCTGAGATATGGTTACAGACTGGCGTCGAAGGGCGGCCCTTTTGTTCTTATCGCTCAGGTGGTCGGCACGATCGGAAGAATCAGTGCCGAGGGATGCTCCGCATCGTGATAGATCGTGTTCGTAGCCGGTAGTGACGTTCCGCCGATAACGGCGTTCTCACCTGTGTTCAAGTTCTTATCGAAACGGGGAAAATTGCTGCTGCTGACCTCCAGTCGCAACGTGTGTCCCTTGCGGAAGACGTTGGCTGTTGCCCATAAGTCCACCGTGAACATGTAAATCTCGCCCGGGTTCATAAGTTCTGGCTTTTCCTGCGAATTGCGATACCGCGCGCGAACAATTCCTTCTGTGAGGTTTTGCGCGAATCCGTCTGGCCCGACGTCCACCAACTTGGCTGTAAAGTCGGTGTCAACGGCGGAGGACTTGGCAAAGAGTTCGAGTTGAACAGGCCCAGTTACCTCCAGGTCCTGCTCCAGCGGGCGGGTCGAATAGACCAAAACATCAGAGCGCGCTTCCACCGGGCGCTGGTCGCGGGGTCCGGGCCCGAGGTGCGCGGAGTCACAACATAAAGGACCACCGACCGAGGGCGCGGGGTTTGCAGGATCGTAGACGTACTGGTCGGGCTTATCCGAGCGAGGAGTTGCTGTGACCAGAGCGCCGTCGCCGAGCGCTGAGTTGGCCTTTCCGTCCGAATGCAGGAAGTATCTTGTATTGCGGGCACGAGCGAGGGGCCAATCCTCCTCCTCACGCCATTGATTAGCGCCCATTACGAAAAGTTTTACGCGCTTGGGATGCGAGAAATCGTTGGCAACGTTCTTGAACAGATAGTCGTACCAGCTCAAAGTGGTTTCGTCCTCATCAAACGGGGCGGACGGGCCGAAATCTACATCGCCAATCTTGCGGCTGGAACCGGCGTGGCCGCCGATCGCGACCAGGAGATGTTGTCCGCGGCGTGCGGCTTCGTCCTTGCCATGCAACTTCACTCCGGCGTAGTTGCGTAACGAACCGCCCAGAAAAATGTCGTACCAGGCCGCGACTGTCAGCGAGGGTACGCCGATGTCGGGGTAGTGATCCTCAATGGACCACCTCTTCCAATATTCGTCATAACCGGGATGAGCGACCCAGTCGAGAAAGTAAGGAGCCAGAGAGTGCAGCAGGTCTGCATCGGAGGATGCCTGGGGTAATTCAAAAAGCGGGTATTGAGTAAGAGGAAGTTTCGCAATACCGTTCAACGCATTTGTGTGACTTCGCACAAAGCGGTTAAGAGTATCCTGGGCCAGACCCGAGGTCCACGATTCGTTGAACCACTGTTCAAAAGCGCCGCCCTGGTACGTCCACCCATCGTGATAATTGCTCGCGGTTACGACGGGACATATTCCCGCGAGATGCGGCGGATGTGCAATCGCAGCCAGCATCTGGGTGGCCCCGACATACGAGCCGCCATACATTCCTACTCTGCCATCGGAATAAGGCAGCGCCGCCGCCCATTCGACAGTGTCGTAGCCGTCGTTCGATTCGTGCAGGAAGGGATACCATTCGCCGTCCGATGTGTATCGTCCGCGAACATCCTCGGTGATTACGACGTAACCGCGAGCCGCTCCCTTATGGCCGAAATCGACGCCGCCGTCATTGTGTTTATCATACGGAGTTCGCTCGAGAAGAACGGGGAATCTTCCTGGTGCGGCTGGCCGGTAAATATCGGCGCGAAGTAGGGTGCCGTCGCGCATCGTTACCGCGACGCCGTGTTCCACAGTCACGGCATAGGGATCAGCTGCAGGAGAAAATTGCGGAACGAGAGTCAGAATTGCGAACGCGCTAAGCAGGACAACTCTATTGATCGTCCACATATGCATCACTCCTTCTCCGCAGGCTTTTCCACCAGTCGGATCAAACCAAAACGTTCAGGAACGTGAAATGAGTCGTTCATCGGAGGCTGCCAGGTTACGGCTTGCTGATGCGAAGGCGGCCCCTGACTCCGAAAGAGGTTGATGCGCATGGTGTTTCCGGCGATTGGGGGACGCGCGTCGATCGCAGCCAAGGGAATGCGCATCGCGCCGTACCAGGTGTGCGTGCCTTCATCAATGCGCGCCTTTACTTCGAAGGCGGAGTTCCATGTCCACCCGTCTTCGTGGTGCGGCTTGCTCAGGTCGATATCCAGATCGACCCATTCGCCCTGTGGAGAGATTTCAAACTCCTTGTAGTGCTTGATATTCGCAAAATCGGAGCCGATAAAGACTTCGGCGACGTCCCAATTCCACAGTTCGTTGGTTTCTTTCTGAGTATTTGGTGCAGGCTTAAGGTGGAGTTCCTCGTAGGGGCAGACGAACAGAAAGTAAAGATTGCTCTTCGTCCAGCGCGTGCGGACTTCTGTGCGATACCGAGGAACAATTTTCCCGAAACCATCTTTCTCCATATACGCGGGACGTGAGGCACGCCAGAAACCTGACGTGGGATCGAGATGCAAAGGAACATCTTGAGTTGCGTGGACACTCTCGATCAAGGCTTGGTCCGAACCTCCTGCCGCGCCCGAGACAAACAGCATCAGCAGCACGATATTAGCGAAGCCATTCATCAAGGTGCTCCTCTACGAATGCGTCATCCCGAAGATGCGGATAGGCGTGGCACACGCGATCGAGTTCCGCGCTCTGACCTGGAGAGAGTTCCTCTTTAGGATCGAGACACCAGCGCCCTTGGAGTAAGCCCTGACGCCGCAATATCTCATGAATGCCCGGAATACATCCGTGAAAATTGTGCGCGGGATCGAAGATGGCGCTATTCGCATCTGTGATTTGCTGCGATAGCGTCAATAGTTCGCCGGGAACCGGGTCGGAATGCCGCTTGGCGAGGGCAAGGTGAGAAACGGCAGTCTTGGTCCACACCGCCCAATGCCCCAGCAAGCCGCCGGCGATTCGGAGCGGCTCAGTGCCGAAGTCAAACTTCGTGAGCAGGTCGTTGAGAATGTTGTCATCGTTTCCGGTGTAGAGAGCGACTTCCTGGGCGCGCCCTGACTGCGCAAGGGCGCGAACGACGTCCAGCGTTTGATAGCGGTTAAACGGTGCGATCTTAATCGCGACGACGTTTTCAATCTCTACAAACTCGCGCCAGAATTCGTAGGACAACAGTCGTCCTCCGACGGCAGGTTGCAAGTAGAAACCGATGATCGGGACGACAGTGGCAATGGCGCGTGCGTGTTCCAGAAGCCGAGGAATGGTTTCGTATTTCAGGTCGGCAAGGCTTAACAGCGCGGCATCGAAGCCCAACCTCGCGGCGAGTTCCGCTTCAGATGACGCCTGCTTGCGTTTGCCGCAAACGCCGGCAATCTTCACGATGTCATTGCCCCGACTCTCTTCGGCCGCCAATATAAGCACCGGTTCCAGCAATCCAAACTTAGGATCGCGAATGGCAAACTGGGTGGTATGAACTCCCACGGCGATGCCGCCTGCGCCTGCGGCCAGATAGTACCGAGTCAGAGCGCGCTGACGGCGCTCATCCAGCTGGCGCTGGGAGTTCAGAGCCAGAGGATGGGCGGGAATTACCAGGCCCGAAAGCAGTTTCTCGCGCAACTGCATCAGAATTGTCCGTCCCGCGTCTGAAAATGCGTTGGCTTATTAAGTACTGCACCGCCGTCGCGAATCCAATTGGCAATCCATTGGATCATTTCCTTCGGTTGCACCGTAGGACTCCCGAAAAGGCCACGCGCCTTGTTGACGTTGCTTAACAGGGCGCTGGAGCCTTCCGTGGAGGAAACAAAAGTGGGTTCGACGCCAAAGTGTTGGCCAAATTCGAGTGCCAGTTCTCGCACCGAGAGCGTTTCGGGGCCCGTGATGTTCAGGACCAAGGGCGGCGACTGGCAGTGGGCGAAGCACCGCAGGCACCACGAGTTGGCATCCCGCTGCCAGATCACATTCACACGTGGCATGCACAGGTCGATAGGACGGCGTTCGAATACGGCCCGTCCAATATCCACCAGCACTCCATAGCGCAACTCGACCGCATAGTTTAGGCGCAGGATGACGACGAGCGTGCGCCAGCGCATCGATCCATATTCGAACATGCGCTCGCGCCCCAGAGCCGACTGTGCATACTCGCCGACGGGACCCACCGGTGTCGTCTCCAGCGCTCCACCGTCTTTCAGGGAACGGAGCGGGTAAACATTTCCCGTTGAAAAGGTCACGATTCTGGAGTTGCGGAAGCGTTCGGCGACCCGTCCAGGCAAATAGGTATTCATAGCCCACGTCAGATGTTCTTCGCCAGAGGTGCCGAATTTTCGGGCCGCCATGAAGATGACGTTGGGGATATCCGGAAGTTTGTCGAGCGAACTACTGTCGAGCAGATCGCAGGCGATAGTTTCGATCCCGTGCGCAGCGAATTCGGAGGGCAGTTTGTCATTCGTGAATCGGGCCACGGCGAACACCCGCTTGTTGACGCCTGCCTGGTCAATAGCGCGCCGCGCAAGACGGGCCAGGCTTGGACCCATCTTGCCACCGGCGCCGAGGATGAGAAGATCGCCGTCCAGCGCCGCCATCGCCAATGCAGTTTCCTTGTCGGGGCGCGAGAGCAATTCTTCCAATTCTGATTCTGTTTTGATCTTCACGGTCATCCGAGCTCAAATCCCGCGATCGCGTGAATCGCATTTTCCTTTTCACGCAGTTCTTTCCCACGAGCCATACGCACGAGATGCCGTTTTGGAGAAAATCCCAGATCGCGAGCCAGCGCCACCGCGTGTTGATTCCGCGGGAACAGGTCCCATGACCAGGCACACCGAGCATTCAGTACGCACTCCTCGATCAAGTGCCGAGCCGTTCTCGGATCTTCGCTGACGCACGGTCCCAGGTACGCAGTCACGCGGCCGGGCCTGGTAAACAAATATGACTGTGAAATTGATCTCGGAGGGTTGAGCTGTGCCAGTCTCTCGAGAAGTCGTGAACGGTCAGTTCCGAACACCAACGAATCCAAATCGCGCCACGGTTCCTCCACAGATGCTCGGCTGGCTGGTAGCTGTTCGTTCCCGCCCGACCGTGACCAGCGCTCGATTGCCTGCTCACTGCGAAATCCAAGGCTCTCGTAGAGACGCTGACCCTGGTCGGTGGCATCGAGTTTTATCGTCGCGATTCCCATCGTATCTGCATTCGCTAACGCGCGCGCCAGCAGACTTCTGGCAAAGCCGCGTCGCTGATATTCTGCCTTGGTCAGAACCATCCCGATCCACGCCAGCCTGCGTCCATAACAAAGCAGAGTCGTGGTCGCAGCCAGATGGCCATCCACTTCGATTGCCAGACAACCTTCCGGACTAAGTTCCAGCAGCGTTCGCCAGTCTTCCTCCGTCTGGTTCCATCCCGCCTGCGCTGATAACTGAGCCGCGGCCGGAAGATCTTCGGCATGCAACCTGCGCAGTTTCTCGCTCCCAGCCGCAGTCATGCGTAGTTCTTCCGGAACCAGCGCACGAAATGCGGGAGGGCAATGTCAGCGTCTGCAATTTCCGGGTGCCACTTCTTTTCCCACTCGAAAGAAAGGAAGCGGTCGTATTGGAGATCTTGCAGAGCCGCTTTCAATTCAAGCAAGGGGAAAGCGCCCTCGCCAGGCAGGACATATTTCCAGCCATCTCCGTCTCGTCGCAAATCCTTGATGTGAACATGGCGAATGACCGCTCTCAATCGGGCGGCACCGTCCGCGGGCTGCTCCTTGGTTGCCGCGAAACTGTTCGCAGGGTCCCAAACCACTCCGGCTTTTGGAGAGGCCGCTTGCTGAAGGATCGCCGCGGTCTCAGCCGCGCCCGCAAAGTCACCATGATTCTCGATCCAGATCTCGACTCCTCTCTCTGCGGTGATCTCCGCCAATTCCCGCATGGACTCCGCGATCCAGCTTTGCGTGGAGGCGCGGTCCGCTCCAGGCTGGATCGTGTCACCGAAGACTCGCAGGCCCGGAGCACCCAGTTCCGCCGCCACATCCGCCATCCGTTTTCCTTCGCTGATCCAGCGTCCCCGTTCGGCTGCATCGGGCGAATGAAATCGGCAACTCGTATCCAGGCACGAGATGTTCAAAGCGCGATCTTCTAGTGCGCGTTTGGTGGATGCCAGTTCCTTTCCTGAAAACACCGGCAACTTCCACAACGAGTCCTCGCCTTGCACAAAACGCAACTCAATGCCGTCATAGCCCTCGCCTACGGCCATCGCGATGATTTGTGGCATCGTCCAGTCCGGGCAGGCCAGCGTTGAGAACGAAACTCTCATGCTCATGTCATCCGATCCAGCATGGAAGTTGTCACCCGATTTTCAACTCTCTTGCCGCTGAAAAATCTTTCCAGGTCATCCAATACCACGCGCGCGATGCCTTCCCGGACTCGACGTCCGCTCCCCGCGATATGCGGGGTAACAATTGCTCCTGGCATGGTCCTCAACGGATCACCAACCAGAAGCGGTTCCTGCGGATCGGTCACGTCGAGAGCACAGCGCAGCCGCCCCCGCTGCACCGCTTGCCTGAGGGCGTCCAGATTGATCAGGCCACCACGGGCAATGTTGATGACACAAGCACCGTCCGGAAGGTAAGACAGATTCTGCCGATCCAGCAGGCCCCGGGTTTGTTCGGTCAACGCCGCTGTTAGGACTAGCAACTGAGCCTGGGGTAGCAACTTCTGTATGCCGACGAAACGCACGGGATACTGCCGCAATAGAGATCGCGGGGCGTATGGGTCGTGAACCAACCACTTGATGTCGAAGCCTCGCAGCAAGTCCACCAGCGCGCGACCGATCCGGCCAAACCCGATCATGGCTACCGTCTGCCCGATCACTGATTCAGAACTACCGTGGAGGTGTACCTCGTCATAGATCCGGTTGGACCGCTTTCGCAGCTCGGAACGATAGAAGTCTACATTGCGTGCGCAATACAGGAGCAGAGCTGCACCCAGCTCAGCGGTGGCGCGTGCCATGGGAGTGGGTGCATTAGTGACGGTCAGGCGTTTGAAGAGGGATCGCGAGAAGCGTGATTTCACTTCTCCTCCGCAGTGCGCAATCATGCGCAGTTGCGGGGCTAGAAGCGGCAAGTCGTCGCCGAAATGAGGGCTGTCCCAGGTAGTCACCAGCGCCTGTGTTGTGCTCAAGTACTGCCTGAAATCCGCGGTGAATTTGCCGGTTCCTTGCCGTTTCCATTGGAATAGACGGCTCAAGCGCTGTCGCTCTTGCCGCGAGAAAAATGACGCAAACAGTTCTTCTCCGGCACTAATCAGAAGGGAAGGACGGCGCATGGCGGGACCGAGTATAGCATTCGCATAGCGACGATTTCTTTCTTTTGTTGTTTCTTGGCTTCTATTTTAGTGAAAAACAAAGTATAAGGAAGCCTAGTTTCTCTATGGCAGGCGCAAACGTCGTGGACTACGCGGTCATTGCCGTCTACGCGCTCCTGATGGTGCGGGTGGGCTTCTACGTTCTGCGCTTCAACCGGGGTGCGGCCGAGTATTTTCGGGGCGGGAGCCGCATTCCCTGGCTGGTCGCCGGCCTGAGTTGTTTCATGGCCGGCTTCAGTGCCTGGACCTTCACCGGTGCAGCCGGCGTCGCTTATCGCTCGGGTGTCGCAGCCATCGGGCTCTACATCGGAAACGCCTTAAGTTTTCTGCTCGGCTACTTCATCTTCGCCAAGCGCTGGCGGCGCAGCCGCATCACCACGGTGATGGAATATCTCTCGGGGCGCTTCAACCCGGCTACTCATCAAGTTTTTTCCTGGACCACGATCGTGTTCCAGCTGTTTACCAGCGCCAGCACTCTGTTTGGTCTGAGCCTCTTCGTATCTTCTGCCTGCGGCTTTCCTGTGACCTGGACTATTCTCGGTGCGGGCGCCCTCATTGTTTTCTATTGCGTGCTGGGCGGCTTGTGGGCCGTGGTCGTCACCGATTTTCTGCAAGCCTCCATCCTCATGCCGTTTTGCATGGTTCTCGTCGTCATGTCTCTCGTCCGGGTGGGTGGAGTGAGCGGTCTGGTGCATTCGCTGCCGCCAGAAATGAAAACGCTTCATGTTTCGGGAGAGTTTGGCTGGCTCTACATCGCCTCATGGACGGTCATGGTCGCGTTCGGCTACAACACCAGCGCCATGGCTCAGCGCTACTTCAGCGTGGACGACGAGCGTTCGGCGCGCAAAATCGCATTGCTGTGCTGCGGATTGTTTTTCGCCGGGGCCTTCTTGTGGTTCATTCCGCCCATGGCGATGCGCGTGGTCTATCCGGAACTCCCCCGCATGGGCCTGCCCGATGCCAGCGAAGCGGCTTACGCGGTCGCCAGCCTGACGTTGCTGCCGCATGGACTGATCGGAGTCATGTTGGCGGCCATGTTCAGCGCCACCATGGCCAATCTTTCGGCCCAGTTCAATGTGAAATCTGCGATTCTCACTAAGGATGTATATCAGTCGCTGTTCCGCAAGAGCGCGGGAGAACACGAACTGCTTGTCGTGGGTTGGGTCACGACATTTTTGGTCGGGGGAGCGACGATTGTGATCGCCGTGATTATGGCTGCCAGCGGGCAGAGCGTCTTCCAGATCATGCTCACATTTAACACCCTGATGTCGCTGGCGTACGGGCCTCCCGCGTTGCTGGGGCTGGTGGTGCGACGGACGCCTCCATGGTCTGGGCTGGCCTCATTCGCCACCGGGCTGATTCTGGGCATGCTCGGCGCCTTCGTCTATCACTGGTCGCTGATTGAGCAGGTCGCGATTATCATCCCTGCGTCCTTCGGAGTTTTTTTCCTGACCATGCTGTTCGACCGGGGAGATACACCTGGGCGGGCGCTGTTGTTCAGGAACCTGAATACGCCCATCGACGTTGCCACGGAATTGAAGGATTCCGCCGACTTCACCGCCCCTGTATTCCGATTTCTGAGCCGCACGATTTCCTTCATTGGATTGTTGAGTCTGGTGTTGCTCATCACCGTGCCGTCCAATCAGCGGATCACGGTTGTTTGGTTTTCTGCGCTCACGGTTGCGGTGGGAGGCTCTCTATGGTTCGTGCGAGGAACAGCGAACGTCGCAAAACCAACGCTGGATAACAATGGATCACCCATTCCGGCGTCGCCTGAGTAACTCTCGAACTATGATTCGTCTTGGATTGATCGGCTGCGGAGCACATTCAGAGAGCGGGCATGCGATTCCACTAGCTCGATATAAAGCCGCGCATCCCGACGAACTTCTGCTGGCTGCGGTGTGCGACCTGCAGATTGAGCGCGCGGGGGACTTCAGCAGAAAGTACGGGTTTCTGGCGGCTTATCGACACGTCGACGATATGTTGAGGCGAGAGAACCTCGACGGCTGCATCGCCGTCGTGCCGCCGGAAAGCATTTCTGAACTCGGAATCAAACTGCTAAGCCTGGGTATTCCCTGCGTGGTGGAAAAGCCTCTCGGCGCATCATTGGCCGAAGCGCAGGCGCTCCGGGATTCCGCTGCTGCAACCAAGACTTCGAACATGGTTTCCGTGAACCGGCGGTTCATGCCGCTTCTCAACCGAGCGATCGCGTGGACCAGCCATGCTGGCCGTCTTCGCTACGTACACTGCACTCTCGCCAGGCACGCCCGCCAGGAGCCCGAGTTCCTGTGGGCCACAGCGGTTCACGCGGTAGATACCCTGCGCCACATCGCGGGGCAGGTTGTCGCATTTGACCTACGCACTTTGAAGGCGCCCGCCGGAGCAACAGCGTGGTATGCCTTGGACCTGCAATTCGAGAACGGAATTTGTGGACGTGTCGATGTGCTGCCTACAGCGGGAATGGTGGAAGAAACCTATGACCTGTTCGGCGACGGCTTCCGCGCGTCGGTCACTTGCCCCTTCGGTCCGCAACTCGGGTGGCGCTGCTTCCGGGACGGCCGACTTGTCGAAGGGGAAAATGTACCCGCTGAGACGCCCGAAGACATCGTGAATGGTTGCTATGACGAAGCCGCAGCGTTTCTTGAAGCCCTAAGCGGAGGGACTGCAAAGCCCTCGATTGTCCAGGTGTTTCCGTCGGTCGAACTCTGCTTCGCGATCGCTAGGATTGCGAACCAGGGCGCAACCCGATAAGGGAAGTCTGCGGTGAAATCGATTCCTAAGCGAAAGCATCAAACGCCTTTTCGCCAGCCCCGATCGTTCTCTCCTTTGAGTTCCACGGTGATGGAGCCGTCCGGATTGACCGGCTGTTCACATGCCCAGGCGATCGGCTTTTTTACACCGCTGCGAATCTCCAGCTGGGCAGAAAGATTGACCTTGCCGCTGTAACCTTTAGGAAGCAGAAAGGACGCCTGCCGGAGGCCGCCGCCGCGAGGATGTCCTGCGTCGAGTGCTCCTTTCAAACTGATTGTTCCGTCGGGACTCTCCAAGTACAACCACAGCACCCCCGGAACCCCAGCGACTCCACGGTTGCTGACGCATACGATCACTTCGAAAGTGTCATATCTCTTTCGTTGCCACACCCAGGAAGGCCGCAGACGGTATCCCAGACTGGTGCGGAGACGTTCGAACCCGCGAGGGTACATCTCGTTATAGCGCGCCAGATTGTCCGCTTCGGTCCACAGGGACCAGTAATTCGCCCGCAAATCCAGCACGTGAAGCAAGTAATTTTCCATTACGTTGATTCCAGCCGCGTCCAGTTTGAGTGTCTGTGTGTCGTACTGGCGGAGGTAACCATCCTCGAGGATGGCCGCCGTCCAGGGCGGGCGGTTGGCTAGTTCTTGGATTTGAATCGGTTCCTCGACGATAATGCTGTCCGATCGCATCCACGCGCCCGCCCGCACGGCCATGTCAATCACGGCGCGGTTGCCGACGTTGCTGATATCCGGTTGCGTATTGACCGCGAGGGGCGTTTTCTTCCAGGTGTCGAGTTGACGCGCCGTCATGTTCACGAAAGTTCGCTCCGCTGTGACATAGTCCGGGAAAGGATTCGGAAAGTTGCTGGTGTGTCCTTCGCCCCAGAACCCGTACTGCATCAGATCCATCCATTCGATCAGGGGATTGCCCTCAAACTCTGCCGCCAATAAATCGTTCAACTCCGCGAATGCTTTCTGAAATTCGGGATGGTCATAGCGCGGCTCTCGATATTCGCCATCGCCCTTGTCTGGAATGCGCCCGATTTTCACCAGCGGAATGCGCTCGCGCAGAAATGGCGGAAGGGCCACTTGTTCCGGTTGAAAGGAAGTGTTCGATAACTGAATTCGAAACGCGACGCGAAGTCCCTTGCGCTTGGCCGCGTCCATCGTCAGAGCCCAAACCGGATCGAGATCGAGCCGTCCTGGGCGAGATTGCACGTTGCGCCAATCGCAGCGAATGTAGAGAACATCCACGAACGACAGGCTCGAGATCTTCTCCACGTGCTGTTCCAGTGTTTCCCGGCCCGCCCGCGCGGCCAGCGACGGCCCACTCTCCTCCCAGCTGTAGCCGACCAGTCCAAGTCCAGGATTCCGGATAGGGCGCTCGGATGGCGTCGTAAACAGCACTGTTTGCCAGCCCTGATCCTGGTCGATCTCAAACGGACCCTGATTCAGGCGTTGTGTGGCGGACGGACCAAAGTTGAGGTCGCAGCCTTGACCGGGGCGAGCTGAACCGCCGGCTCGGGCTAACGCCGGCAACAGTACTGCACCTTTCAGCAGATCTCTGCGACGCATTTCCGTGGTTTCCTTTTGGGGCGAAATTTTGTCAAAAGGCGAGAACAAAATCTTACGACAAACTGTAGAAGCACCCGACCTCGTTAATTTTCTACGGGCGTGCCGTTGAGAATTAAGGTCAAGTCCCCGGAGTTGTGCGCGACGCCGACATCGGTGCAGTTATTCAAGATAAAATCGGCACCCGCGCGCCGTAGCTCTGCCTCTTCGACGGTGGTACGGAAAGCGATGACTCTCGCCCCAGCCGCCTTGCCGGCGCGGATCCCCGCGGGAACATCTTCCACGACAACGCACTCAGGGGCGGTGAATCCCAACTTTGCAGCGGCTTTCAGAAATGGTTCTGGATGCGGCTTGCCCAGCGTCACATCGGTAGAGGTCACGATCCGCTCTGGAACCGGTAAACCCGCCGCGCGCAGTCGGACTTCGGCCAGCGGCCGCGTGCAGGAAGTCGCGATCGTCCAGCGTTTCGCCGGAAGCTGCAGCAGCAATTCGCGCGCTCCGGGAAGGGTTATGATTCCGTCCGCGTCCTGCATCTCGCGACGCTCAATTTCGCGGTTTTCCGCCGCGTGATCAGCATTCGGTAAATACTCCCGTACCGTGGCTAGACTGGGCCGGCCGTGGACGCGAGCAACAACCTCCTCGGGATCAAAGCCGTGTTCCAGGGCCCATTGCCGCCAAACTCGTGTAACCGCAGGGGTCGAATCGATCAAGACACCGTCCAAGTCAAACAGAACACCGCGGCAACGAATTTCACTCATTTCCGGCCTTGCGCGGGTAGTGAACCACGTAAATCCTGATAAGCAAGCATTTGATTGTCACTTTACTTTCGTTTACTGTATCATGCGTTTCTAATTCTTTCTTATTGGTATCGAGAAAGGCTGGCACTGTCCCAACCCCTTTTTTATCCAGTTCAAGCCTGCCGTCATTTCGAGCATCTTGAGTGCAGCCTCGCGCGCTCCGGCAAAATGCGAACCGCCGCCTAGGAACAGGACACGCCTAAAGGGAGCCTTCGCCACCTCGGCCAGCGTCTGCTCAAGGTCATTATTGGCGAAAAGATACCAGTCGAACTAATCCGGGGCCATGAGGTAGCGATCGAGTGCCAGGGCCTGAGCCGGCTAGGAGACGAAGACTCTACGGGGATCGGTGTCATTGCCGGGCAACTCCTGGCCTTCTTTCGCTGTCTTGAGCGAGGGATTGCGTCCCGATTCGCCTTCCGAAGACAGGGTTATCAGTAGGGTGGTTCAGACCTTCGCTCTGTACTGTCCTGAAAACTGAGGGGAGCGTCCGAGTTCGTGTACGAGGCAGTTCGGAGGAGGGAGGGTTCCCGGCACCCCCTTGCTTTTGTTTCTTCATTTTTCTTCATTTACTATTCTTTGTTTACTTTTGGTGTTCAATGTGATAGAAAGCTCCGCGATAGAAACTCACCCGCAATTCTTGGGGGATCACTATGAAGTCGGTGAAGTGCTTTACCTTATTTCTCACCCTGTTAACAGTTTTGGGCGCCGCCCATTTGGTGTTCGCGCAAGGAACTGACTTGGGCACAATCCGAGGCACCGTGAAGGACTCAACCGGCGCTGTCATTGCCAACGCGAAAGTGACCGCCACCGACCTCGATACCAACACTTCGCGGCAGAGCAACACGAACGGAGCGGGCGATTTTGAGATCTTCGGTTTGAAGTCCGGCCGCTACAAGGTATCGGTCGTTGCCGGCGGGATGAGCACAGAAGAGATTAACGATGTGGTTGTGAACGGAAGCGCGACCGTCGGGGTCAACGCAACCCTGCGTGTGTCCAGAGTCGGGGAAAAGATTGAGGTCTCGGCGGCAGATGTGACCATCGATACCGAGAATCCAACCATCAGCGACACCATCGGTCATCAGGCGGTGATTGACCTGCCACGCGACAGTCGCGATATCTATTCGTTCTTGTATTTGAACCCGAATATCACGGGAGCGGACGAACCGGGAGATTTCAAGTTCATCGGCGGACAAAGTTATGGTGGCAGCTTCTCAATAGACGGACAGCGCTCGAACGGAGGCATATTCGGTTCGCAAACCGACAGCAAGCCTTCGCTCGAAGCGGTAGACGAGCTGAACGTTCTCTCCAACAGCTTTAGCGCCGAATATGCGGGCACGGCGAACATCCGTATTACCACCAAACGTGGGCAAAATCAGTTTCACGGTTCGGCGTTCTACAACAATGCCAATTCGGCGTTAGCCGCTCTCTCGCTGCAGGATCTTTCTGGAATCGCCGATTTTCAGCCGAACGCATTTGCCTCGAAATATCCCACGCCCTATTTCAATATCAACGATCTCGGAGGATCCATAGGTGGTCCTGTTAAAGGACTCAAACGTACGTGGTTTTTTGCGGCCTATGAGCGGGACTACGACGTTTCGCCAGTGGACATCTCGACAACAAAACTTGCTCATCCGTCGCTTTGGACAGGAAATTTTTCCGGGATGACTGACAATAGTGGGTCCACGCCTGTGTATAACGAACCCGACGTGCCCGCTGGTGTCGTGCTCACAGCACAAGAGATTGCTGACGATACGGTTGGTGGCGCCGGCCAGCAGTTTTTGCAAATACCGTCGCGGCTCTTGAACCCGTCGGTTCAAAGTCTGATCACCAAGTACTTTCCGCACATCGGCGTAAC
>Ga0182015_10001886_pt1 | contig 26691 bp, 19 predicted proteins | sample 712P3MmetaG_FD_120478 | JGI IMG/M metagenome (GOLD analysis project Ga0182015, IMG submission 120478) | Permafrost microbial communities from Stordalen Mire, Sweden - 712P3M metaG | ecosystem: Environmental > Terrestrial > Soil > Wetlands > Permafrost | place: Sweden: Stordalen | collected...
GACCCGTTCCGCGACGCCCGACAGGAAGCTGTCGGCGAGCACGATCTTGTTGAAGAGCCCGAGCGTCATGAGCGCGAGCCCGAAGCGCAGCTGCGCGGCGGTGGCGCGGCGCGGCTGCGCGAACTGCGGCACCAGTTCGGTGGGACGCATGATGGGACCGGCCACGAGGTGCGGGAAGAACGTGACGAACAGCGCGTAGTCGAGCAGGTTCTTTGCCGGCTCTGCGCGCCGCAGGTACACGTCCAGCGTGTACGACATGGTGGCGAACGTATAAAAAGAGATGCCGACCGGCAGGACTATGTCGTAATGCGCCGGGTGATATGCGACGCCAATGCTGAGCATCATGGAGCTGAAGCTGTCGAGCAGGAACTGTCCGTACTTGAAGTAGCCGAGCATCCCGAGGTTGGCAACCACCGACAACAGCATCCAGGCGTGGCGCGTGGCCTGGCGGCGTGCCTTGACGAGCCCCTGCGCGGCGTACCAGTCGATGACCGTCGAAATCCACAGGAGAATCACGAACGGCGGATTCCACGCCGCGTAGAACAGGTAACTCGCAATCAGCAGGTTGATCTTCTTCGTGGTCCACGGCAGCGGCAGCGAGTGCATTCCGAGGACGCACGCGAAGAACACGATGAACGTGAGCGAGTTAAAAACCATGGTTCCGCCGCCCGCTGTTGCCGCGGGTCGACGCTCCTCCCCCTACGGCACAGGTCGTGCCGCTTTCAGCCAATCATGCGTCCACGGCAGCGTCAGCGCCAGCTGCGCTGCAGCAGCTAACTTCCAGCGGCTGGCTTCATCGCCGCTTCCGCACGCCGCGCCATCTCTTCTGGCGGGACGTCCTCGACGTGCGTTGCTACTGTCCAGACGTGCCCGAAGGGATCTTCGAGTGTGCCGGTGCGATCGCCGTAGAACTGGGTTGCGATCGGCCGCAGCGACTTGCCGCCGGCGTCCAGCGCGCGCGTGAAGACGGTGTCAACATTCTCGAGGTATATGAGCAGGCCGACGGTGGAGCCGCCGAGCGCGCGTGGACCATGGCAGGTCGCACCGGGCTGATCGTCCGCCAGCATGATCACCGAATCACCGATTTTGATTTCGGCGTGTCCGATCATCCCGCGTGGATCGGCCATGCGAAACAGCTCTGTCGCGCCGAAGGCGCGCTTGTAGAAATCGATCGCGTCCGAGGCGCCCTTCACTATCAGGTACGGCGTGGCGCTGTGGTATCCGTCCGGAATCGGCTTGACGGCCATGGCTGAAATCCTCCGCGTGTGGGGTCACGCATTTTACTCGCGTGCGCGCGGCGCTCCCATGACATTCGGGCGCGCTGCACCGTACAGTAATCAACCCTCGCTGCTACTGGATGCAGCGCCCTGATGGTGCCGCGGATGGCGACGATACCGCAGCAGGTAAATCAGGCTCAGGATCGCAATAAACGGCAGCCCGAAGACGAGTGTCATGCGAAACGCGCTCGTGAACGCGGTCGTGAGCAGGACCGCGGCCATGAGCGCGGCGCCGAGGAGCGTGGTAACCGGAAACCCGCGCATGCGGAAGCGCAGTGGCGCCGCCCCCGTGGAGGCGCGCGCTTTGCGAAAGGCGTAGTGGGTCACGAAGATCATCATCCAGGTGAACATGGCGCCAAAGGACGAGACCGACAGCATGAGAATGAACGAGGACTTCGGTGCGAGCACACTCAGCACCACCGCCGCCGCGATACCGGTGCTCGAGAGCAGCAGCGCCTGCAACGGTACGCCGCGCGCATTGAGAACCCCAAACCGGCGCGGCGCGAGACCCGCGCGCGACAGACTGAACATCATCCGCGTGGTGATGTAGAGCTGGCTGTTCATCGCCGACAGCGCGGCGGCGAGAATCACGAAGTTGAAAATCCCCGCGGCTCCCGGCAGGCGCACAGCGCGCATCACTTTCACAAACGGACTCTCGTCGATGCCCGCCGCCGGCCAGGGCACGATCGCCAGCACCAGCGCCAGGGTCAAAAGATAGAACAGGATCAGCCGCACAACCGTGGAACGAAACGCGCGCGTAATCGCAACTTCCGGTTGTGCGGCCTCGCCCGCCGCCACGGCGATCATCTCGATGCTCAGGTAGCTGAAGATCGCGACCAGCACTGCTACCCATGCACCCCAGAGCCCCTTGGGGAAAAAGCCGCCGTAATCAATGTAGTTGTGAAAGCCGGGCGTCGCGGGATGCGCGGTCGCGGCCGCGGCGACGCCGGTCATAGCCGCGCCTCCCAGTGCCGCCGGCGCATGCCAGACGAAGTAACTCGCCAACACGATGAAAATCACGATGGCCGTGACCTTGATGGACGAGAGCGCGTACTCCACCGCCCCGAAGACATTCACGCTGCGGGCATTGACCCCGATCAGGAGCCCCGAGAACCCAACGATCCACAACCAGCCAGGCGTCGTTGGGAACCAGTACTGCATGTAGAGCGCGACCGCGGTGACCTCCGTACCCACCGCCAGCACGGTGCAGGTCCAGTACGCGTAGCGCACCAGGAAACCCGCGAGCGGGCCTAAGTAGTACTCCGCATAGGCGCCGAAGGATCCGGAGGTGGGATGGGCGATGGTCATTTCCGCAAGACACCCCATGAGGAGCAGCGCGATCACCGCACCGATGGCGTAGCTGATGAGCACCGCCGGTCCCGCCAGGCTGATCGCAAATCCGCTGCCAAGAAAAAGACCGGTGCCGATCGCCCCGCCGATGGCGATCATGGTGATGCGGCGGGCACTCAACGTGCGCCGCAAGCCTCCTTCGCGTACAAGGATTTGATCGAAGCTGGTGTCGCCGGTGCTCATGCGCATGATCCCGTCAGCTCTTTGCTTGGGTGGTGGGCTTTGCGGGCGAGCAAGTCTACACTGCGCTCCGGATCCCATAATCCGCGCCAAAGACGAGGCATGACATGAAGCTCACGACTCCCCATCAGCGGCTGGTACTCATCACCGTGCTGATGTTGTCGTGCGCGGGCACCGCGCTGGCAGACACCGCGGCCCTTGATGCGCTGAGCTCCAAGGACGCCGCCGGAGGTTTACGCGCCGCGCTCTCCAAGGGCGTCGACGTCGCCGTGTCCCAGCTCGGCGCGCCCAATGGCTTCCTGAACGACCCCAAGGTCGCGATTCCGCTGCCGGGAGGTCTGGAGAAGGCTGAGAAGGAACTGAAAATGCTCGGCATGGGCGGGCAGGCCGATGAGCTCAAGGTCACCATGAACCACGCGGCCGAGCAGGCCGTTGGCCAGGCGAAGCCGATCTTCAAGCAGGCGCTGCAGCACATGACGCTTAGCGATGCCAAGGGCATCCTCACCGGCGGCGATGGCGCGGGTACGGCCTACTTCAAGCGCACCACCAGCGCCCAGCTCGCCACCAGCTTCAAGCCGGTCGTCACCAAGGAAACCGCGAAGCTTGGCGTGACCGCAAAATACAACGAGCTGGCGGGCAAGGCGGCGAAGCTTGGACTCATGTCCGAGCAGAACGCGAACATCAACGACTACGTGACCGCGAAAGCGCTCGACGGACTGTTCAGCCGCGTCGCGGAGGAAGAGCACCAGATCCGCAAGGACCCGCTCGGCCAGACGAGCTCGCTCATCAAGAAGGTGTTCGGCGCGCTCTAGCGGCTGCGAGCCGGAATCTCCCTTTCAGGCACGCGGGTGCGCCGCCAGATAGGCGTCGGTCTCGCGCACCAGCAGCTCTTTTTCAGCGCGCCGCGCGCGCGCCGTCTCCATGCCACGCTCAACATTCGCGGACATCTCTGCAGGCAGATGCGCGCGCACCCAGCTCTCGATCTCAGGCAGCGGCGCGCCGTCCCACAGAAACTCTGGCACCCGCGCGATCATCAGTGGGGCGTACTTCGGAAACGGCGCCAGCAGCTGATCAATATTTTGCGTGACCGTCGTCCACGCCAACGCCGGATGGTCGTCGGCGAGCTGCGCGACGAGGCGCAGACGGCTGTCTTCGGCCTGCGGTGGAATCTCCTTCGAAAGTGCAATCTGCGCCGCCTGCTGCGCGAGTGCGGGATCACGCACATTCATCAGCGCCAGGTAATAACGCCGTTGCGCGGTATCGTCCTTCTCGTCGCGTGCAATGGTGTGCAGCTGCTCGAAGGTCGCGGCATCCGCGTACTGCGCCACGATGGACAACACCAGTTCCTGGTCATCGGGCTTGACAGCGCCGTGGTCCTTGAGGAAGGCGCCGTAGCGCCGCGTGGCCTCGCGACGCACGTCGGCGTCACCCCAGGCGCCCAGATCCGCGAGCAGCGTGCGGCGCAACTCCTGGGTATCCGGCGTCTCGCCCGGTTTCGCGTCCCAGCCAAGCCGATCGGCCATCGGACGGACGATCGAACGGGCAAAGGCCGCGAACGCGTCGTGGCCGGCGTTGCCGCGCTCGTCGTACTCGATCGTCCCCAGGGCACCTGCGATCTGCACCCAGGCACGCGTATCGCTGCCGTTGCCCATGGAAGACGCCAGCGCAAGATAGGCCGCCAGCTCCTGGTTGTCCGACAGGACCAGCGCCCACTCATCGTCGAGCAGCGCGATCTTGTCGCCGTCGGGAAGCGCCGCAAACGAGTGCGTGTTGGTGGCGAGTGTCGCGTGATCGTAGGCAACGCGGAAAAAGCCAAGCGCATCCGCATTGACGGTGAGCGGCTCGCTGCAAGTGCCGGCGTCGGCCTTCTGGCCGTCCGCCGTGAGCAGCACCGAGCGCGGCACCCCGGCTGTCCCGCTGCGTACGCGCAGCGGCACATTCCAGTGCGCGCCGCTGGTATCGGCGCCATGCAGGAGAAAGCGCGTCTGCGTGAGCATGAGTTCACGCTTGCCGGCGGCGTCACAGCTCGCGGCAACCCGCACCAGCGGAAAGCCCATCTGCTCGGTCCAGCCCGCGGCGATCTTGCCAACATCCGTACCGCTCGCCGCGCTCAGTGCTTTCCACAGGTCCTCGGCGGTGGCGTTCGAAAAGGCGTGTGCCCGTATGTAGCGGCGGACGCCGTCGCGAAACACATCCGGACCGAGAAACGCCTCGAACATCCCTAAGACCGCCTCACCCTTGTTGTAGGTGATTTCGTCGAAGGCGTTAGCCGCCTGCAGTTCGTTGGCGACGTGCTGCTGGATCGGGTGCGAGGCCACGCGGGCATCCGAGCGCATGGCGCGCTCCTTGGAACCATCCTGCAGCTCGAGCCATTTCCACTGCGGATTACGCAGGTCCGTCTCCTTCGCACCGCGCCACGAGGCGAAGCTCTCGTTCAGCCACAGGTCATCCCACCAGCCCATGGTCACAAGATCCCCATTCCACTGGTGCGCCATCTCGTGCGCCTGCACGGCAAACACCGTCTGCCGGTCCTGCATGGTGCTGGCGCCGTTGATGAGCAGCAGCTGGTCGTTGTAAGTGATGGCGCCCCAGTTCTCCATGGCGCCGGAGAACCCGCCGGGCACAGCAATGGAGTCGAGCTTGGGAAGCGGGTAGGGGTAGCCGAAGTAATCGTTGTAGTCCTGGAGAATCTCTTGTGCATTGGCGAGCGCCGTTTGTCCGTCGCCCTCGCGTCCCTGGTCCGCCCACACCCCCAGCGCAGTGCTGCCGCTGCGAGCGCTGACTGCCGCGAGCTCACCGCCCGTGAACTCGATGAGATAGGACGGCATTTTGGGCGAGCGCTCGAAGCGGGTCATCGCCAGCGCGCCATGCACCGTGCGCTGCGACACCGGCATGTTGGAAATCGTGGCCCAGGCGGCGGGCACCGTGACGGTCAGCTGAAAAGTGGCGCGAAAGGCCGGCTCGTCCCAACAGGGAAACATGCGCCGCGCGTCGGTGCTCTCCATTTTCGTGGACAAGAGGACCCGCTTGATACCGGTGGGCGTGGTGTAGTGCTGCACGAAGAGGCCATGGGGCTGCGTCTCGAGCTTGCCCTGGTAACTGAACGTCAGGGTGTGCGTCCCGGGATGCGCCGCGTGCGCGAGCGTGACGGTGGTCAGCTGCTGGGCATCGTCGGAGACCACTTTGGCGACGCCCTTGCCGTCGAACCGGACATCCGCGAGCTGCTCGTTCAGGGAGTTAAAGACCAGGGTGCTCACGCTGGTGCGAACGGTGAGCTTGACGCGCTCCGTACCGGAAAAAGTGAGCGCCGCGGGATCAGGCGTGATGGCGACCGTGTAATCCACGGGAACCACATCCTTCGGCAGCCGTCCGGGAGCGGCGTCGAATGAGAAAGGGGCGCCCGCCAGGACGGGGACCGCCAGCAGCATCGACAGACAACTCGCCATCCGCAACGACATGACTTCATCTCCTCCCCGGGGACGCAGTTGGCTATTGTCTCCTCTGGCGGGCGCGAGTGGAAATCCCTAGACTCGCCAGACGCTCGCCCCGGCGCACCGCAGCGGACCGCGCGGCTGCGAGCTGATGCGGAGTGGCCATGCTTAACTATTTTCGAATGCTCACCCGTCCGCAACTCCATGCCTACTTCGCCGCGCTCGGCGGGTGGTCGCTGGACGCATTCGACTTCTTTATTTTTGTCTTCTGCCTGAAGTCGATCAGCGGCGAGTTCCACACCGACATCAAGGCGGTCGCCGAGGGAATCTTCCTCACGCTGGCGTTCCGTCCGATTGGCGCGTTGGTATTCGGCTGGCTGGCGGAGAAGTACGGCCGGCGACCCATCCTGATGATAAACGTCGTCAGTTACTCGGTGGTGCAGCTCGCCACCGCCTTCGCGCCCAACCTTGCGACCCTGCTCGTACTGCGCGCGGTGTTCGGGTTCGCCATGGGTGGCGAGTGGGGCGTGGGTGCCGCGCTGGCGCTCGAGACTCTGCCGGCAAAAGGCCGCGGCTTCTTCTCCGGCTTGCTGCAGGAAGGTTACGTGATCGGCTACCTGCTGGCGTCTGTTCTGTTCTGGTGTGCGTTCGATCGGCTCGGCTGGCGCGGCATGTTCATCGTCAGCTCGGCCTCGGCGCTGCTGGTGATGTACATCCGTTACGGTGTCGAGGAATCCCCCGCCTGGGTGGCTGGCGCCACGGCAAAGCGCGCCTCTGCCGCCGAAATCTGGGGCGCCGTGAAAAACTACTTCCCGACGCTTGGGTATCTGGTCCTGCTGATGGCCTGCTTCAACGCGTTCTCGCACGGCTCACAGGACCTGTATCCCACCTTCCTGCAGAAACAGCACGGCTTCTCGACGGCGGCGACCGGCAGCATTGCCATGGTCATGAACCTCGGCGCGTTGGCAGGGGGAATCTGCTTCGGCACGCTGTCCGAACGCCTCGGGCGCAAGCGCGCGATCATGCTGGCTGCATTCCTCGCGCTACCGATGATCCCGCTGTGGGCCTGGTCCCACACCGCGGTGATGCTCGCGGTCGGCGGATTTCTGATGCAGTTCATGGTGCAGGGCGCCTGGGGCATCGTGCCCGCCCACCTCAACGAGCTCTCCCCGCCCGCGGTTCGCGCGATCCTGCCGGGCTTCGCCTACCAGCTCGGCAACCTGGCCATGGCCAAAATGGCACCGTTCCAATCCGGCATCGCCGAATCGCACGGCAACAACTACGCGTTCATCATGTCGTGGACCATCGCGGTCGTCGCCATCGCGCTGATCGTGGTGACGGCGTTCGGCCCCGAGGCACGCGCCACGGAACTGCGGGTCTCCTCGTAGGCAACCCTTACGGGCGCAGGGTCGGGCCGAAAATGGCGGCGTAAGCCACGGTGAGGACGGCTGCGATCCCGATCCAACCCCAGCTGCGGGCAAAGTAAAGCCCGGGGCCCTGCCCGTCCGGCTGCCGTTGCAGCCACTGCATCATGAAGAGCAGTCCCACCGTCCCGCCGAAACTGCTCGCAATCGCGGACGTGACGACGATCACGAGACCCTGCGGGTTGCAAAGCCCGATGAGCACCGCCACGGCGCCGCCGGTGAGGTAGGAACTGAGCGCCATACGCTGCGCGTAACGGACCCTGCCATCCCCGGCTCCGGTGGCGCGCGGCGCAATTGCCGCTGCCGCGATGCGCATCACCCAGATGTAAGTGACAACGCCGAGGAGGAACAAACCAACACGCCACAGCCATTCGGGTCTGACCCCGTGCAGAGCGCCAGCGCCCGTCGTCCCGAGATCGCCGAGGCCCGAGGCACCCGAGAACAAGGCATAGCCGGCAGCGTCCATCAGACCCAGCGCGCCCAGCAGCCACAGGAAATAAAATCCCGCCCCCGTCAGCCGGGGCAGCCGCGACAACTGCAAGCAGACCACGCCCGTCAGGACGCTAACGAACGGGCCCGCCAGCTCCACCAGCCGGATGCCGAGGCTGCTCAGACGGGCATCGTCGCAATTGACGTAGTAGGCGCCCATTTCGGTGACGTGGCTGCCGAGGGCGACGCAGGTGAGCGCGTGCCCGAGGTGCTCGTGCAGTGCAGCGCTGAGCACATAGGCGAGCGCCGAGATGCCGATCAGCGTCAGGCGGTCGGGAAGCGCGGGTGCCCCGGCAGAATCGGCTGCGGTGCTCATGGCGCGAGTCTAGCGCGGCCGTGTCACGCGGGCCGCAAGCCTCAGAAGCGCCAGGCGAGTCCTGCGGTGAGGATGTCCCGGTCCTGATCATCCCCGGTGAATCCGCGGCTCCAGGTGAACCGCAGGGCAAGAACGCGCGTGAAGCGCCAGCTGCCTGTCATGGAGGCCAGACCCACGACGCTGGCGCCGGAGCGACCGTCGGCGGTGTCGTATCTCTGCAGCGCGAAGTAAGGGCCGAGGCCCAGGCCCGTGACGAGCCGCCCGGCGAGAAACTCCTGCACCAGCCACACCTCGCCGGCGACGCCGGCGTGACGTCCGTCTGTGCCTTCGCCTTCATCGAGCAGGCTGGCGCTCAGGTCGACGTGTTCCATCATGCGGCGCCGATATTCGATGGCGAAGGTGGTCGAGTGGTCGGAGCTCGGATCGTTGATAATGGTCTCACCGATGAACAGTCCGATCTCATTTGAGGCTGCGGACACGGCAGCCGATTGATCGTCCTGTCCCGAGCGAGCGAGCGTCTCAATGAAACTGTCCAGGCGGTAGCCCATCCCCAGCATCACGGTGCGTGTTCCGACATCTCCCGGCGCAATCACCTGATCGAGCTGCAGCACCGCGAACCAATGGGAGGTCAGGGGATAGCTGAGATAACCGCTGAGTGCGAGGCCGACACCGTGATGGTCGCGATAGCCAATGCCGGTGTATAGACTCTGGGTGTCGAAGTAGGCGTACGGACCGGCACCGAATGAGAGACTGAAGCGGTCGAACCACGGGCCGGTGTTGCCCCACAGCTGCAGCACCGCCCCGTCACGGTCATGACCGGGAATATGGCCCTCGTTGAGATAGCCGAACGAAGCATCCAGATGGTCGAGCAGGTGTTGCCGATACTCCAGGCCCCAGGCATATGACCCGGTTGTGTGGTCGTCGCTATCGGTCAGCCCGCCCAGCAGCGAAATCTCCTCCGCAGCCGCTGGCGCGGCCGCCAAGGAGATCCCAAGCATCAGCACTGCCAGGCGCGCGACCGGCAGCTGCCAGTGCAACACTCCGGCGCGCATGAATCCCCCCGTGGACGTTCGTTGCGCACTATAGGTGCGGCGGGTCCGCGGAGCGGTGCGACACGGGTGAGGAATTGTTACTGACCGTGCCCTAAGGGCGTTGCATTCCCAACATCGGCAGGTCCCCGGACTTTCGCCCTGCCCGGCCCGCCCGCGGCCAGCGACGGGACGCTAAAGCCCTCTCTTTCGGGTGAGACCGTGCGTTGCTACACCGCAACAAAACGACACAAGACGCACAAAATTGCCTGCGGCATCGCCCGATGCGGCGCCGGGATCTGTTGCCTTTACCCCAAAAGGCGTATGTTACAGCGCTGTTACGCCTGCGGTTCCGCAACTCGAGGGAGACATCATGATCAGCTGTAGATATCTGACCGGAGCAGCGCTGGGACTGGCGCTGGTTTGCACGTCCGCGCACGCTCAGATGAAAGACCCGTTACCCGACAGTTTGTCGCTGGGCGGAGTTACTCTCTATGGAACGGTCGACGTTGGCTACGCCTATCAGAGTAAGGGCGTGCCGCTGAGCAGCACGCTCCCGGGCGGCCTCGAGTACCAGGCCTTCACGACCACGCGTAATTTCGCGGGATCCCAGTCGACTGCCGCCGAGAGCGGCCTCGAGCAGTCCAAGATCGGCGTCCGGGTATCGGAGGCGATCGCGCAGGACACGACGCTGGTGGCACGAGTCGAGACCGGAATCAATCCACTGTCCGGCCAGCTGACCGACGCCTGCGCGAGCATCGCCCAGAATGCCCACAACCCGCAGGGGAGTCAGACCGCGAACGCCGACAGCAGCCGCTGCGGCCAGTTCTTCAACGCTCAGGCTTACGGCGGTATAAGCAACAAGGACCTCGGCACGCTGACCATCGGCCGCCAGAATTCTATTCAACTTGACGCCACGGCCGTGTACGACCCGCAGGCAGTGTCCTATGCGTTCTCGTTCCTCGGCTACTCGGGCTTTGACGGAGGCTCGGGCAGCACGCAAACCGCGCGTTGGGACAATTCGTTCAAGTACGCCTACCAGAGCGGCCCGATTCACCTCAACCTCATGTACAGCGGCGGCGCGCAGGACGCGGGCTTGTTCGGTAAGGCGTTCGGCGCCGGCATCGGCGGCACGTTCGCCGGGCTGTCCGTTGATGCGACCTACCAGAATATTAAGGGCGCCGTGAACCTCCGCGCCTCCTTTGATGACGCCGCCACGTATACGGGCGCGTATCCGAACAACGGGCTTGCCGCCTACGAGTCCGACGACACGTCGTGGAACATCATGGGCAAATACACCTTCGAACTCGGTGACACCCCGGCGACGGCGGACAAGTTCACGATCTACGCGGGCTACTCGCACCTCACGAAGGCCAATGCCAACTACCCGGTCGGTGACGCGCAGGGTGCCTACCCGATCGACGTCGGAATCAACATCAACGACTCCGCCGTGTACAACTTCGAGTGGGTGGGCGCGAGATACGCGCTTACCACCGGCTGGACGGTCAGCGCCGGCCTCTATTACATCACCCAGAACAGCTGGACGATCGGCCTTGGCCCGACCGGGACACAGGGTGTCGGCTGCGCCGCGGCAGGCCTGCTGTGCTCGGGCAACTTCAAGGAAGGGTCGGTAGTGCTCGATTACGCCTTCAACAAGCACTACGACATCTATGGTGGTGTGAACTATTCGGAAGTCGAAGACGGTCTTGCCAACGGATTTGTCGGCACTACCGTTGGAACCTCGGGAAGCGAAAACCAGACGACCGTGATGTTTGGTTTCCGCGTGAGGTTCTAAGAAGCTTAAGTTCTATCGGCCTGTCTGCTTCGACCGAGCCGCCCGTATGTCAGCCGGCGGCTCGGTCGAACTCTTCTCCCACACGCTAACACGGCGATCACGCAGCGCCCGCAGACCCGCGCTTCTGCCTGCGTGAGCTGCCGCACTCTCATTTAGAATCCGCAGCTGATCCGGCACGAGGAGCGAGCGTGTGAACAAGGCGACCGGGCGTCGGCAGCTTCTCACCGGAGCTGGGGCCGCGTTCCTGCTGAGCGCGCTGGAGGGCTGTGGCGCAGGATTACTGCGCACACGCAACACGACGCCGGCGCGGCGCCTGCAGCTGCCGCGGCTGCGCGCCGCCACTGATCGGATCACCCGCATCACAGTCTGCACCCGGCCGTTCCGGGCCGAGGGTCCACGCCTCGATGTGGAGCGGATCGGCGATAAAACCATCGTCCACAATTATGGGCACGGCGGCAGCGGCTGGTCGTTGTCATGGGGCTCGAGCGGCATTGCCGTTCAGAAAGCCATGGCTACCGGGGCACGAGACATCGCAGTAATCGGCTGCGGCGCTTTGGGCCTGACGTCGGCGCTCTTGCTGCAGCGTGCCGGCGCCGAGGTAACCATCTACGCGAAGGACCTACCGCCGAACGTCCGTTCGTCGCTTGCGACCGGAGTCTGGACGCCGGATTCGCGAATTTGTCTCGAGGAGCATGCCACGCCAGCGTTCAAGCGAACCTGGGAAAGCATGGCCCGCAATTCCTTCCAGGCCTACCAGAATCTGCTCGGACTGGCGGGTGATCCGGTCGAATTCATCGACACCTACAACGTGCGGGATGCCGCTGAATTGAACCCCACTGCCCGTGTGCCGGCCGACGGCCGACCGCCGTTCGCCGACCTGCAGAAAGAGCTGATCGGCGACCTGAGTCCGCACAGCGACGACTATCCGCCGGGCAGCCATCAGTTTGGTGCCCGCTACCTGCGGCGCAATTCGCTGATGATGTTCAACCTGAGCGCCTATACGCGCATGCTGATTTCAGACTTCCTCGCCAATCGGGGCAGGATCGAGATTGCGGAATTTCACACCCCGGCCGATTTCGCCTCACTGCGGCAAAAGACCCTGATCAACGCAACCGGCTACGGTGCGCGCGCACTGTTCAACGACCAGTCCGTGATTCCAGTGCGCGGCCAGCTGGCCCGCATGATTCCGCAACCTGACATCCACTACGGGGTGTTCTACCGGAACGTTGGGTTCATCCCGCGGCGCGACGGATCGGTGTTCCAGGTGCTCGGCGAGAACGACTATTACGGCTTCAACGACGACACCACTATGGCCGATCGGGCCGAGGCAGAGCATGCGGTTAACACCATCGTCGGACTCTATGCATAGGGACACGAGCTTCCAGTCAGAGACGAGCACATGAAAATTCATCGCATGACAATGGCGGGTCTCTTGACCCTAACCGCACTCGCTGCCCGGGCCGAGGAACGCTTGCCGACAATTCCTCCTGCGCAGTACACGGCGGAGCAGAAGCAGGCGGCAGCCGACTTCGAGGCGGCGCGCAAGGTGCCGGTGTTCGGCCCATTCGAGCCGCTGATGTATAGCCCCCAGGTGATGTCGCAGGCGCGCGCGATGGGTGACTACCTGCGCTACAAGTCGGCTATCGGCAATGCGCTCAGCGAACTCGCAATACTGCTCACGGCCCGCGAATGGACGCAGGACTACGAATGGTCGGTGCATTACCCGATCGCGCTGAAGGCAGGTATTAGGCAGGAGCTCGCCGACGCCATCGCGGCGGGCCGGCGCCCGATCGCGATGAGCCCTGATGAACAGATCGTGTTCGACTACAGCCGCGAACTGCTTAGAAACAAGCAGGTTTCCGATGCGACATTCGAACGCGCCAAGTCGCGCTTCGGGGCCAAGGGAGTTGTCGACCTGACCGGAATCGTCGGTTACTACACCTTCCTGGCAATGCAGCTCAATGCGGCGCAGTACCCAGCCCCCACGGGCGCCAGGAAGCTTCAGCCGGTGCCCCGTTAGGTCGCTGGCTGTATGAAAACAACATCTGGGGATGCCATGAAGACCGCCCTGACAACTGCCCTGGCCGCGCTGTTGCTCACCGTCAGCAATGGCCTGGGCGCCGAAGACGCCCCCAGGCCACTGTATCCGCAGTACCCGAGCGAGACTCCGGACAAGTTCACTCCCGCTTCCGGCAGCTGGGATTACGAGCTTCGCGACGTCATGATCCCCATGCGCGATGGTGTGAAGCTCCACACCATCATCCTGGTGCCCAAAGGCGCATCACATGTCGGCATGCTGCTCACGCGCACCCCCTACGAGGCCAAGACACTCATCAGCCATACGCACAGCGGGCACCTTGGCCCCATGCTGGAAGGCTATGACAACGCCACGGACGTAATCCTCGAGGACGGCTACATCCGCGTAATGCAGGACGTGCGCGGCAAGTACGACTCGGAGGGCGACTACGTGATGAATCGCCCGGTGCACGGCCCGCAGAACCCGACGCCTGTGGACGATGCCACCGACACCTATGACACCATCGATTGGCTGGTGAAGAACGTGCCGGAGAGCAACGGCAAGGTGGGCACGCTGGGCATTTCCTATGACGGCTTCGAGCCCTTGATGGCCCTCGTCAATCCACACCCGGCGCTGAAAGTCTCCGTGCCCATGAACCCGATGGTGGACGGCTGGATGGGCGATGACTGGTTTCATTCCGGCGCCTTCCGCCAACAGAACATGTCGTACATCTACGAGCAGGAGGCGAGCCGCGACAACAGCATCAAGTGGTGGCAGAGCTATCACGACGACTACGACCTGTTTCTGCAGGCGAGCTCGGCCGGCGAGCTGGGGCGCAGCCACGGCATGCAGCAGATCGGTTTCTGGAACAGGATCGTGGCGCATCCGGGCTACGATGCCTTCTGGAGCGACCAGGCCGTGGACAAGCTCCTTGCCACACAGCCGCTCAAGGTTCCGGTGATGCTGGTTCACAGTCTGTGGGATGCCGAGGACATCTACGGCGCCATCGCTGTGTACAAAGCAATCAAGCCCAAGGACGTGAACGGCAACATGGTGAAGCTGGCGCTGGGGCCGTGGTACCACGGTCAGGCCATCGATGAGGGTAGCAGCCTGGGGAACCTGCGCTTCGGCAGCGACACCTCGCGCTGGTTCCGCGAGCACGTACTGCGGCCATTCCTGGCGCAATATCTGAAGGACGGCGCGCCCGCGGCGGACGTGGCCCCGGTGACGGCGTTTGAGACCGGCACCAATGAGTGGCGGCGCTTCGAGCGTTGGCCGGTGAGCTGCGAGAGCGGCTGTACTCACGCCACCAAAGCGCTGTACCTGCAGCCGGGCAACAAGCTCGGGTTCGAGGTGCCGGCCGGCGGGGAGGCGTTTACGGAATACGTCTCGGATCCCGCGCGCCCCGTGCCCTTCCGTGCACGTCCGATTCAGCAGATGGGCTACGCGCCAGGGCAGACCTGGGCACAGTGGCTGACGGATGACCAGCGGGAAGCCGCGGGCCGCACCGACGTCATCACCTTCACCTCGGCGGTGCTCAGCAAGCCACTGCTGATCAGTGGCCAGCCGGTCGTGCATCTGGTGGCTTCCACCAGCGGCACGGACAGCGACTGGGTGGTGAAACTCATCGACGTGTATCCCGACGAGGTGTACGCGCAACCGGAGATGGGCGGCTACGAGCTTGCGGTGGGCATGGACATTCTGCGTGGGCGTTACCGGGAGGGCTTCGTAGTTGCCAGGCCTATCAAAGCCAACACGCCGCTCGCCTATGAATTCAACCTACCGCCGAACAATCACGTTTTCCTGCCGGGCCACCGCCTGATGGTGCAGGTGCAGTCGAGCTGGTTCCCGCTGTACGACCGCAATCCGCAGACCTTCGTGCCCAACATCTTCCTGGCCAAGCCCGAGGACTACCGTAAAGCGACGCAGCGCGTGTATCACTCGGCCAGGGAAGCTTCCTACATCGCGCTGCCCGTGGTGGAGAACTAAGGTGCCCCACGGAACGGCACGCACAATGGATGACAGCAACGCTCCCTGGCACGCGCATATTTACTATGCGCCCGGTGACCGCGGCCGCACGCAAGGCTTCCGCGAACGTTTGATCAGGCTGAAGGAGTCCGGCGAAACGCCGCAACTGCTGTTCATCGGAGAACTGCGCGATCATAAGGTGGGCCCGCACCCGGTACCGCAGTTCGAGGTTCACTTCACCGCCGAACTCGTGGAGACGATCAAGGGCGTCATCCGCGAAGTCGGGTTAACGGCACTCGTACATCCGTTAACGCACGATGACCTGGCGGATCACACACGTCTCGGTCAGTGGATAGGCACGCCGATCGATCTTGACCTCACGGTTCTTGATCCGCCCGGGATCAATCAGGGACTTGCGCGCTTCGGGAAGACAGACTTCTAATGACCCGGCGTCTCGCACCCCCCCAACCCCCAGGCGCGTCATCGGCATCCGCTTGATGCCGCGCCTGGGGTTGCGGTGACAACCTCGTGCTATCGGTTCGGAGCGGTCGCTACGGCCAGCTCTTCACCAGGTTCGTCACGTTCACGCTGCCTAAGCCGGTCGCGAAATCCCAGCCTGACTGCGTCGGATAGGCCACCCGCAGATGCTTATCGGAGGTGGACAGTACGCCGTAGCCCGCTCCTCCTAGTGGATCGAAGCAATCGTTGGTGCCATAGCACGGCACATTGTTGTTGCCGGCAGTTACGTCATGAAAAATGCAGGTACTAGAGACCTGATTGCCTTTGGACGCATTGCAGCTGCTCAGTTTGCTGTCCGAGCGGAACTCGGCTCTGGCCAAGTCGTAAAAGATCGGCGCCGGATTGCCCTGAGGGCCGCCGGCCTTCTGATTGATCAGCGCCTGGATGCTGGCGTACTGCGGAGCGGTGAACGAGGTACCGCCGGCGCTGTTGTTAAATGCATCTGCAGGTACTGAGTAGTCGCAGGTGGTTCCTCCATTGGTCGGGTCGGACATGCAGAAGAGGATCGCGTGGAACCAGAACGCATTCGAGGCGAACAGGGAAACATCCGGCAGATCGCGGCTGCCATCGTTCGGATTGCCGGGTACGTCAACCTGCCAGTAGGGCTTGGGATACACGAAGCTCGGAGCACCGCCGCCACCCACGATGTTCAGAAAGTTCGCGCCGGTGGTGGTGTTGCAGAACGACACGCCGCCCGTTACCCCGGGGTACCCGAAGTTGGTTGCCAGTATGCTGCTCGCGCATGAGTCGTCCCAGGGCATCTCCGGAACGTAGGACAAGGCGGACCCTCCGCTCTTACTGTTGCTCGCGCTCCAATAGGTGCTGTTGGTGCCCTCAAATGTGTCCAGGAAATCTGTCCCGCCGGTAGAGACGTTGTAAGGGGTGGAACCAAGACCATTCGCCGCAATGCCGGAGACCGCGTAGAGGGCCGTGTCAAAATCATCGCAAGCTGCGGCAGCACCGTCACCGGCAGAAACGAACACCGCTACGCCCTCACTGGCCGCCTGTTGCCAAAGACTATTGATGAAGCCGTTACCGTTAGGTCCGGGTCCGATGTCAGCTTCGCACGACCCGTAACTCAGGCTCATGGACCCCGGAGGGGCCTCATCCAGCAGGTTTATGGCAGCAATGAAAGCACCGAATTGAACGTTGGTATCGGCGCAGGAGGCGAGCTTGACCGTCGCATCAGGTGCTACGGCGCCAGCCCATTCCGCATCGATAGCCGCTTCCCCCTCCGCCCCGTTTACAACGACCCCCGGGTCACTGCATCCCTCTGCGGTTCCCCCCGGATGAATCTGGTCGAAAGTGCCCGAGTATTTGGGATAGAGGCCAAACGCCGTGCGGAACGTCCTGACGTCCTTCGACAGGATGTCGGTATCCTCGAGGACAACGACGGTCTGGCCTTTGCCGGTAATCCCGGCTTTATAGAGCGGGTTGACGTTATAGATGGTGGCAAAGTCGGGCGGAGCCTCGTCGTATTGCACGAGGCCGTCGAATCCACCGCATCCAGTGGTGCAGTTGAAAGTGAAGTCCCGCTTGGCTTTGACCAACTGCGGCTTCGGCATGAAATCATTCAGCGAAGTCACGCCGGTTACCACCGCTGCAAGCGCAGCCGGAATCTTCGGATCGCTCGCATTGGCGATATGCTCTTTACCGTTGATGTTGTAGCGATGGATTTCGGTGTGAAATGTGTCGCGCACCTGTCCTGCCGTGCCCGATACATCGATCGTCAGGCCACTCTTGTGAACCTGGTTGACCTGCAGCCCGTGCGAGCTGAGCCATTGGACGACGGTAGCGATATCGGCCGAGGCTGGACCGAACCGCTGGCCCAGCCCATCCGCGGAGAGCCACTTGTGATAGTTGCTCGAGTGCGGATCCTGTAATTCTTTAATCAGGCTTTCGAGCGCCTGCTCCTGCTCGGGTGCGCGCTGCAGTTGCAGAAACATGTGCGCGATGGGCAAGCTGTCGGGCACTGCTCCCTGGTCATATTTGGAAAGCGCAAACCGCGGAGTGCTCCCGGTTGAGACCAGATTCGCTTCATCGACTGCCTGCGTGAGGCGCAGCGCGGCCACCGAGGAGCCGGCTGCGTTTGCCACGGCAGCGAAAGCGCACAAAGCAAACAGCGCCGTCACGGCTTGCAGGCCAAAGGCCAGCGCATGCCGCAACCCAGATCGTATCGACGCAGACACGGACGTACGGGGTCTCATGAGTACTCTCCCTGGTGTTAGGTGTAAGCCTTCGCCGCTTCTTTTGATCGCTTGAGCCGGCTTAATGCTCTCTTTGGTTTGTTGCGAGAGTACACCTGACGCCCGCAGCGTCCAATACCGTGCCGTGAATGTTCCCGGGGGTGGTTCTGGTACGCGGCAGCGGCAGCATCAGCTTGTAGCGTCATACGCCTGTAACTGAAGAGCGCTAGTCAGCGGCGAAGCACATCCGCATGACCAAAACGCGCCGCGAGGATTCACCTACCCGGCGCTGCGCACGTTACATAATCGTCCACGATCAGCGTTGCCAGTCGTCACACGCTCATCGATTGCCGTGAGAAAAAAACGAGGTGAACCCTGCGCTTAGGCCGTCTTACTCACTTGTAACTCCGCAGGTTCAAAGGCGACCCCGCAGCCGCCGATCCCGCAGTAGCCATCCGGATTCTTCGCCAGGTACTGCTGGTGATAGTCGGCGCTGAGGCACTTTCTCGCACGAAAATCAGTCATTTACCACTCCGCAGGTACCCGACCGGTCGACTTTCGGTAGGCGTTGATGCCGATCCACCGGTAGACCAGATCGGAATCCAAATAACCGCAGGTGAGCGACGAAAGCTCTACCTGCTGCAGCCGCTCCGTGATGTCCTCCACCCCAGGCAGCGTCCAAATACTGTCGCGAAGCACGAACTTCCAGCCGTTCGTATGCTTTACGAACACAGCGTGATCCTTGACGACGTGAAATGGGATCAACGCAGCTTTCATTACCAAGAAATCCTCGTTGAACAACACGCCGGCAAGGAACTCGAAATGTGCGCTCTCGAGGTTGCGGATCGCACTCAGTTGACGTGAGTTATTTTGGCGGGTCAGGCGCCGACACTTCACCTCAATCTTACGGCCATGAGGATCAATGCCATCGTAGCCCGCCGTGGACGCAGTGTTCAAGGTCAGCGACAACGCCTTCGCGACAAGTCCTTCCGCAACGTCTGCGTCAGGGCCGTTTGAGGTTCGCACGATTCCGCGAGAACGCAGCTCCGACATCAGCTCCGTGTACAGCTTGAGCAGTTCGCGATTCGATGCAGAAGTAAAGTCGTTCACGCGAATCACCCAAATACAGAATTCCCCTCGTTCGCCCCTTCACAACCAATGCGAAAGCACCTCAACCGGAAGTTGCTTATTAGATTGAGCAAACGTGATTGGCGCCGATGGGGAGGCGTTATGGAACAGAAAAAAGAGTCGAACTGCCACGCAGGTATTCCACGCTCTTATGTGTACTGGCAGCTCGACCCTGTTGCGCTGCGCTGCCAACGCGGGATTCGACTCGGTGGGTTATCTGCTCTGCTCGCTTGTTATGAGGTGCTTCAGAAGATTGATGGCTCTCTGCGTACCGTCCGGATCTCCGGTTGTGTCGATCGCGAGCGCGTCTTGCCTACCCATAAACCTAAAGGTTGTCTTGACGTCTCCCTGACTCCCAGTGTAAACAAAGTCTTTATTGATCACTTCCTGCACGTTGGGAGGTTTGGCAGTCATGCCCATAATTTCCAGTGACCAACATATCGGACTTGCCCAATTCTCCACACAAGTAGCACCACTCTTGCAAGCAAAGCCAAGCGCCTTGTGTCCGTCATTATCCACACCTTCCGCGACGGAATTTGGATCCAGTTCGGTTAACCTCGCTCCCGACATCCATATCGCAACTCGTCCGCCCTCGCATCCAGACTTCGTCAGGCTTCTCCACCACAGTTTCCCCGTCGAGGTCTCAAGTATGAACCCGATCGGTTGATAATCAGCAGTTATTGCACCAATTTCATTAATGCCTGTATTCAACGCACGCATAGATGACTCCCTCGCCCCAGCAGTAGTTTTTGGGACAGCGGGAGTTCCAGGTTGCTTCTCAGACAGCGTCTTTTTTTTCAGGTCATATGTTAGTTTTGCCTCGAGCTTATCCACGTCCTCCTGTTGGCTCGAGGGCAAGCCAAGACTTGTCGCCTTGTGAAGGTGTTCCAGCGCTGCCTTCGAATCCCCCTTCTTGGATTCTACGACCGCGATGTTGTACCAGATCAATGCGTTGCTAGGCGCTAACCCCGCGGCCTGCTTAAGCTCATCCAACGCGATCGAAAGATCATTGTTCTTCATGGCTTCCAGCGCCACTAGATAACGCTTTCGAGCCTCCGCATCGTTTGAGCTCGATTCCGCCGTGGCGTGCGGGCTCCCAGTGCCCTTCGAGCTATCTTGTGCCAGAGAAGTGCACGGAGCCAGCATGAGCGCCAAAGCGGCCAAAGCAAATCTAGTGCTCATCGCGGGGCCAGAATTCACGACGTCTCGCGCGCGTGGATTGCTACCCATGGCGGGTTCACCCGATATGTTGTTCTGCGTTGTAGACTTGGTTCAGGGCTTGACAGACGCACTGATAATAGCCCCACTACCGTCACCTGGAAGCGATGGAGGCTACCGACTAGCGCAAAATCCGAAGCTTAACCCAACAGTCGCCATGCCTTACGTATCCTTAAAACTTTCAAAATGGTGGTCGAATCTAACACGAGGCATTGGCAAAACTCGCAGAGCATTGAAAAAGGAGTCGTCGCGAACGGCGCCGCGGCCATGATTGCGTAATGTGAAGCTACCAGAACTTCAGCGATCTGCGCTTGGGGTATTTACGCTTAATAGTTCGATCTCGAACTTGAGCAGCGAACCAGGTGGAATCGGCCCGACCGATTTTTCGTCGTAGGCTAACTCCGGCGGAATGTAGAGCTCCCATTTCGCTCCTGGCTTCATCAAAACCAGCGCCTCCTGCCAACCCTTGATGACGCGGTTCACCGGGAATGTCGGTGGCTGCCCGCGCTTGAACGAATTGTCGAATTCTGTTCCATCCAGCAGAGTTCCCCGGTAGTTCACAGTAACCAAGTCTGTCGATCGAGGTGAATCTCCCCTGCCGGGGCTAAGCACCTTGTATTGAAGTCCGCTCGGTGTGGTGATCACATCGCTCTGTTTCCCGTTCTTCGCTAGAAGGTTACGAGCAGCGGCCCTGTTGAGCTGCGCGAGCGATGCGATCGACTCGCCAAGTTGCTTAGTCCGACCCCCCACTAGCTCCCTTAGACCGTCTGCAAACTGATTAGCGTCATCAGCCTGCGGGAATATAAATACCAATTTCTCAGCAGTCCCTGAAGATGTGTAATGAGTGTTCACGTCCGTCTTTCCATCATGTATGTGCTGCCTGCTATTTATCAGAGTGATCTCACTGGGTGTTTTGGTCGGAATGGTCACGCCATAGAAACCGAGTGTAGTTGACCGGGATGCGCCTGCAGGCTCCATCTTATGTTCGCGGCAATAGTCTTCAGCGGTCGTGTATCCCACCGTAATGTTCGCGGGGTCTACATTCGCAAGCGAAACTCCATACGATCTCTCGTATGTTTGATAGTTGTCATCGTTAATTGCAACACCCGGGCTAACATTGTCCCCCTCTCTTGATTCCTCTTCCATGCTGTCGAAGTAGAGATCAAAGCCCTTGAAACCCACCTTAGGGTTATAACTCATCGAGTACTCAAATCTATCAGTGCTCACGCCGCCGTAGCTGCTACTCTGCTTTTTTTCGCACGAAACCTCGGTCGCGCGGTCAAGTAGGGCTTTCAACTTTTCGAGCGCTTGCGAACGTCGGCTCTGATCCGCAGCGACTGCCTCAGTTCTTGATTTCCTTTTCACGGCGTAGGTCAGTTTTGCCTCAAGTTTATCGACGTCATCTTGCTGGCTCGCCGGGAGGCCGAGACGCTCCGCCTTGTGCAGGTCGTCTAATGCCTCGTTGACCTTACCTTCTCTCGATTCCACGACGGCGATGTTGTACCAGATCAATGCTCTGTTCGGCGCTAGCGAAGCAGCTTTCTTAAGTTCGCTCAACGCTTCCGCTAGGTCGCTATTCTTCAGAGCTTCCAGCGCAACTAGATAATGCTTTCGAGCCTCACGGTCGTTTGAACTCGATTCCGTCGGAGGGGAGCCGCCAGCGCCTTTCAAGCTCTCTTGTGCATGCGAATTGCCCGACAGCAGCATAATAGTCAAACCGGCCAAGGCAACTCCGGCGCTTGTCCACAGAGGTCGAACTCCCAACGGCTTGCGCTTGCTCATGGTGAGTTCGCGTGAACGTTGCTTTCTGACGCGTTGTAGACTTGATTCACAGCTTGATAGGACGCCCAGTTCAGCCTTGCTTGCTCAGATTTTGAGACCAGTTGTCCAAATAAGTCTGAGAGACGGAACGGTGGAGGGATTGATCCGAAGGGTTGTGGAGTTTCGTGATTGCGTGGTCATCGTGAGTGGTTTGCGTCCCCGCAGGGCTCAACCGCCGAGCAGAAACGAGCGCCTATCACCTTACGACCTTGCCATCGTTTGGGTACTGAGGCTTTATATCTGGGCAATCACCACCCTTCTTGCAGTATTCAGAGCAATAGGGGTTGCTCTTGCGGTCGGCGGGCTTAATCTTTTCTTTGCAAAACTTGGCGGCATGCGCCTCCGCCGACTCCACTGGGCAATCACCACCCTTCTTGCAGTATTCAATGCAATCGGGGTTGCTCATGCGGTCGGCGGGCTTAATCTTTTCTTCGCAAAACTTGGCGGCCGCTGGTGGATCGGATGCCACAACTGAGCGTGGTGACGCTACCGATAGTATTGCAAGCCCGAGTACGAGTAAGCAGCCCCGTTGAGATGTAAACCCGCTTGGACTAATTACGTATGAGAATTTCATATTCACAACTCCGGTGGACTGCGCCCAGTTGGTAGAAGCGCCGCGCAACTTTGCTGCCAGAATACCGCTTCGAAAGGTCCTCTCGCCTGTATTTTAGAACGATCACACCTCTGAGATGCAGAGCCGACCACATTCGGCTCGGAAGCAAGACTTCGCGCACAAAACACGCGAGCCAATTTGGCGCACTGCGGCAAATCTGGCGTTGCCGCAACGCAGCGTCCGAGCAATCGAGAAGGTGACCTCTCACAACCGCCAGCGCGGAGGCTGAAAACTCGCACGGCCAAGATACTATATGGCCCCGAGCGTCAAGTTTGTCGACATCGCGTGCTCGGAGCGTCTGGTACCTAATCGTTTTCGCAAACTCCGGGGGAGCTGTAATGAGCAAGTACCACACCAAATGTTTCGCTTGCGTTACGGCCGCGGCACTTGCTGCGATGACTCCCATCGGCGCCGCAGGAGACTGTCCAACAACTCTCTCGTACCTAGCGGATCGGCTTCCTCGCTACAACAACGAAGGCCTTGAGCGGATGAGGAACGCCGTGCTCAACACAAACGTCGCAGAAGAAATGAAACGCGCTACAGCGCAAGGCTCTACGACGGCACAAGCCGCAGCAGCTCTACTGCAGGCCGCCCAAAAAGTTCAAAGTCAGCAGCCGAACGCTGAGCAATGTGTTCGTGAACTCAGCCCGAACCCTGAACGCATGATGGCAGAGCTGAAAAATGGAACATTCAGATTCCGTGACAATCCACAGAGCGCCCTTGAAGCATGCGCTGCTCAATATGTTCTCAACTACTATATGGTGATTGCTACGAAAGAGTCTGCAATCGTCGCGGCCTGCTTAGCGAGACGATCGCCGTGAAGCATCGGATTCTAAGCTTGCTCTGTCTCGCTTTGGCCTCGGGTACGCTGTCTGGGCAACAGCAAGCAAACATACCACTAGCGCCAACGAATGAAGATTGTGCGAGGGTTGGCCTGGCGCATAGCCAGCGAGCTCAGTCCTTGGCTATAAGGGACCAGGAATGTATGAGCGGCTATCCAAAGGTAGGTTATTGCGAGACTAACTGCCTGCCTGTAGCAACCGCCTTCCCACAGTGTTGCTCGATCGAGAAAGCATACTGTGGAGAGGTACACGCTTGGAAAGAAGACAATGAGTTGTGCCAATCAAGTCACAAGGCCGCGTCGGGCGCAGCGCGCAGAGTATCAGGCGATACCCAAGACGGCAAAATCGCAAAGGAGCTTCATGCAGCCAACGGCGCTTATGAAGCCGTTACAAAAGCGATTGAAGGTATCGAAAGCCCCCAAGCGTTCTTTGCCGCTGCGCTGGGTCGAGACTCTCCGCTATACAAACGGCTTTTTGCCAAGGATACGGATGACCGAATGAGTAATCCGGAGCTCGGCGAGGAGCTATTCCGTTATGCGTTTAATCAGGCAAGAGCTGGAGTCAGGGCACAATCTGGGGTCACGAATGAGCTCGCGCTGAAGGTTCAATCTAAGGCTCTTGACGCGATTGAAAAACATTACACGGAGATGTTCGATCAATTACATTCTACGATGGAGCAAATGGCACAACTTGACAGCAATCTGCAGCAAAGTCTAAACAACTTTCATCCGCAGACGGTGCCGGCCGGCCCGCCGCGGAGTGGAGCTGACTGCGCAATTATCAATGATCCCGCTGCGTCCCGCCGCCTGCTAGAGCAAAGTAGCGAAGAGTGGCTCGCACTGACGGCTCGGTGCACAAAGTGAGGGCATTTTCACCATCAGAGTTGTACCACCACGATTTGTGTCCGGCGAGAACTCGCGGTGGGCAACGCCGAGGAGGAGCTTCTATGTATGCCGCTCCGATACCACATGATCATAAGTCAGTGGTTACACGCGACCTACTTTTGGTGGGCTAGCGCCCTTTCAGATTTTCCTCCGGCCTTACCGCGCCCCGCCTGAACAGCTGACACACAACGGGCGCGGCAGTCGCGAACACGCGTCAGGAAGAGATCATCGCCTCCCCCCCGGAGGCACGAGCGAACTGGGGACTTGTAAACACCAACAAACGGGTCATTCATCCTTGCCGGGCTGCGGGTCAGTTGCGCTGCAGTGGAAACCGGGAAATGTCTTCGCATCGCCATCCGCACCGATAGAGACATCTTCAGCAGCATCCCCGGCTACGCAGTTGCCGTGTCGGAAGTCGCATCTAAAAGTCGCGTCTCGTCGGAGCTTTAGTTTGAGTCGCTCAATCAGTTCGGGCGACTGTGTTTCTTTCAGCGCTTCTTGCCACGTTCGCTTCGCATAGCGACAACCGCTACGAGACGCATCAATTACCTTCGCTACCTCGTCTTGCGTGTAACTGTGAATGCAGTTGACCCTCGCACAGCCCGCATTAAAGATCGCCTCTGCCATCGCTTGGTCACCCACTTTTTCGTCGGTCTCTGCAGCGTGTTGTGATTCGGCTGATTGAACTTCGGCACTGACCTTGGATAAACGGACCGAATAGCCACTAAGGTCCGTGTACTCGAGCTGCCCATTACTCAGAAGCGCTATGTGCTCATAGGTGGAATAGTCGCGCACGACATACTGCAATTGCCCGTCGGCGCGCATTTCAACCTTTGCGTCAAGGTGAGACGGACACTTAAAGCCACCGGGAATCTCCATGAAAGTTAGGTCGCCGCGCGTTGTGCAGCCACTTGCAGCGTAGCAGCTGTTTCCGTTTCCTTCGCATTCTGCTTTGTAACGACCTCCTAGAGCGCCGTTTGGGTCTAAGTGCACGACTGCAGAGCCAGTTATCAAGCCGTCGCGGGGCGGGTGCCAGTCCCGAGGACATTCTTCCTCGAACTCTTTCGCCGATTTAGGAGTCTCCGCTCCGGGGTAGTACCATCCCGCGGTACTGGTCCATGCGCTTCTGAAGGTGCCCGAGACCACGGCCGCAGCCGAATCAGTGGCCGTCAGCTTGAGCTCGTATGCAGTCTGGATCTCGTAGTTGCACCGCCCCGCACCCTCGACACCGCCACCGGGCCGCCCATTGCCGCCGCCTTGGACATCGACAACGTCGGTTGACCAACCTCCCCTCCAGGTTCCGAGAAGCTGTGCCGCCGCTGCGCGCTGCTGCTTAGCTGCCGCTTGATCGCCTGACGCTGTTGCCTGTGTTTGGACGGTCGCGGCGACCAGTAACAATATGAACGACACAAGCCACTGCAAAAACGCCACGGTGGCTCTCTTCAACGACTTGAGAGTTGTTGGACAGCTTTGCGTGTTAGCAATAGAAGCGAACACACCGCAAAGCGCCAGGGCGCCTAGCCGGAAGCTTGCTCGGCCGATTCCGGGGAGATGTACGCGCATAGTCAGCACCTCTAATTGTTAGTTGCACCCAAAGCGCCCTTGGGAAGCTTGCAGGATCTTAGCGACACGACGTTGCCCCCCGAGGCAGCCGCAAGACGTGTGATTGATCCCCAGGTGGGCAACCGGATCGTGACTACGCGCAGCTCCGATGGCGGTTGAACGACTCATGGACGCTCCCCTCTATAATTCTTGCGGCGGGCGTCACCTGTGCTGCGGGCGTCGCCTGTGTTAGAGCAGCGGCGTCGAGTTCTGAGCGAGCTCCAAAACAGTGAACGTAAGGCGTAATCCGCCAGCCGCGCACGCTCACTTGCCGTGTGGAAAGGTGATAGGCCTATGGCTAACACCAGGCCCCTTAGCGCGCACGAATACTCCGTTGGACACCGAGAGGCAAGCTTTGATGCACCGGCAGCTGAGGTGATGACATCTGAAAAGTAGGTCAGTCGTGTTGCGGAGCAGCACGCCAGCAGGTTGGATGAGGAGGAATACCGTCGTCGGCCCTGCCGATTTTCTATACGGATGGTATCGGAGGATTCTGGAGGGAAGCCGTGAACAGCTGATCTCTACGGAATTTCTACCGCTCCAAATCTGCACGTCGCCAAGCAACTGTTTCCATTATAGGTTTCAGCTTGCCCGAGGATTATC
>Ga0182015_10001887_pt1 | contig 26684 bp, 17 predicted proteins | sample 712P3MmetaG_FD_120478 | JGI IMG/M metagenome (GOLD analysis project Ga0182015, IMG submission 120478) | Permafrost microbial communities from Stordalen Mire, Sweden - 712P3M metaG | ecosystem: Environmental > Terrestrial > Soil > Wetlands > Permafrost | place: Sweden: Stordalen | collected...
CAGGCTGCTCCCGAAGTCCAGAGCGAGAGGGCGAACGCTAAGGACTGTCAATGAAGCTGGGTTTGCCAGATAGCTTCGCCGCCCCGCATGAAACGCAACCGCAATAGCCACGCAAGCCGCAAGCGGGGCCAGGACCGCTCCGAAAATACCCAACCGGCGATGAAGGTCTACACGATGCCGCGCAATTAGGCGTGCCTGAATGAAAAACAACGCGAACCACAACGTAAAAATCAGTCCGTGCAGATGCAGAAGCAATGGAAGCGCAGGAGCGCCGAACAGTGCCTTCAAGTAGTAAGTCCGTGCGAACCCGGCAAAAATAATCAGGAATGTGCCGACCGCAACCCATGTATAGAAACTACCGCGTGATTTGCCTTGAGCAGTAGGTACATGAGTATTCATTCGCGTTCGTCCTCCCCATGCTGCGAACTCCGCCAGCACATAGCTTTCGACACGATCGCCGGTCGCATATGCCATGCGACGGCGCTGTACTCGTGTGCCATCAGTTGCACAAAAAGGGATACGAGGTGATAGCCGACGGTAAGAAGAAGTGCAAATACTCCCGGCATAACAATCAGCGTCCCCACTGTTTCCATGCGCGCGGTGTCTACTCTTGGCATGTCTTCACCTCGTGTGAGGTTATAGGAATCTGTTGAATCCTGCTGAACCGATGCGCTTCGCCGCGTCAAAAGTGCCGTAACGCCAATTGGCACGCAGTAGCGGTGTGCCCGGCGGTTCTTCGGGCTGGGAAAAGGTGATGGATGACGGTCCCCAGGTGTCGCTTGGGGGGCAATGACTGAACCAACGCTTCTAAACCTATCCCTATTTCTGAAGTGGCCCACATTTCATTTTCGCGCGGGCCGGCGATGATTCGCGACGAAGTTGGCCAGCTCACCGGATATGTCTACATCGATCTCAACACCACCGACTACGGCGGCTTCATGGTGAGGGCCTTCGTCAGCAACTGATGGTACGGCCAGTGCCATAAGAATCAACGCTATTGCGAATACCGGAACCACCGTGATCATCCTTGGACCGGAGTCTTCACCGCGTAGACATAATAGGCCGACCCATAACGAGTAGCGGCCCGGAAATTGTCCTTGCTGTAGTTCGCATTCGTGATCGGCGGGAATCAAGTAGCGACGCGATTGCAAAGGTTCGCGAACCGCCATGCTTGTTGACAATCGCCGCGGGCCGCGGCGTCAATCGTTGGTGCCCGATTTTGACATATCGGCTGTGTCTCCGGTCTGGTGGTCCTCGATCTGAAAACGAAGAAATTCATGAATCGCTTTTAACGCGTCGGGATTGGTTGTCTTAATACGAACCTTCCCACCTGCCGGCAACTCTTCGAAGCTGTAAGAAATCTCAGCGCGTTTTTCCTTCATCATAGCTGTGCCGGGCGGCACCTGGTCATGGACGAACATGGGAATGGAGAATTCCCCGTTCGAGAACATCGTGACAATGTGCGCCAGATGGGACCGAATTGCCTGTATATTCTGGGAATCCTTGCTGTCGTTGACGTTCACTTCGATAGCCCCACCGTCCGAGTACAAATGAAAATGATGAGTAGTCTCATCATGCGGAAAGCCCATCGCCTCATCACCGTGTTTTTCCACATCGGCCTGATGCTGCGAACCCTCCGTCATATGCTTCTTGTGCATGGGGCAAGACTGCATGTCCTGGGCCGCCAGTTGCAGCCCGCCGAGCAGAAGAAATACGATTGCTGTTTTCATGATCTTTTCTTCCTCCGAAACTGACTGGCTGGAAAGCCAGAGTTCTTTGCCGCGTCACTGAGCGAGTGCAGCAAGTGCGATTTCTGCCCCGGACCCGCACTTTCAATGCGCTGTTCCCAATCGGACAACACCTTTTTCACATATCGTTGCGTGCGCTTTAGCGCCTCAATGTCTGCTGCGATACTCTTGAGCTTTTCCTGGGCAAGCTGGTAAACCCGGCGGCAGGGGGCGCCTCCAGCATCACGGACTTTCAGGACTTCAGACAGCTCTGCCAGAGTAAATCCGATCCGGAGCGCCCTTTGCACCACAAGCACTCTTTCCACCGCGCTCACCGGATAGACCCGGTAGCCAGAGTCGGTTCGCGAGGCTCGTGGGAGAATGCCGATCCTTTCATAGTGTCGAATCGTGTCTGGACTCACCCCTGTTGCTTTGGCCAGATTCCCAGAACGAAGAGCTTTGGAACCGCTATTTTTCACCATGAGAAGTATCAACCCTGGAATGCATTCCAGAGTCAAGCGTAGACCCGGTGGTGCTGCCTGAGCCGTTCTGTCAGCCGCTCCTATCGGAATCAGCACTGCGATGAACCCTTCGTGCAACTGGGCGCAGCAGGTGCTCGACCTCCGCTTTCGCTCAGCTAACCATTTAGATTCAACCGCTTGGGCAAGAGTGATTCGATCGACGCCAAAGCGAGCGCTCAGGCGCCGGGCGGCCGAGGGGGCGCTGGGTACTCTATTGGGCATTTATTATCAATCACTTGCGACCCGTGGCAGGGGGCACGATTGAATCGTTCTCGCCGCCCTCAGTCGCTTTCACTTACGTAGAGGCGGCTCCGAAGCATGCAAGTCGGGGGGGAGCCTTTCACGGGGCAGTTATTGTGCTCCGCTTGTGCTCGAAATTCCTGAAGGTGAGCGTTGCCCTATCCTCGATGGCTAGCAAAATCTCTCGCGAATGCCACCGACATAACAAAATCCCTGCAACTTCACGACAAGCCCTGCCACCGGAATCTTGGGGAGGCGGGCTCCAAAGACTGCGATCAACATGCCAGTTCGCTTCCGGACCGCCCCTATTCCGGAAAGCGTAACGAATGAAGCAGCTCGACGCTTAGGACCCAGCCTGTGGCAGTCTAAGGGTTTTTGACTGCAAGGAGAGCAGAGTGGTCTCAACCGCATATCGCATGTTCCGTCTGGGGGTCTGAGAGTTCTCTCTATGAAGGCTACTCCAGCAACCGTGCAGCGTAACGTCACCGATCATCGAGTACCTGATTCCCTACCCTAGCCACGCAAGTGGCGACCGATTCGCTCCCCAGACTGATACGTTCTGATTTTTGTAACGCCAAGACGAAAATCTCGCGCCATTGATAGAAGCCTGTAAACTCCGCCCGTCTTCTCCCAAAGACTCAGTTTGAACGGAAACGAGCGCAAGAACATTTGCAGCGATTCGTCTCGATGACGCGCTGCCTCCCCTAGTGATGAACCGTCATGGTGACGAACTGCTCGCAGACTACTGACTGAGGCTTGTGGAGAAGGAACGACGATGAGAAGCCATAGCCCCAAACTACGGCTCGGTATTAGCGCAGACGAAGTGCAGTTCGAACCTGTTCTTAGCAACGCACCCGCTTTGCCGGCAATAGACTGGACCCAAGTCGGAGAGCAAGCGCCCATTCTACCGAACACCCCGACAGGGCAACTTCCGAAAGCCAACGCTGTGATCATCACTTGGGCGAGTGCGGAGTGGGCGGCGATGGAACACGTTTTTTGCTCGAGCGGAAGCACCATGCCTTACAGCGATCGGAGCAAGGGTTCCTGGAACGGGTGGGTGAAGTATGATTCGAACCTTGCTGCGAATGGCCCCTCGAACTGGACATACTGGGGGTATTACCGCCTCGTTCAGGTCGCCGGGAAACCGGTGCTGCTCTTCAAATCCAACACCCACTTGGATTGGCCGGGTACCAGCTACCTTCAGGATCTGGTTAAGATCATCGTTGCGCACGTCCAACCGAGCGTCATTTTTTCCATCGGCACGGCGGGTGGCGGCAAAACCCAGGACCATGTCGGGACGGTTCGAGCGGTGAGTGCCGGGACTTTGTACGAGAGTGGCGTGCAGCCCAGTCAGTGGCCCGATTACTCCAATTCTTGGAAGGCGCCCCAGACGACAAGAGGCAAACCAGGCTTCGCCAAACTCCTCTTTCCTATTCCCACAACCGCCAGCGACCTGCAGGCGATTTGCTCGCAGTTCAACCAGAGCTACGGTACAAGCTATTCCCTGTCACAACTCGACCCGAACAGCCTCAACCGGGGAGACGCATCACCCCAGATCGACGATCAAACAGGAGGTGCTGTGTCTCTGCTCACCACTTCGAGCTTCGTCGTCGGAACTACTTCCGGGACCTATAGCCAGTACGCATGCATTGAAATGGACGATGCCGTTATTGCTCAGGCCTGCAAGACGGCAGGCACGGCTTTTGGGTTTGTGCGGAACATCTCCGATCCGGTGCAGAACGCAGCTTTGCCGCCCAAGGCCCAAGGGAACTGGGGAAGTGCAATCTACGATGCTTATGGCTTCTACACCAGCTATAACGGTGCTCTGGCAGCATGGGCTATGTTGGTTGGATAACCCGAACAGGACAGGCCCGGCTTCACGCCGGATAGGTTTTTTACCAGGTTGGCGCCCGTGAGTCGCTGGCCGCAACGAGATGACCAGGAGGAAATATGTCGTTGATGCAGGTGGGGCTGGTGGATAAGACCGGCGAGATCGATGCGGGACTGTTGCAGTCCACTGCAGCCGCTCTGAATATCCAGGTCACGCGTGATTTGACTCAGTTCTGGAGCGTGCAGGCTTCCGTAAGCTACCTGCCGAGTCCGAAGAAAATACCGGCCGGTGTGTGGCCCGTTTTCCTGGTAAAAGAGTTGCCGCCCGGCGAAGGCGGGTTTCACTTGGATAAGCACAACCAGCCCTATGCGGAGGTGATCGGCAGCGCGACCAGTCCGGAATGGACACTCGACGCCAGCCACGAGACGATCGAGATGCTAGTGGACCCTTACGGTAACCGGTTGCAGAACTCGACCTCGATTGAGATTGAGAAAGGCAAGATCGAGGACGGCACGGGAGAATTTGCCTATTTGGTGGAAGCCTGCGACCCATGCGAGGCGGACAAGTTTGCATACGCCATTCAGGGCATCGAAGTTTCCGATTTCCTGACGCCGCATTTTTACGACCCGGTGGAAACTCCGGGGACCCGCTACAGTTTTACCGGCGCCATCAAGGCGCCGCGGCAGATCCTGCCCGGCGGCTACATCTCGTGGGTGAACCAGCAGACCGACGAAATGCAGCAACTGCTCTGGGTGGACCCCAACAGTCCGCCGACGATCAAGAATCTAGGGGCAGTTCCACCCGGCATGAGCCTGCGGGTGTGGGTGGACCGCGAGATGTATAAGAGCAACGGGAAGGCAACCGTCCGCAATCCAAAAAAGAAACATTTGAATACAGCTTTGATGGCGCGCAGCAAGGCGAAGCGAGCAAGCCTGGATAGCATCGCCCAGGCGCGAGCGAAGTTGTATTGACTATTTTGCGCCCGTATGCAAGAGCAGGACAAGTGGCGGGGGATGCAGCGCCTCGCCGCTGGTCTGATCACAAAATATCTCTATAACATTCCAGCGCGACCCGGACCAGTTGGCTCCGAGTGCGAACCTCAGTCTTGGCAAACAGTTGTTGCAGCGTGTTCTTGACGACGCTCTCTGAGACGTTTAAACGTGATGCTATTTCCTTATTGGCCAGGCCTTGAACGAGAAGCCGAAGCACGTCCGATTCACGGCTGCTCAAGGCGGATCGCTCTTGGTGATCGGCCGCGACCGAGGTTGACTCCGTGGTGCCGCTCCGCTCTTCGGTGACATCTGCGATGATGGCAGCCAGTTTCGGGTTCGCCCCTTCTTTGTAACTGGAGAACCAAACGTCGGCTAGAAACGACTCTCCATTGCCCCGATGTCCCCGGCATTGCATCGATGTGCGGAATTGGGGCCCCTCTTCCCAGCGCAACGCATGATGCAGTCCGGGCAGGAAGGCCGCGATTGGCTGCCCAATCAGATCCCCGCCCCGCGGAACCATGAGATCGGCAGCCGCGCGGTTCGCGAGTTCGATAAAGCCATGCTCATCGACCGTGACAATTGCCGCGGGACTCGTCTCCACCAGGACCCGTATTCGCTCCTGAGATACCAATCTCAATCGACGGTGGCGCAAAACCTCAGAGATGAACAATCCGGAGCCGACTAGCGCTAGCGCTTCAAAACTCGTACGGATGGGAGCGTCCGCTGGGTCCAGATTACTGAAACGCTCGCTCAGCAGCGCGCATGCGATCCCCATGAGCATAATCGCCCAGCGCGGCAGAAACCCGGCCGCGAGCATGATGGGAAACAGATAGAGAAAACCCAGCGAGATATAGGGTTTGGTCCACCAATCCAAGGCGGCGATCGCTAAGACAACACCGCCGCTCGTGAGCAGGACAGCGGTCCGGTTGCGCGCCTCCCAGATCCATTCCAAGTTCAACATAGATTTCAAACTTAAGAATCGGCGATTATCGCATCACTTGCCTTGGCGCCAAACCAATCAAACGATTGGGAGGCAAGATTAAAGTTTAGCAATCGAAAGATTAGCAGCTCACCCTGCGCGAGAGCGAGCGCCCATGGTCTAGTTCGCTTCCGGGTTCCATAAACTCATTGAAAACCTCACATCCTTCCGCAATCGAAATACTCCCAGCTCAAGCCGTTTGAGTGGCTTCCGCGAACCGAAATCTCAGGATACATAAAGTTTAGCCGCAAATGCGAAAAGCCCCCCGGAGGGTGTGGCTGCCAGGACCTAACACGGCCACTGCGCCCAACCGGGGATCGGGGTGCCCCGTGAGTCTCGAGGTACTGAACAAATACGTTTTGGGCGCAATTGGACTTTTTGGTCTCTGCTTGTACATCGCGCTGGTGGCTACCGGCTATGCCGAACTGATATCCGGCCTGCCAAAGGCTGGCGCTCAGAAAAAGCCAAATACTACCCGCAAATGGCGGAATGCGAAAAAGTCGCGACATTCCTGAAAGAACGGAGAGATGAATGCAAAAGCTGCAATGGTGCTGCACCCTGATTCTAAGCAGCACCTGCGCCCTTTCACAAACTCAGGCACCCTTGACCTGGGAAAAGGTGCGCGAGCGATTCGAACAGCGCAACCCGACCCTGCTGGCGGGCAAGCTGAACATCGATGAATCCAGGGTTCAGGAGATCACGGCTTTTCTAAGGCCCAACCCAAGCTTGGATTTAGCGGTCGATCAAATCGATCCGTTCAACGGCGGCCCGGCGCACAGCACGTTTGGATCCTTGTTGACGGTGGCCTCCGCCAGCTACCTGTATGAGCGGCAGCAGAAACGAGAATTGCGACTGCAGAGTGCGCAACAAGGAACAGCGATCGCTTTATCCAGCCAGAGCGATCTAGAAAGGAATCTCTTGTTCAGCCTGCGCGGCGCATTCGTACAAATCTTGCAGGGCAAAGCAGTTCTCAACATGGCCAGAGAAACTCTAGCCTATTACGACCACGTGCTTGACATCAGCCGAGACCGTTTCAGAGCGGGCGACCTTGCGCAAATTGACCTCGACCGCCTGGAGCTGCAGCGGCTGCAGTTCGAATCGGACCTGCAAACGGCTGAGGTCGACCTCCGGACAGCCAAGATTCAGCTTCTGATGTTTCTGAACGACCGGACACCCGTCGAGCAATTTGAGGTAACCGGGCCGTTTGACTTCAGCGACCGACTCCCGGCGTTGGATGAATTCCGCAAGATCGCTTCCGATACTCGGCCTGACTTGAGGGCTGCGGCGCAGGCAGTCGACAAGGCCAGAACTGACCACAAACTCGCCGTTGCCAATGGCTCGACCGATCCGAGCTTAGGTTTTGACGTAGGCCGAAACCCGCCCATTGACCAATACATTGGCTTCAGTGTGAGCATCCCGCTGCGAGTTTTCGACCGAAACCAAGGAGAGAAGCTCCGCACTCAGCTGGACATCGACCGAAACCAGAGGCTACTCGATGCCGCCCAGGCGCAAGTATTCAGCGATGTCGATTCCTCCTACGCGATGGTCACGAGCAATCTGATCCTGCTCCGCCCGTACAGGGAGAAGTATTTGCAGCAGGCAGTGCGGGTCCGAGACACGGTTACTTTCGCATATCAGAATGGAGGCGCATCTTTGCTGGACTTTCTGAGCGCCGAGAACGACTACCGCGGCGTTCAACTCAATTATCTGGACTTGGTCGGCGCCTATTTGATATCCGCGAGCCAGCTGAATCTCGCGGTGGGCCGGGAGGTGATCCCATGAAACCTAAACTTATTGGCTCGGTCTTGGCAGCATTTCTCTGCCTTCCCTTGAGTCTAGCTCTGCTTGGCTGCGGCGACACCAAAGCAGATCCGAAGGCAGAGGCTCCGCCCCGAACCACGGTCGAGCCTGACCTGGACGCAAACAACTTCGCCGTAGACCATCCGGAGCAGTTTCCACTGATCACGGCAACGGAACACAGAGTGGCTCCTACTCTGAATGCAACCGGTGCCGTGCAACCTGATATAGCGCTCGCTGTGCCGGTGATCTCGCTGGCTTCGGGACAAATCGTGGAAATGAACACCAGGCTGGGTGATGAGGTCAAAAAGGGCCAGCTGCTGATGAGAGTTCGCAGCAACGATGTTTCCGGTGCTTATCAGGTGTATCGGAAGGCCGTAAACGATGAACGGCTGACGCGTCAACAGCTCCAGCGGGCGCAGATTCTCTACGACAAAGGCGCCGTCGCAAGGAGCGCCCTTGAACAAGCCGAAAACACCGAACAGGACTCCACAGTCGATCTGGATACGGCAACCGAGCAGTTGCGCCTTCTCGGGGTGGACAAGGACCATCCTTCAGGAGTCGTCGACATTTTCGCTCCCATCTCGGGCGTGATCACCGATCAGCAGGTCACAAACGCGGCGGGCGTCCAAGGGTTAGGTTCGCCCAATCCTCTCACTATCTCTGATCTTTCTTATGTCTGGATTATGTGTGATGTCTACGAGAACGACCTCGACGCCGTGCACCTCGGCGAGTATGCGGATATCCGCCTGAACGCCTATCCCAACAAGCTCTTCAAAGGTCGCATCGATAACATCCTGCCGATTCTGGACCCCAACCTCCGCACCGCGAAGGTGCGGCTCGAAGTCCCGAATCCGGGTCTGATGCGCGTCGGCATGTTCGCGACTGCGACCTTCTACGGGAAGAAGGCCGAAACTCGGGCCGCAGTTCCAGCCGCGGCCATTCTGCACTTGCATGACCGGGATTGGGTGTACGCGCCCGTCAATACCGGCCACTTTAAGCGGCTCGAAGTCGTCGTAGGAAACATGCTTCCCGGCAATATGCAGGAGGTTATTTCAGGGATCAAGCCCGGAGATCAAGTGGTGTCGAACGCTCTCGTGCTGCAGAACACGGTGGAACAATAGATGATCCGCCGAGTCGTTGATTTTGCTCTCAACAATCGCCTCCTGGTGTTGGCGTTTGCGCTGATGCTTTTCGCCGCAGGCATTGTTGCCTTCCGCGACCTACCGATCGAGGCCTATCCCGACGTCGCTGACAACTACGTTGAAGTCATTACGCAATGGCCGGGAATTTCGGCGGAGCAAATCGAGCAGCAGGTCACGATTCCACTCGAAATCGTCATGAACGGCATTCCGCACGTGGTGCATTTGCGTTCGTTCTCCCTGTTCGGTCTTTCCGACCTGAAGCTCATCTTTGACGACCAGGAAGACAATTTTAAGAACCGCGAGAGAGTGCTGGAGCGGCTGAGCCAGGTCACCCTGCCGCCGGGCGTGGTCCCGCAAATGGGCACCGACTGGAGCCCCGTCGGACAGATCTACTTCTTTACCCTTCGCAGCACCAACCCGGCCTATGACCCTATGGACCTCAAGTCCATCGAAGACTGGATCGTCGAAAAGAATTTCAAAGCCGTGTCCGATGTTGTCGACGTTTCGAGCTTCGGCGGCCCCACCCGTGAGTACCAGGTTCGCGTGGACCCGAGCAAACTTGTCTCCTACGGCCTAAGCCTGGCCCAGATCGAGCAACAACTCACAAACAACAACGGAAACGCAGGCGGAAGCTTCATCCAAGAGGGTCTGCAGCAGATCAACGTGCGCTCCGTCGGCTTGGTCGATCGCGCCCAGGATATCGAACGCACGGTCCTCACGACCAAGAACGGAACGCCGCTCCGGGTGAAGGATATTGCGGTCGTTTCGCAGGGGCCAAAGATTCGACTTGGTCAGTTTGCCAGAGCCATTCATCGCGAAGATGGGAAGATCATCGATAGCGACGACGTAGTGTCCGGCATCGTTCTGTTACGGAAAGACGCGGCCGCGGATACAGCTCTCCAGGGTATTCACAAAAAAGTAGAGGAGTTGAATAGTCACATTTTGCCTCCCGGCGTGAAGATCGTTCCCTTCATCGATCGCAGCGATCTGGTTCACTACACTTCTCATACCGTCCTGCACAACCTCACGGAGGGAATGATCCTGGTATCGATCATTCTGATCCTATTTCTCGGCAATGCGCGAGGAGCGCTCATCGTTGCAGCCACCATCCCGTTTTCGCTTCTTTTTGCGTCAATCTGTCTGGACTTGAACCACATTCCCGCCAACCTCCTGTCTCTTGGGGCGTTGGACTTTGGCATGGTGGTCGACGGCGCGGTGGTCATGATCGAAAACATCGTGCGCCATTTACACGCAAGAAATGGCAATGGCAAAACCCCGGCACAGAACATCAGCGACGCGTCGCACGAGGTCCAACGGCCCGTGTTCTACGCGATTGCCATCATCATCACCGCGTACCTGCCAATCTTCACGCTGCAGCGCGTGGAAGGCAGACTCTTTCATCCCATGGCCTGGACTGTAGCCTTTGCCCTGCTCGGGGCATTGCTGTTTTCGATCCTGATCGCGCCAGTGCTGGCGAGCTTCGCCTTCGCCAAGGGGGCACACGAATGGAGCAACCCTGTCATTCGCTTCCTGACAGAGCGGTATCGCATTGCGGTTCGTTGGGCCATCCGCCGCCGCATGCTTACCGTCGGCGCGTGCCTGCTTATGGTAGCCATCGGAGGGTACCTCGCCTTCAGCGGCATCATCGGTTCGGAGTTTCTGCCGCATCTCGACGAAGGCGCGCTCTGGGTACGGGGCACGCTCGCGCCCAGCACCGGGCCCGATGAAGGCATTCGAGTCGTGAACCAAGCACGAGTCCTGCTGTGCTCTTTTCCCGAGGTCCCTCAGTGCACGAGCCAGGTGGGCCGCCCCGACGACGGAACCGACACGACGGGCTTCTTTAACACAGAATTCTTCGTGGATTTAAAACCGAGAGAACAGTGGCGCCCTGTCTTTCACCAGGACAAAGACGAACTGATCGCCGCCATGAATCGCGAACTCAACAAAATCCCAGGTGTCGTCTGGGGGTTTTCGCAACCCATCGAAGACAATATGGAAGAAGCGGTCAGCGGCGTTAAGGGTGAACTAGCCACAAAGATTTATGGCAATGACTTGAAGGCCCTGGAGGAAAAAGCCGACCAAGTCGTCGGTGTCATGCGAGGGGTCAGAGGAATTGAGGACCTTGGAGTCTTCCGTGTGCTCGGCCAGCCGAACCTGAACGTGACCATGGACCGTGACCAAGCCGCGCGTTATCAGGTCAACGTCGCCGATGTGCAGGACGCAATTCAGACCGCGGTCGGGGGAAACGCCCTCACTCAGGTCCTCCAGGGTGAGGCTCGATACGATCTCGTCATGCGTTATCTCCCGCAATACCGGGACACGAAGGAAGCAATCGAGAGCATTCGCCTGCTGTCGCCCTCCGGGGCGCGCGTATCGCTGGCACAGCTTTGCCAGGTTGAAGAAAAGGACGGTGCTTCCGAAATTTATCGCGAAGAAAATCAGCGCTACGTGGCGATTAAATACAGCGTACGGGGGCGCGACCTCGGCAGCACAGTAGAGGAGGCGATGAAGAAGGTCACCGAAAAGGTCCAATTGCCCCTCGGATATCACGTTGATTGGGAGGGCGAATATGAGAGCCAGAAAAGAGCGAATGAACGCCTGCTCATTGTCCTCCCTCTTACCATCCTCATTATCTTCGTGATCCTTTACATGATGTTCAAGTCCTTCAAATGGGCGCTGTTGATTCTGGCAAACATTGCCATTGCCCCCATTGGCGGCTTGCTGGCTCTTTTGATCACCGGCACCAATTTTAGCGTTTCCTCGGGCGTCGGCTTTTTGGCCCTGTTCGGCGTATGCGTGCAAACCGGAGTCATTATGCTGGAGTACATCAATCAGCTTCGAGCACGGCGGTTTTCAATAGAGGACGCCGCTGTGGAAGGAGCTGTGCTTCGGCTGCGGCCCATCATGATGACCATGCTGGTAGCGACTTTGGGATTGCTGCCGGCGGCGCTCTCCCATGCTATCGGTTCCGACTCTCAACGCCCTTTTGCGATCGTCATCGTCGGAGGTCTGATCGCGGCCCTTGTGATGAGCATTTTTCTATTGCCAACACTCTATGTGTGGATCGCAGGCGAACACGATGTGCTCCCTCCGGCCGAAGAAACCTCCGAGATGGGCGAGCACGTGGACTAAGGGCAGAGGGGGTAATGGAACGAAGCAGCCAAGAGGGGCGCACAAACCTCAGTTGGGCTTTTGCGTTGCGGCGCGCTGCTGTGCATAGGACACTAGACTTTCGAAACGCAGGTCTTTGCGCAGCGACTTGAGCTCCGGATCCGTTGCCATCGCAAGATCTGTGTCAGCCGGCAGACCGTGGTTGATGGCCTCGCGCAAAACCGAGATTGCCTCATCGTTCCGCCCGCCGTGCGCTAGCACGCAAGCGAGATCGTAGGCCGTATTCGCGGTATCCGGGTGCTCCGGACCAAGGACGCGACGTTGAGTTTCAAGCGTCTCCCGCGCCAATTTCTCCGCCTCTTCGAAGTGGCCTTCTTTGTCCAGGGTCTGGGCCAATTCGTCTGTTGCCATCAGAGTGTCCGGGTGTTCCGGTCCCAGAACTTGGCGCATCAGTTCGATGGTCCGCCGCTGCAACTTCTCGGCTTCCCGGTAGTGCCCTTCCCCGTTCAAAGTGGCGGCCAAGTTACTCATGGTGGATAGTGTGTTTGGGCGCTCCGGACCGAGAACACGACGCTGAATTTCAAGCGTCTGCCGCTGCAACTTCTCGGCCTCCGAGTACTGGCCTTCTTGCGCCAGGGCCTGGGCTAGCTCTTTCATTGCCCATAACGTGTCCTGGTGCTCCGGGCCCAGGATACGCTGCTTGGTGGCCAGCGCTTCCCTCTGCAGTTGCACGGCCTCAGCGACATGGTCTTCGCGAACCAGAGTCCTCGCCAGGTTGTTCATCGATCTAAGGGTATCCGGGTGCTCTGGACCGAGAATACGCCGCTGAATGTTAAGCGTATCGCGTTGCAACTTCTCCGCTTCGGCATAGTGGCCTTCCTGTTGAAGAGTAACTGCGAGGTTATTCATCGCAGTCAGCGTCTCTGGATTTTCCGGCCCGAGGATCCGGCGCCGAATATCCAGCGTCTCCCGCTTCAACTTCTCTGCCTCGAGGAGATGACCCTCATGGCCCAGAGTCGCGGCCAGATTGTTCATCGTCGCCGCTGTCTCCCGGTCGTCGGTTTTGACGACACGACGCCGCACGTCGAGCACATCGCGCTCCAATTTTTCGGCCTCGGCATAGTCTCCCTCCCGATCGAGAGTCCAGGCCAGGTTACTCATCGATTTGAGCGTGTCCAGATTCTGCGGTCCAAAAATGCGCCGCCGGGTGTCGAATATCTCTCTTTGCAGCTTCTCTGCCTCGGCGGCGTGACCTTCCTGGTTCAAGATCCACGCCAGGTCATCCATCGAGCGCAGCGTTTCCGCATCTTGAGGTCCCAGCGCTCGGCGGCGGATATCAGCGGAGTGCTGGAAGAGCAATTGCGCGCGAGGAAAGAGTCCGAGCCCTTTGTACACATCGCCCATGACGTGCATCATCTGTGCCTGTAGCTCCGGATCCTGGGCCAGCCCGGTATCGATGTCCTTTGACGCTTTATCCAGAATTTCCCGGGCGGTGATGCTGTTGCCGCGCGCTTCGCTCGGGTCCGACACTCTGAACATCCCCTCCATGAATTCCGTCACCCGGTTCGCTCGGTCGCGCTCGCGCGTGATGCGGCGTAACTGCAGGGATTGCGTAACCGCAAACCCCGCCAGCAGCAGCACCAATCCTGCGGCCACACTGACGCCGACAGGATGACGGCGGAAGTATTTCCGGGCCCGATAGCTCGCACTGGAAGGACGCGCTAACACCGGCTCATGCGATAGATATCGATCGATTTCCGCGGACAACTCGGAGGCGGTTGCGTACCGGCGGTTCGGCTCCTTCTCCAGCGCCTTCATCGTGATCCAGTCGAGATCGCCGCGAAGCAACTTCACCAGTTGTTTTGGTTCCACCAGGCGCATCTCGGCGGTTGCCTTCAGGTGCTCGCGGTCCGTGCTCACTCGGGTGCTCGGAGGGAGCGGATCCTTTTCGCACACCAGGCGCTCAATATCCCGCCAGGAACTGTCCTTGACCAGGTACGGATGATGGCCAGTCAGAAGTTCATAGAGCAATACTCCGAGCGAATAGATATCCGTTGCGCTGGTTACCGGGTCTCCGCGCACTTGCTCCGGACTGGCGTATTCCGGAGTCATGGGCCGCGCATCAATCCGGGTGACCAGCGGCATCTGCGAGCACTCCGGATTCAGTAGCTTGGCGATACCAAAATCCAGCAGTCGAGGGAGACCCTCTTTGGTGATCAGGATGTTGCCGGGCTTGACGTCGCGATGAATGACCAGATTCTGGTGCGCGTATTGCACAGTAGAACAGACCTCACGAAACAACCGCAGCCGGTCATTGATCGAAAGCTTGTTAAGATCGCAGTACTGGTCAATGGGCAGTCCGTCGACATACTCCATCACTAGATAGGGGGAGCCATCTTCACTGCTGCCGCCGTCGAGCAGTTTCACAATATTGGAATGGTCGAGTGCCGCGAGCGTCTGTCGCTCGTTGCGAAAGCGTTGCAGGACCTGTTCGGTACCGATGCCGGGCGGAACCATTTTTATCGCAACTTGCTTGCGATAGTTCTGATCGTCGCGCTCGCCCAAATAAACCACCGCCATGCCACCACGCCCGATCTCGCGGATGATGCGATACGCGCCAATCCTTCTTCCTGTCATCACCACGGGAGGGAGCGAGAGCACATTGGCGGCAGGAGAATTCTCCAGCAGGCTGTCAGCGCCATCGTAGTTCAAAAGTAGCGATTTGACTTCAGCGAGTAGCAAGACGTCATCGCCGCAGGCCTGGCGAACGAACGTACTTCGCTGTTCTGCGCTTTGTTCGAAGGCCAGCGCCAAAATCTCTTTCGCTTGGTCCCAGATTTCACGCATCCCGGTGCTGCCCTCTACGCAGTTCCCGTGCTAGCCAGGCCTTGGCCACATTCCAATTGCGTTTCACGGTTGCCGGTGAGATTTCAAGCACCCCCGCCGTCTCCTCGATGCTCAAGCCTCCGAAAAAACGCAATTCGACCATGCGTGCCTGCTGCGGATCGAGTTCAGCTAGCTTGGTCAGAGCTTCATCCAGGGCAACTATGTCCGCGGGGCGGGTTTTGCAAAGGACGGTGGCTTCTTCGAGAAAGATCTTGCCGACATTGCCACCGCGCTTTGCGGCCTGATGACTGCGGCCGTAGTCGAGCAGAATACGGCGCATGAGCTGGGCCGCAACCCCAAGAAACTGATTCCGGTTCTCCCATTGAACGCCGCGCTGATCAACCAAACGAAGATAGACCTCGTTTACCAGAGCGGTAGCCTGCAGGGTGTGATTGCCCCGCTCCTGCTGCATGTAGTGACCCGCCAGCCGACGCAGCTCCGCATAAAGGAGAGAAGTCCACTCCGCCGGAGCCAACCCCTTCCCGCTCCGGCTCACTGGACCTTGGATTGTGTTTCTCGATGAACTCACGCTGCCCGCCCCGTTTCGCGTGCCCCTGGTTCCCGAAGTTTCGGAAAGTATATATCTCTCCGCATCCCGCTGCTTCCTAAACAACTCCCGCCTAATCAACAGCTTAGCGGACTACAACTGGGTTTTATCGTCCCTTCGGTGCGCAGCGCCGCAATAACGCTTGCTGGGTCAACCGCGCAAAGGCCTCCTCACCCGGGTCCGCCTCTCGGCCAACCAAAAAAATAATTGCGCCGAGTGTGAGCCAGTTTCCCAAGCTTTTGCGCGTTATAGACGAACAAAAAGAAGTGGTCGGCGAATCTGCCAGTCGCGCGGAACACTCTGCGTCCTGCAGAAAACGCCCGGGCACTCAAAATTGGTTGAAGTGTAGTTGCGGTGGAATCGTTTTCGCTGCTTAGAGGAGGTTCACATGAAATGCCCGTCTATCCGGCTCGCATTCGCACTGGGAGTTGTCAGCGTTCTGCTAGCCATCTCCCCAGGTACATCGGTTGGCCAAACCGCGCCGCGGCGGCACGCAGCAGCCGCGCCGCCGACGGGCAGTGCCGGGGACACGGCCCAGAAATACAAGGCGATTTGGGAACCAATGAACTATCCCGACGATGTCACCTTAGAGGACGTCTTTTTCGCAAACGACAAAGTGGGTTGGATTGCGGGCAAAGGGACGGGCGGATTCATTTTGCATACTAGCGATGGGGGCCAGCATTGGGAGGTTCAGCTTGGCGATCCCCACTCCAACAACGCCGACGTGAGAGATTTGCAATTCTTGGACGCGGTCCATGGGTGGGCCGCGCAAGGCGGTCAACTCATACGGACCACGGATGGAAAAAGCTGGGAAACCGTTGGTCCTTTTCCGGCCAATCATCCTCTCGCGATGTATTTGTTTACCTCCGTTCGAGACGGCTTCGCAGTAGCCGGATATTTCAGCGGTTCAACGATTTTCGCGACTCACGATGGAGGGCGCGCTTGGACCCCGTCGTATGAGTGCGAGGTGACGCTGCAAGTGAACGGCCTGAGCAGGAATACCAGCTGCTTTCTGAGAGCCGTGTATTTCCCATCGGCAAAGGTGGGCTACGCCGTGGGGGGTGGATTCAACGATGCGTGGGCCACATTCGTGAAGACCGTCGATGGGGGCGCAACCTGGAAAGTCATTTTCGCCTCGACCGAAGTCGATACGGCGTCCGCCGTGTTTTTTACCGACGAGAATAATGGCGTGGTTCGTCTGCGCGACAAGCGAGTCCTCATCACTGCCGACGGAGGCCAAACCTGGCGCGGAGCGGCGGGCGCCGCGAGCGCCGTCATCAAGTTTGCCGATCCCGAGGTAGGGTGGTCGTGCGTCGAGCAATATGGACCCAGTTGCAGCATTACCTTGGACGGCGGCAAAACCTGGTCCAGCCATGACTTTAGCCTTCCGTCCGACATCGAGGGTTACAGTGTTTCCCGGCGGGACCGGGTCTATGTGGTGGGCGACCACGGCATGATTTACCGCTATCGCATCGTCCCCGCGAGCTACATGGCCCAAGGGATCGTCGATGCACCGCTCGTGCCGGCTTACGGCGGAGAACTCAATGACGAACTGGATCACATGCGGGCCCACTGCAAAGAAATACAGACTAAGCTGGCAGGCGCGATTGGCGCGATGGATCCCGCAGGCCCGGCACCTTACCAGGAACCTTCTCTCTACGGACATCTGCAGAACGCGGCCCTGGTGAGTTATGACCCGGAACCACAAGGCTTTACCCAGGACACCAGCTCCCCGGAGGCCCTCAACACCCCCGCGAGCCCGGTGATGCAGAACTGCTGTGCGCCCCAGTTGCAGAACCTGCAAACCTCGGTCGGTTCGTTTTCGCAGCAAGTCCCCACCTTCAGCGGCCAGTTTCGCAACTTGAATTTGCTCTTTGTGGGTCTGAATATGCTTTCCGACCTGCTGAATAAGTCCCACGGCATTCAGGCTGCATTCCTCGCTCTGAAACAGGCTCCCGATCTACAAACCGCCGCGACCGCCCTGCAGAATCTTTCGGGCCAAGTGGAGGGTACCAGCCAGACCCTGGTCAGTGGGTTTCAGAATCTGACTCTCAACGATACCGCGACCGGAGCCATAAACGGCGCGATCAGCAACATGGCTGGGTCGACAACTTCCAACGCTGCCGGTGCGACGCAGAATGCAACCGCCGCGCAAGGCGCGAATTCGAGCGCGCCTGGTAGCTCTCAAACTGGCTCAACGACTTCGAATGCGGTTGGCAACGCGGCGCAGAAAGCAAAGCAAAAGTTGAAGAAGGTGCTTCCCTTCTAGGCCGGGATTACAGACAGACGGAGAAGCTCGGCCTTTCCGAAGGAAAGGATCGTGAAGCCGAATCCGCTTTTCGTTGCAGCGTTTGACGGCAAATAGGGTTGAGACCGGATTCTCTAGATGGGGGATTCACATGCGACACTTGATTCTCGCTGTTCTTATTCTCGTTGGGATGAATCTGGCGGCGAACGCCGCGGGCCCTTGTTGCAGTATCACAGCCGTTAATGCGAAGACCAGGGGCGTCACCGCGCAGGAGACCGCGACCGGTCGCATCTTTCAGTTCCAGGTGACCAATGCGGCGCTACTGAAGACCCTCCATGCCGGTTCGCCGGTCTACGCCAACTTCAGCGCCAAGCAGGTGTCGCTCGACGGCAATAGTGTCTGCTGCGAGATCGTGAGTCTTTCTGCGGCTGCCGGATCCCAGACGCAGCGCGTCCTGCCGGTAGGCGGCGTAACCAGCGCACAGTCAGCCGCAGGCGCGGCGAGCGCGACTCCGCAGCCGGCAAGCGCCGTGTCTACCGGCTTTCAATGCGATTCCACTGGAGTCTGCTACTGCACCGGAGGAAAAAACTCCACGGATTGCCAAAACCTAGGCAGAAGTCCGCAGTGCGGCACCAAGGTCGGATGTGACGGCATAGGCCGATGCTATTGCGCTCCCGCCGTGACGAAATGGTAATGGGCCCGCTTGCGGTCTTAGAACCTTGAGGGGGCGACCCTGGGTGCAGCAAAGGCCGACCGCGCCAAGCCAACCCAGCACCTAGGATCGGATGGATTTCAGGAATGGTGAAGCTACGGAGGACTTATGAAACGGACTTCGATATTCGGACCGCTGGCACTTCTGTTTCTTGCGGCAATTTCTGCGTCGGCCCAGAGGCCAAACCCCGGCCCTCCGGCGCCGTGCTGCAGCATTACGGCCCTTAACCAAAGAAGTGGCGAAGTTACAGCCAAGGTCGCTGCCACCGGGAAAACTTTCCAATTCATGGTGACAAATGCGCAGACGTTGCAAAGTTTGCGTGTCGGCCAGGGTGTCTTCGCAAATTTCGCGGCCAGGCAAGTCTCGCTCGATGGGCGTATCGCGTGCTGCCAGATTACGGGCGGCTCTCAAGTCGCGGCCCCGAGTGCTCCCCGTCCGACCGCGCCCCAGCCCGCTCCGTTGTCTGTCACGAGCGCCCCGGCGCCAAGATCCGCAACCCCTGTCGCATCCGAGTCCGCACCGACGGCTCCTGTTGAGTCCCAGCCTGCACCGATGCCAGCCCGCACTACCAACTCTCCTTTGAATACAAATGGTCAAGATCGGATGGCGCAAGCCACTGCGACGAACACCTTGGCACACCCCGGTGTTGCCGCCTCGCAGATCTCGAACCTCTCGATGTTGAATCCCTGTGCCAGCCAGAACCAGACAACCACCCAGAAAGCACCGTCGATCAAGACGCCCCTCGGGCTTCAACACCCTGCAGGCACTACGACTGCGGCTCCAGGTGAGTTTGGAGAGAGCATTTGCGTCGGCACTCCTTACCAACGGACAATCGCGATTGCGAAATCCGGGTTGCGATATGACCAGCGCGAGGTCGCTGCAACCGCTAATGGACAGACGGTGAAGGGTACGATTCTTCATCTTCGCGGACTGGACGGAATCCAGCAGGCCCAAGCTCAGGGGCTCATTCCCAAAAGCGTCGGAGATATCCTGTCCATGCATGTTCGAGCTCTGCCAGCCGGCCAATCCGATCATTACCTGGTGAACCCAGACCTGGCCCTGGCGTGGAGCAAAACCCATCCTGAACCTCCGCTAGCGGCCGGAAAAGCCACTGACAACCACGAGGGATGCAGCGCCTACTCAATGCATTGCGTCGGAGAGGCGGTAGAACATGCGGAGGGTCAAGTTGATCAACTCCGCGCGCAAGCCCAACAGGAGTGGCAACACATGATTGGACAAGCCGCCCAACTATACGGGGAATCGACCTCCTGCTTTGACGAGAGCTACAAGACGCTGGCCAAGGTTCCGATCGAATTCGATGAGCCTTTCCAAGCGAATGCTCCTTTCAGCGATAGCGGATCATCCGGATCGTTTTCGGGCAAGGTAAGCGGAAAAATTGGCCTGGGATTCCCGGTGAAAACGAATCTCATGACGGATGTTTCAGTGTTCTACGTGGAATGTTTGCCCTTCATGATTCGTCCCCGTGGAGTGGATGGCGATGGCAGCGTGACCACAGGCACCACATTCAGCGCGAACGTTACGGCGACGGGCAAATTCGAGCAGAATTTCCCTATTTATTCCACGACCCCGCCAATTCCAATCCAGGTTCTGCCGATCATCGTGGCGGGTGTTCCGCTGGCGGAGGTAGACATCAGCGCCTATATCGAGGCCGATGTTCTCGTCAGCGTCTTGGCTACGGCGGAAGCGAGTTACCAGGTCGAACACACTCACACCATCAACCTCGAGTTCAGCTGCGACGGAGGGGGTTGCAATGGTCACGAAACCCAAGGTCCGACCCAGACCACAACGACCAAGACCGCTGAAATCAAGGGGCAAGCCACCGTCACACCGTCCGTTTACACCGCGCTCCAGTTCGATTTCGATTTCGATGCTCTCTCCGTGCGTGCCGGCCCAAAGCCGGCCTTGATCGCGCAAGTGAATGGGTGCGCCTATGTCGGGGAGAAGACGGTGAGCGGCGGACCGTCCACGACGCAACACTCGCAATGCCTGGTTGCTGATTTGGACTGGAAAACAGACTTCGTTTCGCAGGTCCTGATCGCGGGCAAGTCAGTGGCCAGTCAAACCAATTCACTCGTGGGTGCGAGGCACATCCTCTTTGACGATCTGTTGCCCGGGGGTTCTACCGCCCTTATCGCGGGGGTCACACAAGTGGCGAGTTCCGGCGCCGGCCAACCCGTTTACTTCAAAGTGCAAATGCCGCAGTGCTATCCCTACACCGACAAGATTCAGTATCAAGTGGCCTGGACCGGCGGAGGTTCCGGGGTTCCGGATCCTTCCGCGTGCAGCTGGAATGACACCACGGGTACGGGCACATGCTTTGCAGATCCCACCAAAGAAGTGGAAATCGGCTTTCAATGGCCGGCTGGCAGCCATTCCCTCACCGTCACGCCCGTTCATGACCAGCATCCTCGGGATTTCAAGGTGGCACTCAACCCGGTCAGCGTGGACGTTGGATCGGGCGGCGTAACCGCATCAACGCTGGCGATTAAGCCCTAGGAGGATTGCCCCGTTAGCACGCGCTGGTTTACCGATATCCGGGAACTTTCGACCGGCGCTTGGGTTGGGATCGTCCCCGCCCAGCCCTGGCGCCCGACTTCTTCGACCGGTCACTGCCACTCGGATCACGAGGGTTTCAGGAACAGTCCCTCGGGCGGAGGAGGTGACGGCCGGAGATCGAGGAGATTCGCGAATGGCTGCTGCCTCTCTAGATTTCACCCTCGACTCCACCGGGAAGAGCGAAAGCACTCTGGCCCGTTTCGCGATGAGACGGCCATTGATTCTGTTCTTTCTGCTGGCGTATGCATTTGCGTGGATCGGGTGGCTACCCATCATTCTTTCGCATGCTGGCTTGGGATGGATTCCAGGCGACCTGCCAGCATCACTCATCGTAATCGGACTCTTCGGACCGACCGTGTCCGCCCTCACCGTCCAGTGGGTGCGGGAGCGGAATCTACGAATCTGTCATTTTCGCACTTCATGGCGAGACTTGGTGCTAGGACTGGTTGTAGGTGTCGGTCTTGTATTACTCGTGTGTGTGATTGGCCCGGCTGTGGCTACAAGTAGGACTCCAGTCCGAATGCTGAACTGGCGCATTTTCCTTGCATGGTCGCCGTGGCATTTGCTCATCCTGATCGGTGGTCCAATCAACGAAGAACCAGGCTGGCGCGGCTTTGCATTGCCTAGACTTCAGCGGCGGTTCGGGGCCGTAGGGGCCTCGGTAGTGCTCGGTTTGCTATGGGGCGCTTGGCATCTCCCCCTTTTTCTGCTTCACGGCTGGGCACGTATGCCAATCGGAAACTTCATTCTGCTGGCAATCAGCCTCGCAGTATTGTTTACCCTGGCCACGAACTGGTCTGGGTTCAGCATCGTTGTGCCCGTATGCATGCATTTCACGGTCAACGCGAGTGGATTCTTACTTGATGGATTGCTCGAATCAGCCCAAATGCGGCCGCGCATCGATCTCGTTACGGCGGCAATAGAGATAACCGTGGCAACCTTGACCGTCGTCCTCACGCGAGGACGCTTGGGTGCAGAGGTCGCGACGGATCCGGGTATGATGCCAACCCGCCCTCGAACAAATCAACCAGGGAAAGTTGGGCTCCTCACGTCGTGGGCTGCGGTTACCAAGGAGGCGGATCGGAAGTCATGAAGCGATGGAAATTCAGCGAAGAGCTCGTTTGCTGGCCGCTGAGTTCTCATGACATGAAGTGCTTCGCAGCCTCAAACTTTCCTACAGTCCCGAAAACCCGGATCATCTTTTGGTGCCAAGTGCCATGGCGGTGACTGTAGTCAGGTTACTGGACCGGCCAAACCGTCTCAATCACCTTCCCTATTGAGGATCGAGCGAGGCCACGGAAATCCCCACCATCTTCCTCAGCTTGATGTCCGCCGAAGAACTCCCGATAAGCACGTTGACCTGGTCCGCCTCTACGTTCCAAGCGCCCTTCTCCACACTCCAATACGCCAAGTCACTCGCCCGCAATCGAAACCTCACCGTTGTCTTCTTCCCTGGCTCTAGCCTCACCCGCTGAAAGCCTTTGAGTTCCTCGGTCGGCCGCTCGACCTTCGACCCCACATGCGACGCATACATCTGCACCACTTCATCCCCGGCTCGCGATCCCGAATTCCTCAAGTCCACACTGACCGTGATCTCGCCATCAGCGCCGATCTGCTCTGCGCTGGTCTTCAAATTTGAATACTCGAAGGATGTGTAGCTCAGCCCAAACCCAAACGGATATAGAGGTTTTCCCTTGAAGTACATGTAGGTCCGGCCGTCGCGGATGTTGTAGTCCATCATTGCAGGCAGTTGGTCGAGCGACATCGGCCAGGTTGTCACCAGACGTCCGGCCGGGTTGTAGTCGCCAAACAGCGCATCTGCCAGCGCGTTCCCTTCTTCTTGGCTGTTGTGCGCCATGTGGAGGATCGCGGGAACGTTCTCCTGCGTCCACTGAATGGCAAAGGGAAAACTGGCGATCAGCACAACCACCGTATGCGGATTCACCGCATACACCTGCTTCACCAGTTCTTCTTGCTCGAGAGTGATCGACTGCCGGTCGATCGCTTCTTTCCCGTCGCTCGGCAATGGACATTTTGCCCAACCCGCATTGCAGGTGGGGTGATTGCCGACCACAACAATAGCCACATCCGCACTCCGCGCGATCTTGATGGCGGCGTCATCGGTGTTGTCATGCGCGAAGCTCACCTGCACGCCATTGCCGACCTTGTTTTTGATGCCCTCCAACGCACTCACCGTATAAGGAGGCGTCCCACTGTACCAGTCGAGCGCCACTAGGTCGGCGTAAGGCCCGATCACCGCCAGTGACTTCAACTTTGTTTTGTCCAGGGGCAAGAAGTGATCCGAGTTCTTCAGCAGCACGATCGACTCCTGCGTCACCTTCTTGGCCAACGCTTTGTGCTCTTCGTTATCCCAGGCAGGCCGATCGCCCTTGATCTTGGTATACGGCACCATTTCCGGCGGATCGAGCAGTCCGAGCCGTATCATCACCCGGTAAACCCCGCGCAGATTCTCGTCAATTTCCGCCGGGTTCACCAGCTTCTTGGCAAGCGCCGCATTCACGCCGCCTCGGTAGCGATCGAGAAACTGATTGATCCCCGCGTGGATCGCCCCCGCTGAGGCCTGGTCGATGTCGGAGAAATATTTGTGCTGGGTCACTGTGTTGGTCAGCGCGCCGGCGTCGGTGCAGATGATGCCATCGAGTCCCCACTCGTAGATGGTCATTTCCTTCAGCATGGGGTTCACCGTCATGGGGATGCCGTTGTGCGCGTTGTAAGACGCCATGTACGCCCGCGAACCTCCATCCATCACGCCCATGCGGAAAGGAACCGAGTAGTACTCGCGCAGCAGCCGGTCATCAAAATCGGAAGAAGATCCGCCGCGACCGTCTTCATTGCTGTTCGCCAAGAAGTGCTTCATCAGAGAAGCCGTCAGCCAATACTTCGGATCGTCCCCCTGCAGGCCCTTGATAAAGGCTGTAGCCATGGTTCCTGTGAGATAGGGATCTTCCCCGTAGGACTCCTCGCTTCTGCCCCAACGCGGATCGCGAGCCAGGTCCGTGTTGGGGGCCCGGACCACAATCCCGACTCTGCGCTCCTTGTCGCCTCGCGGACTCACCGAGAACTGCGTATCGGTATTAAAGGTGTAGCGCGCTTCGTATCCCTCCACGGCCGCGGCCTGCCGGAGTAAATCCGGATCCCAGGTCTCCCCCAGGCCGACGGACTGGGGAAACTGCGTCGTGGGTAGAGGCTCGAGCCCGCGCCCTCCCCATCCACCCGGTCCGCCCAGTGCCACCCCGTGTAGGCCCTCAATGTGCGAGGAGCCTTGGATACCCAAACGAGGCACGCTCGGGTCCGTGCTCAGGGCTGCGATTTTCTCCTGCAACGTCATGAGAGACAGGATGTTGTTGACCCGTGCTTCGATGGGCAGATTCGGATTCTGAAAGGAATATTGATATTGCTGCCCAAACACCACACCTGTGCAGAGCAACATCAGGACGATGGCGGAGAAACAATTCGTTTTCATGGCACTCCTGATATTCAATTCAACCGCTGGCTACTCGACATCGGTGGCCTTTCGCGCGCCAGTATAGCCAAAACCGGGCATCTTCAGGAAATTCAAGCATTCGCCGTCACCATCGTTCGCCCCGGACCCTGTCCGGCCGAGAATCAATAGTTTGCAAGATATCCTCAGCGCCGCCACCGGTAATAACTCTCGTGCCTGTGTGCCCTTCTCTTGCCTGGTTCGGAGTGCAGAATCTTGCCGCGCAACCACAACCTATTCGGTGCGCAACGCGATCCCAGGCTCGATGGAAACGGCGCGGTGGGAGGCGAACTTGGCAAACCTAGCCGCAGAATTTGCAGGCAGCTTGGCGGGACTCAAAAGATCACGCTACTTCGGCAGCAGAATGTTCCCCAGCCAGGGAACGGGCAATGCGCCCTGGTCCAAGGCCCGGTCGTGGAACTCGGCGAGCGTGAAGTCCTTGCCTTTGGCCGCTTCATAGGCGCGGCGCAGGCGCCACCATTCGCTGGTGCCCACGTAATAGGTCGGTAACTGAGTGGAACTGAGCTTGGCGCGCTGCAATTTGCCCTCGGCCTCAGCTCGGGTCTGGAAGGCGTCGTTCATCATGAACGCCATGGCTTGGTCGTCCGTCATGTTCATGGTCTGCATGCGGACATCGAGGACGGTGTTGCCGACGGCGCGCAGCCAGACTTTCAGGTAGCTGAGGCGGTAACGGGGATCGCTATTGGCGAATCCCTGCTGCATCATGACCTGGGCGATGTACTCGGCCCAGCCTTCGACGTAGGCTCCGTTGCTATAGAGGCCACGGACGAGACGGCGGGTTACAGGCTGGATTTCGTTGGCATGCTCGGCCTGCACATAGTGGCCGGGCAGCGCCTCGTGAATGGTGAGCCACTGCAACACCCAGTTGTTGTACTCCCGCAGCTTCGACTCGGCCTTGTCTTCGGGCGTCTTCGGATCGATGGGCGTGACCCAGTACTGGGCCTCGGCGTTAGGATCGAGAGGCGGGGCAGAGTGGAAGCCAGCAACCGAGTAGATGCCACGTAGGAAGGGAGGCGTGGGGATGACCTTCAGGTTGTCGCGCGATTTCAGCGACACGATCTTCTTATCGATGATGAATTGCCGGATGCCCGCTAGATCGTCTTTCACGGTCTGCATCAAGTCGTCGCGATTGGGGCGATCGTCGGAAATCCTCTCGAGCACCTCGCCGATGACCTTGTTCTCGCGCTCCTGTGGGCCGAGGCTTGCGTGGTCGTCGTGATCGGGAAAATACTGCTTGTGTAGTGGTAGCGCGATCTCGAGCATTTCGGCGCGCGTTTTCTTGAGCTCGCCTTCCGCATCGGCCAGAGCCTGGTCGGGGGTGACCGGGGTTTCCATGACTAGGCGGAATTTTTCTGCGTAGAGCTCTTTGCCTAGGCGCCAGGTGCGATCGGTCTTGCGCTTCGCCAGATCGTCCTGAAGCCAGCCGGAAAACTTCTTGAGTGCTTCGATTGCCGGGGGCGCGAGCTGATCGAACCGGGCTTTCAATTTGGATCCGGCGGGAATGGCGGGGGCAATCGTGTTCTGGATCAGATCGATGTTGCCGTCGTTTTCCTCGATGGCGACCTTGATGAAGATGGGGTCGGCATCGATCAGTTGGCTGCGCGCCTGGTCGAGGAAACGCGGGATCGCGGCAATGCGGGAGAGAATGTCGCCGAGACGCACATCCGCCGGCGCATAGTCATCGGTGAGCGGCTGAAACAGTGCACCCCCAAGGAGTTCCACGTAGACGGTGGGGTTGTGCTGGTAGTTCTGGATGCGGTCCAATTCGAGCAGGGTGAGGGCGATCTGGTCGTCGATGAGCTGCCAGTCGGCGGCGTCCTCGACGCCGAGTGCGGCAAGCGGGGTCTC
>Ga0182015_10001888_pt1 | contig 26681 bp, 24 predicted proteins | sample 712P3MmetaG_FD_120478 | JGI IMG/M metagenome (GOLD analysis project Ga0182015, IMG submission 120478) | Permafrost microbial communities from Stordalen Mire, Sweden - 712P3M metaG | ecosystem: Environmental > Terrestrial > Soil > Wetlands > Permafrost | place: Sweden: Stordalen | collected...
CAGTTCTCGCTCTTTGACGATCTGAGTATCGACGAAAACCTCAACTACATCGCCGGGCTGCGTGACGTCCCGGCCGACGCGTTCCGCGAACGCAGTAAGCGTTACCTCGCGTTGATGGATCTCGCCGGGATCGGCGATCGCCTCGCCGGCCAACTCTCGGGCGGGATGAAGCAAAAGCTTGCGCTGTGCTGCGCGCTGATCAGCGAACCGCGTATCCTCTTACTGGACGAACCCACGGTCGGCGTCGATCCGCTCTCGCGGCGGGAGTTCTGGAGCGTGCTCGCGCGGCTTGCGGCGAACGACGTCACGATCATCGTTGCCACGCCGTATCTTGACGAAGCCGAGCGCTGTCATCGCGTCGCGCTGATCTACGACGGCACGATCCGCGATCTTGGTACTCCGGCCGAACTCGAAGCCCGACTGAACTGCCGGCGACTCGAGATTCGCGCTTCTGACATCGCGGCCACCGAACGGGTGCTGGAGGATGTGCATGAGGGGATCATCGACGTGCAGTCTTACGGCGACCGCGTCGATGCACTCGTACATGACGCTCGAGATGGCGAACGCGCGGTCAGGGCTGCGCTCGCGGCCGGGGCAGTCCGCGTGACATCCATCGACGCCGAGGCGCCGACGCTCGAGAACGTCTTCGTCGCGCGTTTGCGCGAACTCGGCTGCGGCGCGCCGTATACGCCGCTTCCCGTGAACGCACATCTGCGTGCCAAAGACGGCGCGCTGGCGATCGACGCGCACGGACTGAGCAAGCTGTTCGGGGCCTTTCGCGCGGTCGACAACGTGACGCTGAAGGTTGGCTACGGCGAGATCTACGGGCTGCTCGGCGCAAACGGCGCCGGGAAGACCACGATCATCAAGATGCTCTGCGGTCTGCTCGCGCCGACGTCCGGTACCATCGCACTCGCCGGGCAGACGAGCGATTTGCGAGCGGCATCCCTACGCCGGCGCATTGGCTACATGAGTCAGAAATTCACCCTTTACGACGACCTGTCGATCATCGAAAACCTGCGCTTTTATGCCGGCATCTACGGGTTGCAGTCGAGCGAGCGCGACGCGCGCATCGCGTGGGTGCTCGAGACCACCGGACTACGCGGCCGCGAAGAGCTCCTCACCGCGAAGCTGCCGGGAGGGTGGAAGCAGCGCGTCGCGTTCGGAGCCGCGGTGATGCACGATCCGGAAATCCTCTTCCTCGACGAGCCGACATCGGGCGTCGATCCGCTCGCCCGGCGCCAGTTTTGGCGCTTGATCGACGAGCGCGCGCGTGCTGGAACGGCGATTCTCGTCACGACGCATTATCTCGAAGAAGCGGAGCACTGTAACCGGCTCTGTTTCATGGCCGCCGGCCGTATGGTGACGGAAGGTTCACCGACCGCGATCAAGGCTGCACAGCCCGGCCGGCTCTTCGAGATCACGACCGATGCACCCGAGCGGGCCGCCGCGGCGCTCGAAAAGCTCTTCCCCGCCTGGCGGGTGGCGCTATTCGGGACGCGGCTGCACCTGATCGCGATCGAAGACGGCGATCTCGACCGAGCAACCGGTGCGTTGCGAACAGCGGGCGTGAACGTCGCGCAGACCCGTCCGCTCTCGTTCTCGCTCGAGGACGCTTTCATCGGGACGATCGAGCGCCAGCCGGCAGCATGAATCTGCGGCGCGTGTGGGTGCAGTGCATCAAAGAGCTGGTCGAGTTTCGGCGCGACCGTCTGACCCTGGCACTTGCCTTTGCGTTGCCCGTCGGGATGCTGCTGATCTTCGGCATGGCGATCCGGCTTCAGATCACGAATATCCCGGTGGGGGTTCAGGACTTCGACCGCTCGCCGTTCAGCCGTGACTTCATCTCGCGCATCAACGCGAGCCAAGAGCTCATAGTGATCGCCGAGCCCCTCGACCGCTCTCCGATGGGGCTCCTCGATCGGGGTAACGTAAGCGCAACGATCGTGATCCCGCCGGGAACGCAGCAGGCGCTTGCGGCAGGCCGCCCGGCACCGATCCAGAGTCTCGTCGACGCAACCGATGTCGTCAATGCGCTAACGATCAAGCAGATTCTCACTGCAACGTGCGCCTTTGTCGGTGCTACCTACGCATCGCCGTCCGCCCCACCGACGGTAGCCCTTCACGAGCGGATCTGGTTCAACCCGGGCGGGAACGAGGCGCTCTTCATCGTGCCCGGCGTCTTCGCCGTGATCCTCGCGATGTATCCGACCTTACTGGCCGCGATCGCGATGGTCCGCGACAAAGAACGCGGGACCATCGTCCAGGCCTACGCATCCCGACTGCGCGCCTCCGAACTGATCGCGGGGAAGTGTCTCGCGCTCGAGTGTATCGGGCTCGCGGAAGCACTTGCGATTATGGCGATCGGCTTCGCGGTTTGGGGCGTGCGATTCGCGGGCGACCCGCTACCGCTCTTGATCGGCACACCGCTGCTGGTCTGCTGCCAGGTTCTCCTAGGTCTGCTCATCGGCGCCCGGACAAACACCGTGACGTCGGCAATCCAAGCCTCCGGCAGCGTCAACTCGCTCGTTTCGGTACTCTTGAGTGGCTTTCTGTATCCGGTGACCTCCATGCCGCTGGTCTTCCAATGGCTCTCCTACATCGTCCCGGCGCGCCACTACATCAACATTACGCGCGATGCGTTTGTGCGCGGCGCGGGGTGGCCGGGCGTCTGGACCGAGGTCCTCACGCTGGCAGTCATCGCGTCGGTCCTCGCCGTGGGCGCCTGGCTCCCCATGCGCCGCATGCAGATGGCGGACTGAGGGTGAGCAGCGCGTTTTCGTGGCGGCGATTGTTCGTGCTCTTGCGCAAAGAGTTCGTCCAGATCCTGGGCAATCGGCAGGTGCTCTACATCCTGCTCTTTCCGCCGATCGTGCAAGTGACGATCTTAGGCTACGCGATGAATCCGCTCGTGAAGCACCTCGTGTTCGCGGTCGTCGACGAATCGAAGACCCCGGCCAGCCGCCGGCTCGTCTACGCGTTCACCGCGAACGGCGTATTCGTGCCCCAGGGCGGCGGCAACGATGCGGCGGACGTCTATCGGGCCGTGCAGAGCGGAACGGTCGACGCGGGTCTTGTGATTCCGGTCGACTACGCGCAAGCGATCGCGCGCGGCGAGCCGGGCAACGTGCAACTGGTCTTCGACGGCGTGAACAGTTTCATGGCGAATCTGGGCGCGGGCTACGCGACGTTGATCGTGCAGGATTACAACGCGCGCGGCGAACCGCCGCCGCCCCTCTCGCCTCAAATCACGTTCGCCTATAATCCGGGCCTGGTCACCGCGTGGTTCTTCGTTCCCGGCTTGCTCGGCGCGATCTTAATGATTACCGGACTATTGGCATCAGCGTCGGAGAGCGTGCGCGAAAAAGACGAAGGAACCCTCGAGCAGTTACTCATGACGCCGGCGTCTTCGCTCGAGGTGCTGTTGGCGAAGATTGGACCGTTGTTCAGCCTTTTCCTCATTGCGTTGGTAGCCTCGCTGGCCGTTTCACGGCTGCTCTTCGGGCTGCCGTTCCGAGGTGACTTCCTTCTGTTCATGGGCATCTCGTCGGTCTATATCGTGGCGGCGATCTCGATCGGAATCCTCATCTCGACGTTCGCGGCAACGCAGCAGCAAGTCGTCCTCATCTCGATCTTTACCGCACTGCCGCTGATGATGCTCTCGGGCGCGTTCGCGCCGATCGAGAGCATGCCGCCGTTCTGGCAAACCGTATCCCTGATCAATCCGTTGCGCCACTACATCACGATCGTGCGCGACATCCTCCTAAAGGGCGTCGGGATTGACGTCATCTGGCCCAATGTCCTCGCGCTCGTCGCGTTCGCGATCGTCGCGATTTGGATTAGTGCGACTCGCTACCGGTCGCAACTGCGCTAAAGGCACCACAAATGGGAACGATTTACACCTGCCCGATGCACTCGCAGATTCGCCGAGACGCGCCGGGAAATTGTCCGATCTGCGGCATGACGCTCGAACCGCTCGTCGTCACCGCCCAAGCACCGCCGAACGACGAACTTCGCGACATGACCCGCCGGCTGTGGATCGGAGCCGTTCTTGCACTTCCGGTATTTACGCTGGAAATGGGTGGTCATATTCCCGCGTTGGGATTGCACCGTCTCGTGCCGCTGAGCATTGCGACTTGGGTCGAGTTTGTCCTATCGACGCCGGTCGTTCTGTGGGCGGGTTGGCCGTTCTTCGAACGTGCTTGGGCGTCAGTTGTCAACCGCAGTCTGAATATGTTCAGTCTGATCGCGCTAGGCACTGGTTCAGCGTATCTCTACAGCGTGGTTGCGACCCTCGCGCCCGGCATCTTTCCCGCGGGATTTCGCGGCATGGACGGAACCGTCGCGGTCTATTTCGAGGCCGCCGCGATCATCACGGTCCTGGTATTGCTCGGTCAGGTCCTGGAGTTGCGCGCACGCGAGCAGACGGGTGGCGCGATCCGCGCGCTGCTCAACCTCGCGCCTAAGACGGCTCGTCGCATCTCGAAGGACGGGGATGATGAAGACGTCTCGCTCGCGCAGGTCCAGGTCGGGGATCGTCTCCGCGTTCGCCCGGGCGACGGTGTACCCGTGGACGGCGTCGTTCTGGAGGGCGCCGGCGCGGTCGATGAGTCGATGGTGACCGGTGAGTCGATGCCCGCCGCAAAGATCGCCGGCGACACGCTCATTGGTGGCACCGTCAACGGGACGGGCTCGCTCGTCATGCGCGCGGACAAGGTTGGTGCCGACACGATGCTGTCACGAATCGTCGCGATGGTCGCGGAAGCTCAACGCAGCCGAGCTCCGATCCAGCGTTTGGCGGACACGGTCGCCGGCTACTTCGTGCCAGCCGTCCTCGTAGCTGCAGTCATCGCGTTCATCGCGTGGGCGATCTGGGGACCGGCGCCTGCGCTAGCATTCGCACTCATCGCAGCCGTATCGGTGCTCATCATCGCGTGTCCGTGCGCGTTGGGACTTGCAACGCCGATGAGCATCGGCGTCGCGGTAGGAAAGGGCGCGAGCGCAGGCGTGCTCGTCAAGTCGGCCGAGGCACTCGAACGCATGGAAGAAGTGGACGTGCTCGTCGTCGACAAGACCGGGACGCTCACCGAAGGCCGGCCCAAAGTGACCGCCATGGTTGCGGCCGGCGACACGTCCGAAGCTGAGATGCTTCGGTTCGCCGCGAGCCTGGAACGCCCAAGCGAACATCCGCTTGCGGCGGCAATCATCGCAGCCGCGAAAGAACGCGGAATCGAAGTTTCGGAACCAACGAATTTCGCTTCGGCTACCGGCAAGGGAGTTTCCGGTGAGGTTGGCGGGCGGCATGCCGCGCTCGGTAACGCGAAACTTATGCACGACCTCGCGGTCGAGAGCGGCGATCTCATGAAGAAGGCCGACGAGCTCCGCGCCGATGGCGCGACCGCGCTATTCCTCGCGGTGGACGGTAAGATCGCGGGCGTCATCGCTATCGCGGACCCCATCAAGGCGACCACGGCCGCCGCTCTCGAACGGCTGCGAGCGGACGGTATGCGCGTGGTCATGCTGACCGGGGACAACCTGACGACCGCACAAGCGGTCGCGAAGAAACTCGGCATCACCGACGTTGAGGCGGACGTCTTGCCTGAGGACAAGCACCGGATCGTCACCGGGTTCAAGAGCAAAGGGCATGTCGTCGCCATGGCCGGCGATGGTGTGAACGATGCGCCGGCGCTCGCCGCAGCCGACGTTGGAATTGCTATGGGAACGGGAACGGAAGTTGCGATCCAGAGCGCCGGAATCACGCTCGTGAAGGGCGATCTCGCGGGCATTGCTCGCGCGCGCACGCTCAGTCAGTTGACGATGCGCAACATTCGCGAGAATTTGGTCTTCGCGTTCGCGTACAATGTCATTGGAATCCCCATCGCCGCGGGTGTACTCTATCCGGCGTTCGGCATCTTGCTGAGTCCGATGATCGCAGCGCTAGCGATGTCCTTCAGTTCCGTATCGGTGATCGCAAACGCTTTGCGGCTACGCAGTGCAACACTGTGATCGTAAAGCTGATTTTTCGCGCGCTGATCGATCCGGTGGTAAATCCTATACTATCGGAACGATACGGAGCGGATCACACCGCGATTCTCGATCAGATCTGGACCGGTGGCGCGGAGCGTTGGGCGACCCTCTCACGGCAGTCGACGCTTGGTGCAGCGATAACAGTACGTCTTGCGGCCGTTACGGCCGCGGCCTATGAAACGCTCGCGGCCCGGCATACACCCGCTGAGGATGCTACGCAGATTGTCTACGATATCGCGTGGGCGATCTACCAAAGGATGGGTCGTGCCGCGTGGATCGCGAGCGGAGCACTCAGCACGGATACTGCCGAGCGCTTGCGCCTCGCGACCATAGCGTTCCGAATCTTTCCGTTCAGTGCCCCATCGTACGAGTGGCAGCCCGTCCCGAGTCCCACTGGCGTAGTGAGTTTTGATTGTTTGCGCTGTCCTGTTGCCGAATACTTTAAAGAGCAAGACCTTTCAGAGTTGTGCGTGCGCACTTGGTGCGCCCTCGATTTCCCACTTGCCGCAAATGTTTGGAATGCTCGGCTCGAACGCGCGGGCAGCATTGCCGGCGGAGCCTCTCGTTGCGATTTTAGGTGGCATGCTGAGACGTCGGTCGGTAAAATCAACGCACCAAATTAAAGTTCATCGTTCCGGGACTTCCTGCCGCTTGAAGTTCAGAGACATCACGGATCGATGCGGTAGCCGATACCGCGAACGGTCTCGATGACTGAGGCGGAGTTCGGATTTACATCGATCTTATGTCGGATATTGCAGATGTGACGATCGACGACTCGGTCAAATGGGGTGTCGGCGTGCTTCAGGAGTTCGTCCCGGGTGACCGCTTTACCGCGATGGCTCATCAGCATGAGGAAAATCGCGAATTCTGTTTGTGTGAGCGTAGCAACACGATCGCCGACGTGGACGGTGAGATTAGTCGGATCGAGCGTGAGCTTTACGGCTCCTGGAGTCGCGCTGCCTGAGGCATGAGCTGTGGATCTTGGGACGGGCCCATCTGGATGATAGTGGTCACCATGCCGCCGCCAGACGTGGAATCGTTGGACGACGTCTTCCGGGATCCGGTGTTCTAGTAGCTGAGCGTCGATGATCAGCAGATCGGGAGATGTGAGTCGAAAGCGCCGGATCCCGGCGGCTATGTCGCGGCCGGCTCGAACGCGATATCCCAAGCCGGCTAATGCGCCGCGAAGGTTTTCGGCAGTCTTCTGATTGGTCGACAGGACCAAAGCGTGGAGGTTCCCCGGTAAAGCCGCTGCGGTATGAGCTTTGGGCATCGAGGACGACGTTTACCGTCGTTGCCATCGCCGACCCTTGTCGGAGACGCATTGTAGAAAAAATTTCCTGACTGGATTCGGACAAATGCAAACCAAACCGAATACGGTCCACGCTTTGACCGCGCGTCGTATTCACACAATCGTTCACAATTCGCCGGGCTTCTAGGTATTTAAACGGCCGCAACAAAAGGCGCGTTCTGTAACAGACTCAACCAGACAATTACGGTGCAGACGCGGCTACCGCTGACGGCGGGACGTTCGAGGCTAGACGCGTCGACTCTCTCGGAGTTACACTAACGCCCTCATCAAGGAATGAAGCAACTGAGTACGGGAGTCTCGGGATACGAGTTGGAATCCGCATGACGCGGGCACTCTTAAGCGTCTCGATCGAGACCCCTGCGTCGTGAAAAAGCCAGATCGAAAAAAGCGGGTACGTGCTCGTCGGCCGCGCCAATCCGACCCCGCTCACGACGGAAACGCTCCGAATCGGGGGCTGTCGCTACCGGATGCAATGCCCGAGTCGGATCCGGCATATCCGATCATCGCTGCCATTCTCAGCGTGGTTCCTGCCTCGCGTTGGAACTTCGCACGGGCGCAGCCCAATGGCGATCTCGACCAGCTGTTCGGCTCGCATGTGAACGGCAAGGAACTCGTCGGACTCGCGGACGAGTTCAAACGCCAGCGCACGAAATCTCGCAGCGGACCTAGGATCGCCGCGACGCTGGGGTCGCTTGACGACTTCGCGAGCGGCATAACGCTCGTTTTCGCGGATGCACGAGCGAATTTCGGTATCCTTACGCTGCTCCGGACGGCAGAGTTAGGGCCATTCACATCGAGCGAAATCACTATGCTGACACTGGCCTTAGATGCGGTCTCCGACCGTCTCTCAGCGCTGCGTATGCAACCGCCTAGGCAACAAATTGCTTCGCAACCGGACCACGATGAGGGAAACGTCACCGCGAAGACGCCTGAGGGAGCTTTCTATGTGTTAGACGGCGATCTCCAAATCGTCTTAGCCTGGAGCTCCGAGGAGCAGCGCCGCATCGCCCTAACAGGTCTCCACACCCGGATCGCGGAGCGTCTTCCGATCGTGTTGGAGGAGACGGTGCGCGAACTAACCGCGGCCTGGTCGGATGAGTCGGTGAAACAGCCCGGTATCGCGCATCCGGTTCCGTTTCTGGTCGTCCGAACGCAACCGATGTCCGGCCCGGCTGGCCTCTTCATCGGCGTGCGCATCGATCGCTTTCAACCGCCGAATTCGCTTACCGGCGCGGCGACACGGTTTCATATCTCACCACGCGAGGTGCAAGTGCTGGCGCTTCTCCTCGACGGTAATCACCTCGATCAAATCGCCAAGCAGCTTCACATTACGTCATCGACCGTTCAAGATCACATCAAGAGCATGCTGGACAAGACCGAGAGCCGCAATCGCAGTGAACTGATCGCTCGCGTGCTGGGCTGGGAGTCAACGCCGAACACTGACCAGGCATAACAATGCCAGTTTCTCCTCAGCGCGACGGCAGCAGGAACAGGGATTCTGCGAATTACCCAGCCGGGTGCTCCGCGCGAAAGTCCAGTTCTCGTCGCTCCATGTCTGCAGCAATACGCTCAAGAAGTGCATTCCCGGTCGCAAGTGCAATGCGTTTACCCATCAGATTGTCGAGCAAGGATCCAACTCCACCGAGTGGCGGTGAATATTCTCCGGTCAGCACGAGTTCTGTTCGGCTGTCCGCCGCGATTCGAAAGCTTAATTCGCCATGCAGGTCCGGCAACAGCGGGTTGCCGGCGGACCAGTGAAATTTGAGCCCACGGCGCGAACGATTTCTCTCATTGACGTCTACGCTGTCTTCGAACCGAATGCGAACGCGATGGCGTAGCGAGCCGGGAAGTGGCAAACCAAAGGTTCGTAGCGGCAGACGAACCATCGCGATATCGTCATCATTGTCAGCGAACCGCTGCATGTAGCTGCTCACATATTCCGATGCGATCGAAAACGGGCAGTCGGCAACGATCACGGATTCGAACACCCTCATACCGGTAGGCCGCCTCTCAACATTTTAAATGCCCTGTGAACCCAGCGTCCTTCAATGGCCTCGACTGTCATACATTGCGGAGTTTGTTAAACGGAAACGGAGTTTATCAAAGCCTAGCGGCTTGCAACGTTGTTTAAAACACCTCTGGAAACAGCGAATCGACTACCGATGCCGGCCTGAGCGCGGCGCGATCAGTTACCGAGGTGCTTGCCGGCTGCTGCTAAAGTGCGAAGGCGTTGATAGCGCCGCAACCCTCGCAATTCATGGCCGGGCTCTTCAAACGAGTCGCGAGATCGGCAAGGGATATCCACTTGGCGATGATCCCTCCGCACTTACCGCATTCGAGGTCTGGTTGCGTGCGATCAATGCCTCGGACGAACTCGCCCTTGAGGTTTGGGTCCGAGACGATTACACCGCGGGAGTGAGCCTCAGCGTTGGAGATGACTTTGAGCCGTAGAGGCTTCGCCATCTGGGCTACTTCTCGATGAGGTCGGCCGAAACCATCGCGACGGTCGACGAGCGAGGGCCGCGTCTTCATCGGTGAAGCCGATTGGCCGCGACGCAGTTTTCCGTCAAGCTGTTAAGCGAGCGTACGCTAGCGGCTCGACGGGTACCCCCTTCCTGGTGCTACCCTACGGGTATGGATACGCATCCACTGACGAGTGCGTACTGCGGCGGGAATGCGATTCTCGATCGTCTCTCCCCGCACGAACGGGAAGATCTCTTGTCGCACATGAGCGTCTATATCGAAGAGGAAGGGAGCGTTCTCCGCGCTCGCAACCGGCCGATCGACGCAGTGCATTTCCCGATCGATGCGGTCTACTCGGTCGTCGTGGAACTTTCGCAAGGACATACCTACGAGGTCGATATCATCGGCCGCGCCGGCGTGGTCGGTGCGGAGATCGCAATCGGGGCAGAGATCGCGTCGCGCACGGTGCTGTGCCAAGCCGGGGGGCGTGTCGCCAAACTGCAGTGTGAGCGGTTCATCGACGCGATCGGGCAGAACCGGCCGTTTCTCGTGGCCGTTCGCGAATCACTGAGGTGGCAGTGGTTCGACAGCCAGCAAACCGTCGCGTGCAATTTCGCGCATACGATCGAGCAGCGTGCCGCGCGTTGGATCCTCATGACGCAGGATCAAATTGGCCGTGAGCACTTTCCCTTACGCGCCGAGTTTCTTTCGATCATGCTCGGCGTCACCGCGGCGATGGTCCGGGACCCGCTTGCTGTGCTAGTGCACCTCGGTTGCATCTGCTACGCGGACGACTACGTGACGGTGGTGTCGCGTGAAGCCCTTCGCGAGCACGCCTGCGAATGCTACGACCTCCATAAGCTCGCGCGGTGTATCCCCCTGGATGGGGATGTCTTGGCGATCGAACATATAGTTGGTATTGCCCTCTAAATTAAATAAGACGTTAAGAGCCAAGTTGCATCAATCGCATAGAGGCACGCGGCTGGTACGTGAAAGAGGGCTACGTCGCTTCTTCGTACCGTACTGGCAGGATGCTTAGTGAAACGTCGCTCGAATATACGCTGCCACTTGGCCGACCTGCGCTTCTGAAAGCGTTCCCGGGTAGAGTTTGGGCATCGCTCCCGCCGGCTTCTCGATGAAGGCAACCGTTTGACTGAGCGACATGCTCGTCGCGACCTGGTGGAGATTTGGTCCAACTCCGCCGGTTCCGTCCGCATTGTGACATGCCGCGCAATTCGCTGCGTAGAGCTGTTGGCCGGCCTTCACGTCTTCAGGAGGCGATACGGTCGCAGCAGTGCTGCCTGTAGCGGCGATCATCGCGCTTGGGCTCGGCTGTGCCGAGGCTACTCTGCGTGCCCGGAAAAGCGGTGCGGCGTACTTCAGCCCCACGCGCCATGCGGGCTGCCCGTAGGTAGCGTTCGATGCGGCCGCGACGGCTGATTCGATCACGAGGTAAAGATATGGCGAGAATTTCGGATCTCGCGCGACGACGTCGAATGCTCCGTAGTGCGGATGAGCCGTCGTCAATACATCGAAGCCCGCTTTAGACGCTTGAAGACCGCCGAGATATTCCACGGGACGGATTCCGATCATGACATCGCCGTTGAACAGCGGCTCGTCGAATTCGAACGCGAACGCGCGGCTGATCGCGCTTTGATTGAGCTGCGCCGATGCGACAGCTGGCCCGATGTTCGAGTCGTACGTCTGCTGATAAAAGATCATTAGTCCGGGGAAGCTCTTAACGGGGTCGCGTTGGGCATAGATTCCGACCGCGTTGTAGTCGTCGATCGGCTGCGAGTAGCCGGTCGACAGAATATATGTTCCGACGGCGCCGTACACGCCCGCCTCAATGGGCTTATCCGCCCGAGCCCACGCCGCTTTATACTGGAACGCTTTGTCGCTACCGGTCCCGTAAGGACCATAGGGGTTAGTGCTCGAGAAAGCGGTGGCGTTATACATCGATGGGCTATTGCCTACGTACGCCATTTGGATCTTGTACGGACGCTTTTGGTAGTCGGTCGGCACGTAATTGAAGCCGACGCCCCACCGTTCGCCCCCGAGGTTGTAACCATGTTGGCCGACGCTTATTGTCGGACTCGAAAAGCCGCTCATATCTTGCCAGTAGCTAAAGGCCGGCGGAGCGGGGGCATCGAGCTTGCCCACGATGAGATGGCCGTCTCCGTTAAACAGGTGATTGTACGAAATCCAGAAGTGGCCGGTATCGCCGCCACTAAGATTATTGCTGTAGAGCGTTTGTTCGAACCGATAGGAAATGTATTTGTCGAGGACACCGACGAGGTTCACCGAAAGATTCCCGTAGGTGTACTTGTCTTGTGGTTCTTGCGCGTCCAACTTCCCCGTACTGCGGTAACTAAGCGCCTCCCGGATGACAATCGGCACAGCCCGGTTCATAATCGCAGGATCCAGGGCACCAAACGCGGTGGACTGCACGTAGCGACCATAGGCATTAAGCGCAGGCACCATCGTGTGACAAACGCTGCAGTCCACTTGATACGCTTGAGCAAAGGTGGGCAGGGCGGCTGCGCGCTGCGGTCGTTGCACTAGCGAAAAGACGATCGACAGCAGCACTGCGACTGCGATTGCGCTCGGAAGAACCAGTCGAAAGCGCGGCGCAGCCGTATCTTGTCCCTCTTCAGGATCGGCGTCGTTCTTCACCCCTCGACTGTATCGCATTGAATCGGGGAGCGATATCGTGAAATTCATGGAGTGCGGCTCTGCCGCACTCTGTCCCGCGAGCGCTCGGCATTGACTCCCAGCCCAGCACGCGAAACCTGCATTGAGCTTAGGATAGCTTTAGGCGACTAAAGAGTGGAACTTTGATGAGGTCGAGCATGACTCCAAATAGAGTCGCAGCGGCGAAGATAGAGACGATGAGCATCCAAGGCAACGGCGTCATCAAGACTCCGAACGCGGCCAGCAGCGTACAAATTATCAGGTCGCAACACGAAGACAACACGAGCAAACGGCTTGGCGGCAAAGACCACAAATGCCGGCGCTCACGTATCGCGTATGTTGATGCCTGACCGCCAAATGCTACCGTGATGAAAGCCAGCGTCTGTAGCGCATTCGCCGAGAGGTGGAGGTGGAACAGGCCGAAGGTTAGCAGCGTGCTCGAGAACGCCAACTGACACAAACCCAGAGCGATGCCCGCGATCGTGAGGTTGCGAATGCGCCAAACGTTGGGGACCGGCGAGGGCGCGACGTTATCGGTAGTCAGTGACATGGCGATGAAATCACCGACGACCATCAAGATGACAAGCAGCATCGGTGTAAGGACTGCGTGACGGGTCATAATCAACCCGACGACGAGGAAAAGAGCCATCGCGATCTTCTTGATGATCGAGTTTAACGTGTACGTGAGGATCCGCTGAAATGTAATGCGGCCCTCCTTTACCGCAGCGACGATGCCGGCGAGGCCGGAGGTCGTTAGAACGATCCCGGCCGCGGACTTGGCGATGTCGGTTGCCGTCGCGACGGCGATGCCCATCTGCGCTTGGCGCAACGCCGGCGCGTCGTTCGCTCCGTCGCCGCACATGCCGACGACATGACCGGACTGCTGAAACGCTTGCACGAGCCGGTACTTGTCTTCCGGTAACACACCCGTGTATGCGGAAAATGTTTCGGGTGCCAAGGCTTTTGGCAGAGGCCCCGCTGGACACACGGGGCCGGCGAGCCCGACTGCGGCAGCGACGATCGCAGCGGTCGTCGCTGCGTCGCCGGTGACCATCACCGTGCGGACACCGAGGTCGCTCAGTTCATGGATCAGAGTGGCGGAGTCGGATCGGGGCGGATCGCTCAACGCAATGATCCCCGCGAGCTTGAGCGATCCTGCCGGACCGTAAGCGACGGCCAAAACGCGGTACCCGCTGCGTTCCAGCTCGTTCGCTGTAGTCGCGGCGTCAGGTTGCGGCGCGGCCAGTGCGCTTATTGTCGCGAACGCGCCTTTTATCACGCGTTGGGGCTCGTTCGTCCCCGAGGTCACCGTTGCCTCAGACATCTTTGTCGCCGGGTCGAACGGCACGAAGCTTACGAGTGCCGGCAGATCGCTGGGATGATCCTTCGCGGCAGCGGCCCGAACTGACGCATCGACAGGGTCTGTCCCGCCGTCCGAACTTGCAAGTGCAGCCAAACCGAGCACGTGCGCCGCATCGAAGCCCGGCATCGGACGAGTTTGGGTTACTTGCAGTTCGTCCAACGTCAACGTTCCGGTCTTATCCGAACACAACACATCCATCGAGGCTGCTTCGTCGACGGCGGACAAGCGTGTCGGTAAGACGCCGCCCTTCGCCAAGGAGCGCGCACCGATTGCCGCCGCGAGCGTAAATGTCGCGGGCAATGCGACCGGTATCGATGCAAGGATGGCGGTGAGGACGAGCGAGATGATCTCTACGGTTGAAAGGCCGAGAGCCAGTGAGTAGACCAGTAGCGCAACGATGACCAGACTACTGAAAATGGCGAGGCTACGCACCACGCCAAGAACGGCTTTTTGCTGCGTGCTCACTACCTCGGCACCGCGAACGAGCTCTGCCGTCCGTCCAAACTTGGTGCGTTCGCCGGTTGCAGTGACTTCCGCGACTGCCTCGCCGCGCCGAATGAGCGACCCCGCGTAGGCTTGAGTTCCCGCTCCGGCCTCCGTTGGAACCGATTCGCCAGTGAGCATCGATTGGTCGAGCAACACCTCGCCGCTGACGATTCGGGCGTCGGCCGCTACAATGCCGCCAAGGGATAGCTTGATGATGTCGCCATGCACGAGTTCCGCAGCGGGTCCGATGGCCCAGGCCCCGTCGCGCCGGACCGAGGCGGTCAATGCGAGGCGAGACTTGAGCGCTGCGAGGGTCGCCTGTGCCCTACTCGACTGCACGTAACCCAGCACCGCGTTGAACACGAGCAACCCAAAGACGATTCCCGCCGGCAGGTATTCGTGCAGAACCAGCTGCAGGATGACGGCCGACTCGAGCAGCCACGGCACGGGTGCCCAAAACTTGCTGATGATATCGCGCAGCGGACTGCTCGCTGTGTCCGTTACGGTATTGGCGCCGTCCGCCGCGAGACGCTTGACGGCCTCGATCTTCGTCAGACCTTCGCGTCCAGTCTGTACGATAGGGCTCTTCGCCGGCTCGGGAACTATTTCGCGAATCACTGCCCAGGGTTAAGGCGGTGCTCGGGTGGGGACATGTAGGGTACGCTTTCACGAGGGCGCGGACGGAAAATCAGCGGCTTGGGTACGTTCGGGGCATTTCCGGCGAAATATCTTGGCGCCGCGTCGAACCACATCACTCTAGCATCTGGATCGAGGCGAGCACATCGTGAAAAAGGCCGATCGGCCAACGGGAGGAGGTGCTCGCCGGTCCGTCGTCGCCGAGGCCCCGGCCGGTGGCGATGGTGATCGTGGCCTCTCGTCACAGGGCGCGATGCCCGAGTCGGACCCGGCGTATCCAATCCTCTCAGCGGTTCTCGACATCGTGCCGGCCTCACATTGGACCTTCGCCCGGGTGGACCCGAAAGGCGCGCTCGATTCGCTCTACGGCTCGCAGGGGAGCGGTAAGGGCCTGGCCGGCCTCGCGGACGAGTTCAAACGCCAACGCACGAAATCTCCCTCTGGACCGAGAATCGCCGCCACCCTCGGATCGCTCGACGATTTCGCCAGCGGTATAACGCTCGTGTTCGCAGACGCACGAGCGAATTTTGGGATCCTTACGCTCTTGAGGACGGCTGAGTTGGGACCGTTCACATCGAGCGAAATCAGCATGCTGACCTTTGCTCTGGACGCGGTTTCCGACCGTCTCTCCGCGCTGCGCATGCAGTCGCCCGAAGGACAGACTGCGGTACGAGCGGCCCGCCCCGAGGGCGATGTCACCGCGAAGATGTCTGAGGGAGCGTTTTACGTGCTGGATAGCGAGCTCCAGATCGTTTTGGCTTGGAGTTCGGAGGATCAGCGGCGGATCGCCCTGACTGGTCTCCACACGCAGCTCGCAGAGCGTCTGCCGATCGTGTTGGAGGAGACGGTTCGCGAGCTCACTTCCGCCTGGTCTGCAGACTCGGCGAAACAGCCCGGCGTCGCACATCCCGTTCCATTTCTCGTCGTCCGCACGCAACCGATGTCCGGCCCGGCGGGGCTCTTTATCGGTGTTCGGATCGATCGCTTTCAACCGCCCAATTCACTGACTGGTGCGGCTACACGGTTCCACATTTCACCACGTGAGGTGCAAGTACTCGCGCTGCTCCTCGACGGCAATCACCTCGATCAGATTGCCAATCAACTGAACATCACGTCTTCGACCGTTCAAGATCATATCAAGAGCATGCTGGACAAGACCGAAAGCCGCAATCGCAGCGAGCTGATTGCTCGCGTTTTGGGCTGGGAGTCGACCCCGAGCGTCCGTCAGGCGTAGGTTGCCTTGGGACCGGCCTTCCCCGAATTTAACGATACCGCTTCGCGGCCGGTTACGATACAGTCAGCCTCGTGCCCCAGTCAGAGATCAGCGGCCCTTTTGCCTCCGTACTTGTCCCGTACGATGGCTTGGAACCGTCGCGCGCCGCCCTCTCGCACGCGCTAACATTGGTGCAAGCCACCAGCACGTTGGTCGTGGTGACGGTCGTCGACGATGCGGCCATCATTTCGGAATCGGCGATGTCGTCAAGCGCCTACGACCCGGCGCCGCTATTCGAAGCGTTCGATGCGCAGGGAAGGGCGATGCTGGCCGATGCGGCAAGCCGCTGCGCGGCTGCGAATATCACGCCGGTCACCGAATTCTTGCACGGCTCGCCGGTGCCGGTCATCTTGGCGCAAATGAAGAAGCATCGATGTGATCTCGTTGTCATGGGAACGCACGCGCGCAAGGGTGTTGCCCGACTGTTTCTCGGCAGCACCACGGAAGGTGTGCTTCGTTCGAGCACGGTCCCTGTGTTGACGGTTCGCTCGACCGATATTGTCAACGTTCATCCGTTCGCGACTGCGGTTCTTGGCATCGATGACTCCGATGCATCCGATGCCGCCGTCGCGCTCGCCACGAAGCTCATGCAGTCATTCAAGACGCGACTCGTTGCTTGCCATGCGATCGACCGACCGTAGTATACGAAAATGCGGCGTCCTATCCTTACGAGCTCGAGGATATACTTGAAGAAATGCGTACCGATGGCGCAGCAATCATCGCTCGTTCGCTAAAGCGTGCATCCATCGACGCACAAGCGGTGACCGCCTCGGTTGTTGATGGAAGCCCCGCTCGTGTTCTCCTCGAGGCGGTGCAAGACAATCATGCGACGGCAGTTATCGTCGGGAGCCACGGACGCAGGGGTTTACGGCGCTTTTTCCTGGGCAGCGTGGCCGAGCAGGTTGTCCGCAGTTGCGATGTCCCAGTCTTAGTCGTCCGGGAGTCGATCTGATCCGCCAAGTCTACGTTCACTTTTCACCGGTACCCGGCACGAACGCGCTCACGTGCCCGTAACCGTTGTTCGGTAGTCATGGTCCGAGCCGGCTTCACAGAACCTTCTAGAGGCCTTCTTGCCGCGGAGATAACCTTGACCTCATGAACGAACTTCACGAGTCTCTCACGGTCCTGTGCCCATTCGACCAAGTACCTCAAGCCGCCGAAGCATACGTCGCTTCGCTGCCTTTGGAAAACGGCAAATCGATTGTTGCGATCCGCGTTGCGGTTGGCGACCTCACGATCGAACGACGCGCCGACCTCGTTCTCAAGCATTCCCGAGCCTCTCCCGGATTTGAGATCATGGATATACAGTGGAAGCCGCACGGTGGCGGCCCCTACCCGGTGTTTCGCGGATTCCTTAGCGTTGAAGACATGGGCGCCAATTTTTGCCGCCTCAACCTCGAGGGATCATACGAACCGCCGCTTGGGATCGTCGGCATTGCCTTCGACGCCGTGGTGGGGCATCGCATCGCTCTCGCGACGGCTCGCCAATTGCTCGACGAGATCAAGACTGGATTCGAGTTCGCTTTTCAAACAGGGATGACGATTGCATGACGATGATAGCCGACAAAAAGCTGGTTCACGCACCCCTTGCTTCGGCAAGCACATTTCTACAAGCGGTTTTGGCCGCTCATCCGGCCCCGAGTGGACCGGGCGCCCGCATCCTTCTACGCGCGGGCGAGGCCGAGCAATCGGCAATCATTACCCTGCACCCGTTACACCGTCCGGAAGACATGACCCCGCGCTACGGCGTGCACTGGGAAGCCGAGGGTGGCGGCCGATTTCCAATGTTTGACGGCGAGCTTGTGATCGAGGCCGATGAGGATTACAATGCATTCTTGCTGGTGCTCAACGGGACGTATGTTCCCCCGGGCGGTTTGCCCGGGCACGTTTTCGATGCGGTGATCGGCCATCGTATCGCCCAAGAAGCCGCGCACGGATTGCTTAACGAGATTTGCCTCGAGACTGAACGGCGATTCACAGATGCAGAAGCCGCAAAGCACGTTCGTATCTAGAACTCAAGAATGATACGTCCCCGCTCGGACCGTCGCCGGCGGTGATCGCGCGGGGACGCGCGCTCGTCGTTTTCGGTCGGTTCATCAAATCTCTGGGCCCGACCGGTGTTCCGGCACCGGCCGCCATCCCACCGTGGCGCGAACCGTCGACGTCGTTCATCGACACGCGGTCGCAGCCAGCGCCCCACCCTCAGGTTCGGATACGCTAGACTAGCGCACCCGTCGCATCGTTCGAAGCAGGATCGCGGTGAATGCACCGACCAGCACGAGTAAGAGCGCGAGTCCCTCCAGCGCGCTGATCGCGCCGCGGCCGCCGCCGCAACTTTCGACTGCTGCGTTGAGCCAGAGACCGATGCGTGCCAGCGGCGCAGAATTCGCCCCTGCCGCTTCGCGTGCCGTTGCGAGGACCTGGCCAGGCGTCCAGGCATTACCGTCGATGATTTCAGCGATACGGCCGTCGCGATCGAGCACGATCGCCGCCTCCGTATGCACGAGCGTTCCGGGGCGCGTCCATTGTGTCGCTACCCCGAGGCGCGTAGCGAGGTCGTCCATCGATGCGGTCTCACCAGTTGCAAGCGTCCAGAGGCGGGGATCCGCTCCGTATGCGCGACTGTACTTGCGCAGGACCGCCGGTGTATCGAACTTTGGGTCCAGGGTGAGTTCGAGTAGCCGAATCGGCGCTGCGCCAATTCCCGCCTGCAGCAGCGCAAACTTGCTGGAGACGAGCGGACACATCCGTGGATCGGCACAGCGCGTGTAGATGAAGGCAAGTACGACCGCGTTGCCGCGAAGCTCTGTGATCGAGAACGCGCGTCCAGCCTGATCGACGAGTGGAATCGCGGGGACCGTGTCACCCGACTGTAGCGTGGGAACGAACGTCGCAGCGGCCAAAGCGACCACGATCGCGAGCACGTTTACCACGTTCGCATTCCGGGTGCCAGATATGCGTGGGCCTGCAGTTGCTGGGTGAGTGGACCGGCGTAAGCCAGCACAGCAACTGCCAATGCAATGATCGCCCACGTTCCAAGGCGATCGAGTGCCGGCGGCGTTTCCATTGCGTCTTCGTCGGTCGAGGCGAAAGCATATGTCGGTCGTACCGCAGCGGGTTTGTTCATCACATACGTCCCGGTCGCAACGATGATGAACAGCAGGACCGAGATCGCAACCAGTGTACCGCCGAAGGCGGCCCAAAGCATCTCCGGATGCCACGTGGCGGCACCTTGGGCACCGAAATAGCTCACGTCCGAGGTGCGCCGTGGAGAGCCGAGCAGACCCGCCCAATGCATCGCCGTGGACATAATGGCCATCCCGACGAACCAGACGTACTCTTGAATGAGCGCGAGTCGCGGGGCGAACAGATTCCGCCCAGAAAGCGCCGGGATCAAGCCGTAGGATGCGCCGATGAACGTCAGCGCGACCGGCCCACCGACCGTAATGTGGAAATGTCCGACGATCCACATCGTATTGTGTACGAGCACGTCCATCGAGTACGAATTGTTGACGATCCCACCGAACCCGCCAAAGATGAAGAGAATCATTCCGAGGGCAGGTCCGGCGAACACGGGATTACCCCACGGCAACCAGCGGACCGTTCCAAGAAAGCCCCGACGTCCCGCGCGCTGCGCGGCGATTTCAAATGAGGCGAAGATCGCAAACGCGGTCATCAACGAGGGGATGACCACGCCGTACGTCGTCACGGAATGCATCCATTTCCAACCAGCCGAGATGCCGGGGTCGAGATACTGATGGTGTAACCCGACGGGCGTGGAAAGGAGCAGCAGCGAGATGAACGCCACGCGAGTGAGCGCATCGCTGAAAATTTTTCCTTTGTATGCAGTTGGGACCAGCGTATACCAGATCAGGTAGGCGGCCATGATCCAGAAATAGACTAGCGGATGTCCGAAGTACCAGAACAGCATGCGCGAGAGGCTGACATCAATGCCTGGAGTCCAGCCGAGCGACCATGGAATCAGCAGCCCCATCTCCGCCACGACCCCCAGCGTTGCGATCAGCCACATGATCAATGTGGTCGCGGCAATGAAGGCCGGTAACGGGATGCGCTGCGCAGGGTTGGTTCGCTTGAACCACACGACGTTGGCAAGACAATCGAAGGCGACGCACCATGTTCCGAGGATCAAGATGGTAGCGCCGAAGTAGAAGAACGGGCTCGCCTTCAACGGTGCGTAGAACGTATAGAGCACAGTCGCACTACCGCTGAGGATCACGACCGTGGTCATGACCGTCCCCACCAGCATCGTGCAATAACCGATCCAGCCGAGGGTCAGCGAGCGCACACGAGGGATCGTTTCGTACACTGAGTACGTGAACAGGCCGGTGATGAAGAAGGTCGTGAAGACAAGTGCCATCAGCACGCCGTGTGCGGTCAGCATACGGTAATAGTCAAAGGCGGCCGGCATTGTGATGAGGCCGGCGCGCGAGAACCCCTGCAGCATCCCGAACAGTGCGCCGATTCCGAGGACGAGCGTCGCGGTGTAGATATGGGTCAGCGCAAGCAGATTGCCGCCGGCGCGCGATAGTGCGAGAGTCTCATCCCCTTGGACTAACGCAGACCCTGTCGCGGTTTCCATTACTCCACCACGACCTTGGCAGCCATCAACTGATGACCAGACCCGCAGTACTCGTTGCAGATCAGGAGATACGTTCCCGGTGTGTTGAACGTATGAGCGACGCTACTGACCCAGCCCGGGGTAACCATCGTGTTTACGCCGGTTTCCGGAATGCTGAAGCCATGCTCGACGTCGGCGCTTGTAACGTAGAACGTCACGCGCGAACCTGCCGGCACCTCGATCGTTGCCGGTGTGAAAGAGAAGATCCGTGCGACGTAGTACGCTTCGTATGTGCGTTCGGCGATCTTTCGTAGTCCGGGGTGATCGAACGGCGGCGTCTGCGCGACGCGGGTTGGGTCGATCGTTTGAACGCGGCTTGGCGGCACGAACCCGTCGACAATTGCAGCCGTCGTTATGACGCCGAGAAATACGGCTAGCATTACGACGCCAAAGAAGAGCCACAGTCGTTCTGAGCGATGGACGTGCATCTTCACCACCTCGCTCGAAGCAAGAAAAACATCGCAAACCATCCGACGACGATCAATCCGCCGAGAGTGAAGACGAAGGCGAGGGTCGCAGGAAGCGGTCCGTCGCGCGAAGGCTCCATGAGATGATCCTATCCCAAAGCCGTTCACGAATTGTGAATGCAATGTGAAGACGAGGAGGCGTTGGTCTTCACATTTGGCGTCATTTCTCTGTTGAATTCCTGCCGCCGCCTGAGATTGTCACGTTGGACAACTCCATTTAATTGGCTGCGCTGAGAGGTTCCGGCGTGGATCCGCTTTGTATTCTTGTTAGACCATGTGGGAGCGGCGCGGCTCGTTGGAATGAACGCAGCCTTGTTCATGAGCTTGAGCGCTTCGCCGCCAAAGAGCGTGCCGTAGTGATTCGTCTGGGTCGGAAAAACGAGTTCGGAGACGACCGTATCGAATCGGACCGCTGCCGCCGTCAGGCCTTGCCCGGCGGCACGCGGTCCCCATCCTCGTCGTTCGGCTCGTGCGCTTCACGTGGTGCGTTCGCATCTATCGGTCCGGATTCTCTACCAGCTCATCCACGAAGGCTTCATGGCGCTCGTAGGGCTCGATGGGCCACGAAACTTCGGCCGAGTTTTTCTCGGGAGGCGGGAACCCGTGGTCCTTTCCCAACCATGGTTCCCGGAAGATCGGGAACAGCGGCCCCTCGTTGATGGAGCGGTACTCGGTGATGTACTTGTTGCCGAAAACATCCAAGTAGCGCACTCGGACGTTCCGGGCATACGATTGCGCCGGGTACGATAGTCCGAAGACGTAGCGTGCTTCGTTGACCGCAAGAACCCCGATGACTTGTTCGGCCGCCGACACCGCTTTGTAGGAGGCGTTTCTGTAGTCCGGTATCATGCCGGAGACCGTGACGCGGTAGGCGATGCCGGCGCCTTCGTTCGAGACGTACAGCATCCGGAAAGGGATATTATCCTCGTCTTCTGCGCGCACTTCCGCGACGACGCGCGGTGCCGTTCGTCGAACGGCCGCGATGGCTTCCTGACGGGCAATCGTCGCTTTGAGCGTTTCTTTCACGAGCCAAATCTTCCGTAGGACCGCGAACAGGGTAATGACGGCGCTCTGATTTGGCATTTTTGAGAGACTAACCTGGCGTTGACGAAAAATGGCCTGGTTCGTGTTCGGCCTTTAGCTTTGGCCGGATTCACGCTAGCTTTAGAGCTTGGTGATAAGGCCGGCGGCGTCGAGAGGTTGGTTGAAGATCTTGGCCTTGTACGCGATGTCGAGGACCGGCTGCACCATATCAGGAGTCAACGCCGTCGCGTAAGGTGTGCGCAGCATCCCTTGAAGCTTCGTCGCGTCGAGATGACCATTGCGGACGAGGATCGCGAACGTCTCGTCACGGTGGGAGTTCGCCCATCGCGCGGTCTCATAAATCGCGTCGACCGCGCGCCTCGCGCGTGCGCGGTCTTCATCGGCCCAGCCTTTTGCCATGTACCATACCGAGATCGGGTACTGTTTGTTGGCCTCGAGGTCTGCGACGATGTTGTTTGGGTAGCCCGCCGGCCGGACGAGATCGCGTGACGGCGTCACGAACGGTTCGGCAAGAATCGCGACGTCGAGGATACCGCGCTGCAACGCCGGGACGACCGCCGATTGCGGGATCTCGACGAGCTTCACGCTATCGAGTGGGATGCCGTTCGCGGGAAGCCAGGCGCGCAGAATCGCCGTCGTCATTCCCACGAGCGTCGGCACTCCGATCGTCTTGCCGATCATGTCGCGTGTAGAATGAATCGGCGAGTCCTTCGCAACGACGAGCATGCTTGAGTCTTGCTCGCTCTCGGCGTAGAGGCCACTGCCGGCGACGAGCAGGAGTGGAATACCCTTGATGATCGCGTTCACGCCCGAGATCAAGTCTCCGACGCCCATCTCGAGGCTGCCGCCGCCGATCGCCTCCGCGACGGCGCCTGCGTTGTTCAGGGTGATCGTTTCGAACGTGAGCCCCCGCCGACTGAACGCGCCGGACGCCTGCGCGTAGAACGGCTCGGCGAAGAGATCGACGACGGTGCCTGCCATTCGCAGGTGCGACGCTTGCGCGAGCGCGAGTCGCGGGGCGGCGCTGCCCGCGATCGCTCCAGTGATTGCGGCTATGAAGGCCGCCCGGGACGGCGAGCCAATCGCAGTAGAATGCATGATTGATTTCGTTCCATTTGAAACTATTTTCCACGAAACTTTCCGTCGCGCGAGGCGAATCCTTCGAGCGATGCGAGAATGCGTTCCGGCGTGATCGGCATGGTCATGACGCGGGCGCCGCATGCTGCGGCCACAGCGTTCGCTATCGCCGGTGCGACGACTTGGGTGCTGAATTCGCCCGCCATTTTGGAGCCGAACGGCCCGGGGCCGCCTCCGTAAAGCAACTCGATGACGCGCAACGGTGGGATGTCGCGCATCGTCGGCAACTTATAGTCGGCGAGAGACATGTTGACGACCCGTCGATGTCGAAGGCACGCTCCGCCGACCCACCCGAGGTTTGCCGCCGAAGTCTGTACGCTTTAGCGAGGCTGCTGCTCCATATACACATCTGCCGGTTGCTCGCCGAGCGGCACAAAGATGAGCTTTTTGGTACCGCCGCTCCAGACTTGAAGGCTCGCGACTTGGCCGGGCTTGCGCGACTTTACTTCCTTCATGACGTCGTCGGGCGCCGCAACGGCTTTGCCGTCAATTTTTTGAATGACGTCACCGGGTGCCAGATCGACCTTCGCTGCAGGCCCGTTCGGCGGAATCTGACCGATGAGCACGCCACCCCCGTCACTCTGCGGATAGCTGATCTGCGTCCTCACGCTGCTGCTCAGTGGGGAAAGGCCAACGCCCAAGTACGCGACGCCGGTTCCCGTTGATGTGGCGTTCAGCGTCTTCCCTTGATTGTTCTCGAGCTCGGTAGCCGTCGTTTGCACGATGTTCGCGGGGATCGCAAAGCCGATACCCTGTGCTCCGGCTTGCGGACTCTCCGTCGATTGATTCACGCCGATGACGCGGCCGGCATCGTCGACGAGCGGTCCGCCGGAATTGCCGGGATTGATTGGCGCCGATGTTTGAAGCATGCCCCGAAACAGATGCGTCTGTCCGTTGTCGCCCTGAATCGGCTCGTCACGATCGAAGCCGGAGACCACGCCGACGGCCACAGATTGTTTGAGTTCAAAGGGTTCACCGATGGCGATTGCCCACTGACCCGCATTGAGTTTCGAACTGTCTTCAAACTCCACCGGTGCCGGCAATTTTGCGTAGTTATCGACTTTTACCAGCGCCAAATCGGCGGATTGATCGGATGAAAAGACCTTCCCGGGGATATGATCGCCGTTTGCGAAGACGACCGTAACGCTCGTCGTGCCATGCGGCACGACGTGCGCGTTCGTCACGATCATCCCATGGCTGTTGTAGACGAATCCGGAACCTGATGCGCGCTCCTGAAACTGCCGCGGTTGCGCGGGCCCGTTCTGGCCACCGAACAATTGCGAGAACGGATCGGCAGCTTCGGTGCGAGTACCGTTCACGGTGACGAGTAGCGAGACGACCGACGGTCGAACGCGCTTTACCGCGTCCACGATTCGCTGTTGGTCGCTCGAAGCGGCGGGCATTATTTCAGCGGCACTTGCAATAGCGGGCGAGCCGTTCTGGAGGGTTCCGTTCCCCGTGTACAACGCCGAGAACATCATCATCGAAGAGCTCCCGATGACGGCTCCGGCGAGACCGGCAATTGCCGGACTGAAAGATAAACGCGACTTCATCTGGCGTTGCTCCCTTTGCTTGCGCGACGACGGCCGGGCTACACGGAGTGCCTAGCCTCGATCTGCATACGAGATTAATGCCGCATTAGTGACCTTTGATTGCAAAGATTCGCTTGGAAAAAATGGCGAGCTTAGGCTGCACGACAAGCGGACCGAAAGCACGCTTCTACCTCTGCATCCGCTATTTTCCCGGGCGCCAGATCAACGCGCTCGCGTCGATCGTCTTGGGTAGGAAGCCGTACTTCACCATGTACTCGACCGCCGGCTGGATCATGGTCTGTTCGAGCGAGGTCGCGTAGGTAGCGCGGCCCATCGAATTGGCCACGGTTGGGGAGAGATTGGTAAACCGCGTCAGCAGAATCGCGGATGCCTTCTGATTCTCGTTCGCCCAAATCGCAGCTTGCTTGATGCCCGCCGCGAACTTCAAGGCGGTATCCGTGTTGGCTGCAAGCCATGCATCGGTCGCGAAAAAGCCGAACAGAAGCATCTGCGAGGTCAACGCATCGTAACAGTTCCCGATCACGCGATTCCCCGTGCGACCTTGGCTCGTGAACGGCTCCGAGGGGATCGCCACGTCGACGCGCCCGCTATCGAGTGCGCCGATCATCTCGGGAAACGGAATCTCGATCATCTTGACCGTCTTCGAATCTCCACCGTGCTTGTCGACCCAAGCGAGGAACAGGGCGTGCTGGACCGTTTTCATCGCGACGATCGCGACGGTTTTACCGTTCACGTCGGCCGCGGTCTTGATCGGCGAATCGTCCTTCACCATGATGACGTCCGTCGATGTGTTCGGACCCACCTGGGATGCCGGAGCGAAGATGCGCAATGGCAAACCGCGCTCGACCGCACCGGCGAGCGAGCCGGTATTGGCGGCGCCCACGTCGAGGGATCCGCCGATAACGGCCGGTGCGATAACCGGGCCGCTCTGCATGATCTGAATCTCGACGTCGAGCCCAGCGGTCTTGAAGTAGCCGCGATCGCGGGCATACTCGACGACCGCGGCCACATCGGCCGGTATCGTTCCGGCGCGAACGACGATCGGTTCGCCGGCTGCCGCCTGTGCGATCGAGGGAAGTGCCGCGACTGCGGCCGCACCCGCGAGAAAGGCGCCGCGTGAGGTGAATACTGATGAGCTCATGTGTTCTCCAGGTGGCCGGCCAAACAATACCTGAGAACCTTTGCGCCGATCCGTTGATAGTCATCTTGCAGTCACATGGCGGCCATATCATTGCTTCGGCGCCCGCGTCTTGCGCGTCGGGCACTTGGAGGAACGAATGAGCAAACTGGTCTGCAAGTCCTATTTCGATGCGACCGAAGCTGAGGACGACGTCGACACCCTCATTGCAGTCGGCCATTACCGGTCGGATATCACGGTAGTGGTCAGCGATCGCGGCCGCCGGCGCTACCGCGAAGAGTCAGCACCGCGAGGTCTGAGGCGTGGCAGCGTTATCGCAGATGCGGTTCTGGGCGAGTCCCGCTCCCGGGCAGTTCGAGCGATCGTCGTGGGCCTAACGCCTCGACAGTTGGATATGCCGATCATCGAGGAGGACGAAGCCGTCATGCCCCTGATCGTCTGTGGTTCGC
>Ga0182015_10001889_pt1 | contig 26680 bp, 24 predicted proteins | sample 712P3MmetaG_FD_120478 | JGI IMG/M metagenome (GOLD analysis project Ga0182015, IMG submission 120478) | Permafrost microbial communities from Stordalen Mire, Sweden - 712P3M metaG | ecosystem: Environmental > Terrestrial > Soil > Wetlands > Permafrost | place: Sweden: Stordalen | collected...
GATTACTGCTGCCGAACTCAACGATCTGCCACTACCCGTCAAACTGCTCGATAATGGCGCTCGGCTGATGCTTCCTTATTTCTAGTGCTTGGTAGGATTGGTAGGGGGTCGACCCATTATCCGCGCAGCCATTGCAACGCCTCGCTTTCGTGGCCTTTGTCGTAAGCTTTTACCTGCGGGTGCACGAACACTCTGAACGCGCCGATCAGCCAATGCTGCCACTCGTGACCGGCGATGACGGCGATGCGCTCCACCTTATGCTGGTGGGTTTTGACGAACCCGGCATGTTTTTCGAATGCCGCAATGTTCTCCCAGCCATTGAAGCCGGAAGCATCAATCAGCAATCTGATTATGCCCTGCTGACTGATGATAGCATCGATCTGGGGCTGAATCTGGCGGAAGTCGTCAGCTTTTAATTTTTCTGGCGCCACAATCCGCAACGTATTCGCGGAGATACTTTCTATTTTTATCATATGAAAAATCCTTCTTGTTATCTACTGTATCCAGCCCATGTGCAACCACCAGGGATACAGCAGCACGCCCAGCGTCAGCGGTGTGACGACGAACATCACCAGCCCGTATTTGAGGACGTCCGAGGCCTTCCACAGACCGTAAGCCAAACCAAAGATCAGGCCGGCGTTCTGGTAGCTGAAGAAGTACTGGCCGACGACCGTAACATAGGTGACAAAGCTGACCAGCTCCTTCGACATACCGACCGTCTGGCCATAGGCCGACAGGGACGGAACGGCCAGTGCCATCGAGGTGCCGAGGCTGCCGAGTGGGATATGCAGCAGCTCCGCCATGCCGGAGATCGCCATGAGCGACAGCATTGGGTTGTGCGGCATCGTCGTGGGCAAAATATGGTCCCAGATCCAATGGGCGAAACCGGTCGAACTCAGGTCGCCGATCGCCAGGATGCCCATCAGCATGAACACGACGTTCCAGTTGGTCTTTTCCACGAATTGCTTGAAGCTGACCAGGCCGATGCCCGGCAGCATCATGCCAGCGGCGACGAGGACCGCCACCCAACCGGCGCTGATGCCGGTCCACGACCCGGTGGCCCACAACGTCACCGTCGCCACGAGCCAGACGATCGTCCTTATTTCCTGACCCGTCATCGGACCGAGCTGCTCGAGCTCTTTCTGCTCGACCTTGACGTCGAAATGCACGCCGCGCTTTGGCAGGAAGAGGAAATATATGACTGCGAAGGAAACCAGCGTGAAAACCAGGGATGGCACGAAGAACCAGGCGAACCAGGTTCCGTAATCGACGCTGAAGCCGCCCATCCGGCCGAGCACCAGATTGAACGAGAAGCCCGGATAGATCAAAAGCCCAGTATTCGTCGAGAGCACGGCAATCATGAAGGCGAGGTGCCGGAGATAGGGATTTTCCTTCGACATCTTGGACAAGGCGCCGAAGGAAACCACGAGCGGCAGGAGAAGCGCCATCTTCGGAAAGGCCGAATTCATGCCCACCACCGAGAACAAGGCGGTGACCACGAGGAGGCCAATGTCGATCAGGAACAGGCTGCGCAACGAAAAGACGTAGACGGCAACCCGGTGGCCCAGCCCGCTGATTTCCACGATCGCCGAGAAGATGAAGCAGACAAGGATGAACCACATCGTGTCCGAGGTCCAAAATTCAAGGAACGTATGCGGCGGCACCTCAGGCATGAAGCACAGCACGATGCCGATCATCAGCAGGGCGGCAACGCCGGTCGGGACCGCCTCGGTGATCCACAGAAGCACGGTCATGAGAACGACCGCCATGGCGTGCTGGCCGGTGGCCGTCAGCCCCTGAAGCGGCGGCATGAACCAGATGCCTAAGCCGACCAGTACGGAAATTGCCAGGCCCAGGACATGGCGATTCAAAATAGGGCGTTGCGGCTTGGTGTTATTCTCGGCCATGAGAGCACCCCAATTCTGATCGTCTACGGGCGATCGGTTGAAAATGAATGCGCGCCTGTGGCGTCTATTTGTCCGTCCGCGAATAGCCAGCGCCCAACTCCCAACTCTGCGGGTAGTAGGGACGCTCAACACTGCGGCACCAGTTTTCCCAGCCGCGTTCCAGCGTGAATCCGGCGCGGCCCTTGGTGTTGGCGGCGATTTCGCCGTCGCTCAGATAGGTCACGTCGCCCATGGCCAGCGCCTTGCCGAGCATCTGGGCGTTGATCTCCATGTAAACCGAGGTGAACACTACCTCGCGCAGCGATTTGCCGACCACCACGCTGCCATGGCCGCGCATCATAGCTACTGTGCGCGCTGCCAGGGTCTTGGCGAGGTCGCGGCCCATATCCATGTTGGTGACGAGCAGGTTAGTACTGTCGCCAAATTTATCTCGGATATCCCAATTCGGCACGTCACGGCCGACCGGCGACGCCATGTGCATGATCGCACCGAAGCGCTGCGATTTGACGACCGAAAAAGGCACGATATTGGGGCTGTGGTTGTGCACGACTGCCATCGCATCCGGCCGCGCTTCCAGCACGGCGCCGTGAATGAACCGCTCGGAATAGGGCTTGCCGGGCTCGGAGCCGACGATTTTCCCGTCGAGCGTGAATTCCATGATATCGGCGATCTGCACGCACATAGGTGCCCGCGCGCGCGACATCAGGAAATGCCCAGGGTTATCTGGATGCCGGATCGAGACGTGGCCGAATGAATCGAGCACGTTGTTATCGGCCAGAATCCGGTTAGCGGTGACGAGATCGTCCTTGATTTGGCTGAGATCGGTCATGTGGCGCTCTGTTTGCTACAACGAAGTTAATGCCACGGTCATTATCGGGATTTCATCGATTTAAATCAAACTCGCAGTCGCATGCATATCTGTGGGGCGCGGCATCGCTTCGTGCCAGAAGCAGACATGCGGCCTCCGGCTACCGCTTCGTCGCGCCGCCGCCTCGGCTCTGCACCGACAACGCGGCGATGATCGCCTGGGCCGGGATCGAGCGCCGTTCTCGGAACCTCGTGGACGGGTTCGATTTCGCGCCCCGGCTGCGCTGGCCGCTGGACCCGGACACGGATCTACTTCGCGTGAATTGAGCGTGGACCGGATTTCGCCTAGTATCGCCATACCGGCCATCAAGGCCGAAAACGATAAAACCGAGGGAGGAACGTTCCATGAATATCCGCTTCTTGACCGCCGCGCTCGCCTGCGCCGCGCTGGCTGCGTGCGCGCAGCCCCAGCCGGCGCCGCCAGCGCCCACGCCGGTCACGCCGGTCACGCTGTACAGCGTGCCGAAGCTCGCGCCCGCGAGTGCCCCCAAGATCAAGGTGCAGGTCGATGCGCTCAAGAGCGGCCACCTGATCTCCACCAAATACACGTTCTGCATGGCGGACGGGCACGGCGGTGTCGGGGCGGCGCCCAACTGGAGCCCGCGCATCGCCTGGTCCAAGGGCCCGGCCGGCACCAAGTCCTATGCCGTCATCGTATACGATACGGATTCGCCGGCGGAGCATCGCGAGTGGATGAACCAGCAAGGCCAGACGCTGACCGCCGCGATCAAACGCAAGATCTACTTTCACATGGTTCTGGTCGACGTTCCGGCCAAGGTCACAATGCTGGCCGAGGGCGCGGAATCGGACGCGCGCGTGCTGCACGGCAAGCAGGCGCCGGCCAAGATCGGCGTCCACGGCGCCAACACTTTCACCCAGGCCACCGCCGCCAACGACGCGCTGAAGGGCACCTATTACGGCTATGACGGGCCGTGCACGCCCTGGAACGACCAGAACACCCACCACTACCATTTCGCCGTCTATGCGCTGAGCGTGGCGTCGCTCGGCCTGAGCGGTGATTTCGGCGGTGAGGCGGCGATTGCGGCGATGCAGGGCAAGGTGCTGGCCCAGGGTGAGCTGCTCGGCGTCTTTTCGACCAACCCAACGGTGATGCCCAAGCTGCCGAAGTAAAAAACCGGCGGCTTCACGAACGCACGAGCGAGGCGCTGGCAACGGCTAGCCAGCGTCCGCTTTGGGTCAAAAGCGGACATGGCGGTATGACATTGGAATGTCCGGGTTACCCTCAAAAGCGGACATTCGACCGCAGCCGAGGAATGTCCGCTTCGTGCCACTTCCAGACATGCGGCTTCCGGTTATCGCAGCAAAATGGTATTTCTCAAGTGGTTCCCCGCTTGCCCGGTGTAAGGCGAGTCACACGGGCAAATCTACTCCTAACAGAAGCAAAGTTTCAGATAACAACCGGAAAGAATGGAGCAAACGATGGCAATCGGAGTCATTTTCGAATTCCCCGGTGCAACGCGGAAACAATACGAGAATTCTGTCAAAAAGGCACTGAAGGGACGTGGGAAGAAACTTGCCAATTGGCCAGTGAAGGGGTTGTTAGCGCACATGGCTGGACCCATGCCGAAGGGCTGGCGGGTAGTCGATGTTTGGCAATCGAAAGCAGCGTTCAAACGTTTCGGAAATGTGTTGAAGCCGATCCTGAAAGAATCAGGCATGCGGGCGACTAAGCCAAAGATTTTTTCGTTGTCGCGATTCATCAAGGACTGAACCGCGATAGCTTATCGGAGAACCGCTCACTATCAGCGCGAATGCCCGGCCGCGCCTTTCTTGTGGTCAGAGAGCGGAACTGCGCCCGGCTAGGCTAGACCCCTGTCATGCGTAGGTGGGAAAACGACTGAATTCTTTTATGTCTTCAACAGCGACAATTAGAAATGTTGATTCTGGCCCGCAACTGGCTTTGTTGCTCTCGGCCACATATGGGCGGGCGTGTCGTTTCTTACATTGTTGGCGAGGTTTTTCAACGAGCCGTGGATTTCCTGTGCATATAGTTTTTGGAGTTGCCCGAAGCTTATAGCTCTGGACAGAGGCCATTGCCAGTAACGCGCACTGAGGTCGGACACGAAATATTTATTGTGATCAAAGCTATTGCCCGATGTCAGGATTTTACTGGCATTATAATCGGCCAGAAGACTCGATGCCCACCCGCGTCTTCCTTCCATAACTATATCATTGTCATGAACATAGCAGTTGCTGACAACGTATCGGCTCTGTTTGCCATCACCACGCCATTGCTCAATGAGAGAAATTCCATTGCCTTCGTTTGCTACGACAATATGATTGTGCGAAACCTCGACGCCGCTAGAATTTTGAATAAGGATTTGAGCTCCCCATCCCCAGACATGAAATCCAAATCCATTGCGCGCGAGCCAGTTATCGCGGATTTTAGCGTTAAATGAGATCTCATGTTGGATGCCGGGTCCGGAATTGTCCTCAACGCGGTTACCCTCATAAAGCGTATCGATATTATCGATGTCAGTCCACAAACCAGCCCCAGAATTGTGATGAGAAAAATTATTGCGAATGATCGCATGCACTGAATGCGAAAGTTTTATCCCGCCGGCTTCCCATCCGCCGTCGAAACCAGCAACGTTGTTAAACGAGATTTCATTGCCTTCGATCATTAAGTAGTCTCCAGACCCACTAATCCCGAGCTGCCCGTTATGATGTATAAAATTGTTCAGAGCTCGGCTGAAATCGCCGAGTTGAATGCCTGCGCCGTGGTTGTTGCGAATTTCACAGTCTTCCACGGTCCATCGGCTGGGATGGTCGTTATCACCGACCGCACCCATCTGTGCTGGTATCGCATATTTTTCAATAACAAAGCCCCGAATGAGAACGTTCTCGGCTTTACCGGCGAAGGCGTGTCGCGCGACGGCGATCTCGACATTTCGAAGGTCGGAATTAGCCGGCAGATAGAGCGTCCCGGTCTCATAATCCATCAAAAACGTTCCATGCATTATCGCTGCTTTATCGAAAACAGGCGTCTGCCGAACATTGTCAATAAAAAGGTCATTGGGGAATTGGCAAGCTTCGGCCTCTTTTTCACACGTGCCATGCAATTGGCCGCGAACAAGCGTAATCTTCGCGATATCGAAGGAACCATCATTTGAGAATTCGCTCACTACGCGAGCACCGCTTAAAATCGTTCCTTTTTTCGCGATAAAAACGTCGCCCGTCTTGGGTACGATCTCAAGTGTTCGATAAACGCCGGGGAGGAAAACGAACTGCGTACCTTCAGGTGAATCGGCAACTATGCGCTCCACGTCATCTCCTGGAGAAAAAGTTACCGAAGGTGCACTAAGCGAAGGAGGTTCCAATACTCGATCGACCTGAGACGCGGCTTTGACCGCAGACATAGCAAGGAAAACGATCCCAATTGCTAAGATTCGTATTGACCGACGGACAAAGTAACTTTTTATTGGCAACGTGCGGGTTACTGGACAGCCGCCATGCATTTGAGAGATGTTAATAAGCAGATGATCACTGCTCATTGATTATCCGATGGACCGTCATTCGAATGATCTGATCCTGATTCATCTGCGCACAATATACCGAATCAGCACGCGTAGATCCCCAATACGCTCCAAGTCTAGTCGTGAGTTCAATTAGATATGTCATGAATTCTTCTGGCGAGTCATATTTATGACGAAACTGCCTATCTGGTCTTTTTGGCCGGTACCGTCGCCAACGCTGCTATCGTTTGGCTCACTCTCACATTCAGATGATCACTGACAGGCTGGCCGAGATTAGGGAATAGTAAAGGGAGATAGGCGATGAGTAGAATTTCTATCGGATTGGTTTTGGCGCTAATAGTCGCGGCTTATGCGATACCAAGCGCTGCTGCCGACAATCGGCAAATCTGCGCTGGCATAAATGGAACTTATACTCCGCAGCAGGAAATAGACGCTTGCACAGACATCATCAAATCGTCGACCACAAAGAGTAGTGATTACGATCAATATTATAACAACCGTGCCGTCGCATATATGAGCCTCAATCAATATGACAATGCCATCAAAGATTTCACGCAAGCCATCAGCGACCATCCGCGCGATTCATATTTCAACAACCGCGCTTGGGCATATCACCTGAAGGGCGAGGACGCGAAAGGACTTTCCGACGCTAAGAAGGCCGTGACGATGACACCCGATAATGCCGACTTCATCGAGACGAGGGCGGAGATCTATGAGAAGCTTAACCAGCACGACGAGGCTATCGCTGATTATCGCGCCTCGTTAAAGCTCGATCCGACCGACGACCACTCGAAGCAGGGCCTGAAGCGGCTTAACGCCGCGCAGTAACATGCTAGTGGCATATCTACGCAGGTTCATTCACCCGCCCGCTCTGCCGTGCTACTAGAACACGCTCAATCCTGGTCGTCGCGCCAGTTTCTATCTGAATTTTCTAGCGGGAATTATTTAACTCTTTCTCAAAAACCGCGAGACGCACCGGGTCCGACGCCAGAGCAATCCTGATCGGCGGAATAAAGGCCGTATCCCGCCGGGCAAGACTCAAAAGACCGGCAGGGTGTCGGTCCCAAGCTAAGCGGACCTGATCGTTCCACATGCTTCGGTCATCGTCATCGAGTAGGGGCCAGAGCCGCAGACCGAGTTCGCAACGCCAAAGGCTCAGATCCGGGTCATGGTCCGCGACAAGAAGCGATGTGATGAAGGCTCGTTTTGCCCCGCTTCTGTTGCCGGCGGCGATTTCCGCTTGCGCCAGCGCAGCCCAGGCGAATGCGTCGGCTGGAGCTTGAGCAAGCCCCGCGACGACATCATCGATCGCCCGCGCAAGTTCCGTCTGGTCTATTTGGGTGGATCCGGGCGCTCCTATCAGGCGAAGCCGCAATACCCCCGCGCGGATTCGTGCCTTTGGGTCGCCGAACCACGCGCCCGCGCGTTCCAACAATGCGGCGTTTTTCGTGGCCAGACCCGGAGAAGCCGGGCTTTCCTTCGCAAGCTCGTCGGGCGAATCGCCTGTTACCAGCCATAGGACCGAATCGATGGTTTGTGGCAGGCCGAGAGCCAACAAAAGAAGGGCCAGAACTGCGGGAATTATCGTTGTCTTACGCCGAATCGTCATTCCCGCTACGCGTCAAATGGCGCCGCAAGCGTTCCCATACAGTGATAAGAAATTTACCGTCGTTAGCAGAACTATGGAGATCGTCGCCGGCGTATTTGCCGTAATAATCTCCGTAATAGCCTCGATAGCCATAGGCATATGCCGCGTGGCTACGCATGTCGACACGCGACAGCACGACCCCGGCTAGTTTGCCGCCGGTTGCACGGAACGACTTCAGAGCTTCCGCTACGACGGCGCGCGGCGTCCATGCCCAACGGACGAGAAAAATCGTCGCATCGGCTGAATGTGACAGCACAGCCCCATCGGAAAGGGTGAGTAGCGGCGGCGTATCGAGCACGATTAGGTCGTAACGATCCCGCATCACGTCGATCAGTGCCTTCATATGCTTGGAACCCAAAAGATCTTGTGGGTTTGATGTCCCTGATGTAACCGGAATAAAGTGGAGCCCAGAATTAGGATCGACATTCACGACTTTTGATTTGTCCGCTCGGTCATCAAAGAAGGCGAGGAGACCCGGATCGGCCTTCACGCCGAACAGCTTTCCGATCGACGGCCGTCGCAGGTCGCAATCGATCAATAGTGCCCTACCGCCGGCTTGGGCGACGCTCCGCGCCAGCGACAGCGCAAAGACCGTCTTTCCCTCATTGGCAAGCGATGAGGTCACCATGACAACTTTGGGAGGGATATCAACGTCGGAATAGCGCAAGGCGGTCCGGATCGACCGGATCGCTTCTGCATAAGGCGACACTGGATGAAGAACTACCAAGTCATGCGGAAGTTCGTCCGTAGACATGTTCGGCTCGAGCCCTAACACCGGCACTTTGAGGGTCTTTTCGAATTGCTCACCGGTACGAAAGCCACTCTCGAGCCGTTCCATGCCGAAGGCAGCGACCACCCCGACCATGACCGAGGCTAGGAATGCGAATCCGATGAGCGGGACCTTCTTGGGAAACGATGGCGTCGATGGGACCCACGCCTCAGAAATGATTCGGGCATCCGGCTGTTGGATGTCCTGCTGGGCAGAAGTCTGCTTAAATCGATTGAGGAAATTCTCATAGAGGGCCCGGTTTGCCTCGGCTTCGCGTTGTAATTCGTGTAATTGGACCTGCGCGTCGCTCTGGGCCCCTGTTTCCTGCAAATCATTGAGGCTTTCGCGCAAAGAGGCGACCTTAGCTTGCGCCGAAACCACGTCGCTTTGACTGCCGCTCACGATCCGATCGATCTCGGCTTGGATCTTTTGATTAAGATCCCGAGCCTGCGCCCTGATATTAATCATCGCTGGGTGCTCAGGCTTGTACCGAGTAGCGAGGTCTGCGGCGTGCGTTACTAGTACAGATTCCTGCTCGCGCAAACTTTGGATTAGTGGCGAAGATAAAACCTGAGCCGCCGCCGAGGTGCCGCCAGTTTTGAGTAGGCTCTGCACTTGGTGCAGGTTGGCCTCTTTTTGAGCAAGGTCCGCAGATGCCAGCACAAGCTGCGTGTTGATCTCGGAAACCTGCTGTGCCGCGACCGTTTCGCCGCCCTTGTTTTGCGTCAGGTTGTTCTGGGCAGCGAAAACCTGGACGGCCCGGTCAGTGGCCTCAGCCTTGGATTTAAGATCGTTCAAATGTTCGTTGAGCCACGAATTCGCGCGCTGTACCGCGGCGAATTTAGCATCGAGCTGGGCATCGAGATAAGCACTCGCGTAAGTGTTGGCTAGGATCGCGGCGAGTCCTGGATCCTCCGATTCGACCCTGACCTTTAGCACAGAGGAGCGTCCATCGTTCAATACGACGAGACGATTTTGCAACGCCCTCGCCACCTCCACGAATTCGGCACGCGAAGGGTCGACCGCTGCAGCGTTCGGTGCAGAAACGAAAAGCGATTTGATGACGGAGCCCGTCCAATAGATGGGTTCCAGTATCGTGGCTAGGAACGAACTCTGTCGTAACCGAGGGTTGAATTCCGGCTCGGCGAATAGTTTTGTCCGCTTAACCACCTCTTCGGCGAGCGAATTCGATTTAAGGACTTCGACCTCGCCGCGCACCACCTCGTCATCTGCCGGAAGCCCCGAAAGGACCGCCTGCATATCGAGCACTTGAGTTTTGCGTGGATCGAGGATTAGCGAGGCTTCGGCAGTGTAGCGAGGCGTCAACTGAAACACGGTCGCTGCACTAAGGATAGTTATGATCGCAACGCAGGCGAGGATGACCGTGTGGCGGCGGCGCAGAACGTTTAATACTTCTGCCAAGTCGAGTGCACTAGTTTGTTCGGCGCCAGAAGGGGCGGAAAGATGTGTGACGCCATTCTGAGGAAGTACCGGCCGTGTTACATCGTACACATCCATTGGAGTTTGTCGCTTACCCAACTATATCGCTGAAGAAGTTTCGCTAACCGTTAGAAGGGCGTGGCTTCAATTATTGCCGGGGACTCGCCGGCGGCGTCACGAAGACCGGCGGAACGACGTCGGCAGGGATGACGAGGTTCTGAGGGCCACCTGTGGGATTGATCGCCGCGAGGATCATTGTGTTCATCACGGTCGACTGAGTGTTAATAAAACTCAGCTCGTTGACTGAGCACGGGTTGATGAAACCAAGCTGCCTGGCGGAGCCGGTGATCGAGAAACAGTCACCCTTATTGAAGATTTTCATCACACCATCGGTCGTGGAACCTGAAACCGAACCGTCGATGACTTGGATGAGAGTCTGTCCGCCGCCCACCAAAATGTTGAGATCTGTACCGCGCACGCCAAGCGTACCGGTCGGCGTAACGATCTTGTAATTCTCATGCGCCATATTGCCGGTGGTGAAGCGCAACACGCCTTGGCTGACTGAAAGGACAAGGGCTCCTTTCCCAGGACTGGGATCGTAAACGAACTTGTCCAGAACAACCTTCGCGTTTGGTCCGAGTGTGACCTTGGTACCGTCGACAAACTGAATCTGAGTAGCGGCGTCCGGCGCCGTGGCGATGAGCTCGTCTTGCTCGACATTGTCGTTTATGACGAGTTGTCTGCTGACGGTCTTTACCGTGCCCATTACGTTGCTAACGACGACGACGGTCGTACCAATTTCCGCCGCCATAGCCGGCCATAACGCAGTCGCCGCCAAGACTATTAGCGCGCAAAACCCAGTTCTCGCGGACCATTTCGCTGAGTTCAGCATCTGCATCGCCCCCAAGAACGAGATCGATTTCTTCTTATTATTCCTTATTTGGCCTTGATATTAGCAAAACCCTGTTTTTTTCTCAAGCTTATATTACTTGTCTCATTATCTTACTCAGCGTCAGTAATTGTTACGACGCGGTAGACGAGTAGCGCGGCAGAGCTAATAAGCCGCGGACGAGGTCGCGGCCGACGGAGGTCACCACCAAGAGCGTAAGGTTAAAGGTCGCGACGCTCGCCTCACCCAAATCACCAGTGTGATAATATTGTTTTCTGCTCGGAGTGGGCATCTCGCAGTCGCGGTCGGCGCGGGGGAGTTGAAGGAATCGTCGATTGGGATTGATAGAATGTCTTCTCAAAAGCCGATGCTCGACGTAAATCTTCCTTCAGAGCAATCTTGATTAGCGCACAAATAGCGCAATCTGTGCTCAACCAGCGCTTCCACGCGTTCATAAAGGTTAAGATTGACGACCGGCTGTTCGAACTAGTCCTCTCAAGGTAAGATACGATAATGTTCGACCCGCACAATTTTCTGCCAAGTGGACTCGTCTGAAATGCTCGGTTGGCTTCGAACTCGATCCATCGTATCGCCAAATCCGGTCCGCGAAGCGAGAACATCACCCGGCGTACGTGTTTACGCTATTGGCGATATTCATGGGCGAATTGATCTCCTGCGTCGACTCGAGGAGTTGATTTGGAAGGATGCTGAAGGCGCGCTTAAAGATACAAGCAGCGTGATCGTTTATCTCGGTGACTATATCGATCGTGGACCGGATAGCCGTTCGGTCGTTGAGCATTTTGTAACGCGAAAGCTCGGTGTTGACGAAGAAATCTTCCTTAAAGGAAATCACGAGGAGGTGTTATTAAACTTTCTCGATGATCCCGATGAGATCGGGCCACAATGGGTTTCCATCGGCGGTGTCGCCACCTGTCTTTCCTACGGGATCGCTGACGTCGCACAAAAGGCACAAGCAGGGCAATTTTCCGAGTTGCGAGAACGACTTGCCGCGGCCATTCCGGCGCAGCATCTTCGGTTCCTTAGGGCATTGCGGACCTCTTGGGGGGACGGCGGATATCTGTTTGTTCATGCCGGTATAGATCCGCGACATTCATTGGAGCAGCAAACCCCTGAAACCATGCTATGGATTCGCGATGCCTTCACATCATTCTCTGGAATGCTCGAGCGGAAAATAGTACACGGCCATACAATCGTGGCAGATATCGAACTCTTGCCAAACCGTATTGCTGTTGATACGGGTGCTTACGCGACTGGGATATTAAGTTGCGTGGTCCTCGAAGATTCAGAAATTCGTGTTCTCAACACGGCTTGATAATGTAACCTGTGAGGTATCGATGGACGAGATAATTGGATTATTTATCTTTCTTGCGACAGTGGCTGTCTCGATCGCCATCGGCTTTCGGCTCGGTTATCGTTATCGAGATAATCGCTCGATACAGCGACAAAAAAAATATGAGGCCACAAAACTTCAAACGTATGCTCCTGACGATTTTGCGGATCACTCATCAGACTTTAGGTCTGAGCGCGACTTATCCAACCATCGCGGATAGAGCGGGGATTTTGTCAACGCGCAATTACCGTTGCGCGATCCTGACGAAATCACGAAAGCTTTCTCTAGCCTCTCGGAAGAAATAGAGCCGTAACCGCTCCGCGTTCAATGCCAACAGGAGCCGATAGCAGATCAGTAGATTTGTGTAAGGTCTTGGCTATTGCCAGCAGGATTGTCGGCCAGGAGTTACGCGACAATTTTGCCTAATAAATATTAACCAAAACCTGGAGCAAGACTAACAGCACTCCAGACTCCCGAATAGTCGTGGCTTTAAGAAAATCCGAGCAATTACTTAGAATTTCTTCAATCGTTTGCGTCAGGCTTTTGATGAAAGCCCATGACCAATACCAACCACCACCTGCGTCGCCGCGCGCAAACCCTGAGATTAGGTATAGCCATAGTCGTCGTCGCCGTTGTCATGGCGATGTGGGCTGGCGTCGCAATCTCAATCAATCATTCGCGTGATGCGACGCTGAAGGATATGAATGCGGCCGCAGCTAATCTTGCGCTCGCGTTTGATCTGGACATAACCCATACACTCGACAATATCACCGTGACCATGGAAACGGTCGCCGATCGCATGCGGGTCAGCGGATCAGACATGAACATCTATGCTTGGTCACGCGAAATTCCGATTACGGTGGGACCGATCATTGAAGGCGCTATTATCGCCCCCGACGGGGTGCTGATCGCCACGACTGAGCCAGTGGAGCAGAAGTCAATTGACGGTAGCGACCGCGAACATTTCCGCGCCCAGCTCGACGAGACATCCGACGGCATAATGATCGGAAATCCAGTGAAGAGCCGGCTCTCTGGGCAAATGGTGATACCGGTTACTAAGCGTGTAGAAGCCAAGGATGGACGCTTTCTTGGCATGCTCAGTTTTCTGCTCTCACCGGACCAGCTGACTGGTCTCTATAAATCTATCAATCTCGGCAGCAACGACAGTATTACTCTCGTGGGCACCGGAAGTATTGTTCTGGCTCGCTTCAGTAAGAGTAGTGTTGATGGCTTTGGGGGGCTCGGTAAGCCACTCGTAAGTAAGATTGGCCCCGAAACGACCCCAGAAAACGGCGAAGGATCCTTTATACGACAGAGTTCAATCGATCACGTAACGCGTCTCTACAGCTATAGACGCAGCGCGAGCTATCCGTTTGTTGTATCGGTCGGATTAGACTATGACGATGGGCTAGCTTTGTCGCGGACACATGCCAAAGCGCTTTTTGCACTTGCCGGTAGCGCCACTCTCTTGCTCTGGCTACTCGGACTGTATCTTATTCGTGAAATTGGGGGTCGCGTTGATCGCGATATTAAGTTGGCGGAAGAACGCGAGAAGCTGCAGGCCGCCTACCAAAAACTTCAGACCGCCAACATCGAATTAAGTATTGCCAAAGAGCGCGCGGACGTCGCGAATCAGACGAAGTCGATGTTCCTTGCCAATATGAGTCACGAACTTAGAACGCCACTCAACGCCATCATCGGATTTTCACAGCTCATCAAGGACGAGACTATGGGACCGGTCGGGAAAGCTGCCTATGCCGATTATGCCGGAGATATCTTCGGCGCCGGCGAGCATTTGCTCGAGATCATCAACAACTTGCTCGATATCTCGAAAATCGAAGCCGGTAAGATGGACCTTGATGATGAGATACTCGATCCTACAGAAATCGTGGACGCCAGCTTAGCGGCAATACGTATGCAGGCTTCCAAGAAGGGAATTGCGATTGACGTCGAGTACTCGCACCTTATTCCCCTTATCCGAGGGGACGCGGTCCGGCTGCGACAGGTACTCATCAATCTTTTAACAAACGCTATTAAATTTACTGAGTCCGGTCGAGTTGCGATAATGACCGCATATGATTCCACTCATTCTTTTCGGTTTATTGTCACCGATACCGGAATCGGTATGTCATCTGAAGACGTAAAAAAGGCGCTTGAACCTTTCGGTCAGATTGAGAATGCAATTACCAAGAAATATGAAGGCACTGGCCTTGGCTTGCCCATCGCGCGGCGGCTTGTCGAGATTCATGGTGGACGCCTTGATGTGACTAGTATGAAAGGTGCCGGTACGACGGTTATCGTCTATTTGCCCGCTGACCGCGTTGTCGAGTCGCGCTCCGAAGCCGCTGCTTAAGTTATGCGGGATCATGCAAACCCGGAAAGCTAGTAAGAAAAATCAGCCTCGAACTCCCGAAGTCGGTAAATCCGCGAGATTACGGTAGCCCAATTGCTATTGTGAATAGTGTCGCCGCCTGGAATCGTTTGTCCACTGAGTGCTGGATCAGATTCAAAGCGGGACTCATATGATGGGCCGAGGGTATCGACAAATTTTGACGCGCGCCCTTCCCAATCTTTGACGCGCTCGTCCGGAACGGGTTTATCGATATTGTTCTTAATCGAATTTGCAATTACTTCGCCCTCTGTAACGAACTGCTCGAGATTCTGTCGAATCAGAGCACGCTCGGTCCGCTCATGCTCTGTCCACCAAATAGAAAAGACACCTGAGCCAATGGCAATGGCGCTGAGAAGGATGATGGCGAATTTCTTTCGTGACGGAAGCTGGCCATACGAAAATGCAATTGCACCAACAGCTCCAATGCTAATAATCGGAACGAGGACAAGATATTCGACCAAAATCATACAGAGACGGTCCCTATATCGTTCAAAGCGTTTTGCGGCGTTTAGGAAGTGCGTAACCGTTCAAGCACGCAATGAATCAAGATGAATCAATACGTATCTAAATCTATTTATTGGACCGTTACTGTAAGACGCATCGACGGATGGATCGCGCAGCGAACAATGAACGTGCCAGCGTGGTCAAATAGCACGTCAATGGTTTTACCCATTGGCTGCTCCTCGGAATAAAATGTCATCACCTTCGAATCCACGTATATTTGGTGCGTTACTTTATCATCGTTAATAAAGTGGACGCTACTGCCGGACGAGATAACTAAATTGTCTGGCATGAATTTACGGTTTTGCTGACTGACAGAAACGGTCTCTGCAGCAGCCGCCGACCACGCGATAACGCTCACAATGATAAAAATTGCACTCTTTGCCCACCATTGCATACTGGCTACCGTATTATATAATTATGGCCGCACGCCAAGACTATAGATCGCCGTCGATTCGGGGTAAACTTAAACCCCCAATGATTCATCAATCGCCTAGCATTCGTCACCACAGATCCCAATGGTAATCGGGTTTTATTTCGATATACCTTGCTGATGCGTTCTGGGTTCCTCAAATACCAGCCGCGCAAATCCATCACTCTCAAATCAGAGGCAATGCATGCCAGCCCTAAAATCAGCCGCAGCCACCGTTACACTGAAGCATCTCGCAGCTCAGCTTGCAAAACGCAATGAGCTCACCAAAAAACAAACCCAACAGCTGCTCGATGAGTTTGTCGCTTTAATCCAGACAACTCTCAAGAAGGGTTCTCGAGTCCGAATTAGCGGCCTCGGTATTCTCCGTGTGCGGCAACTAGCGGCTCGGATGGGTCGCAATCCCAAGACTGGAGAGCCCGTTCAAATTAAAGCGAGCAGAAAGATCGCATTCCGTGCGGCTAAAGATCTGAAGGAAGCGGTGCGAAGATAGCAGCGTCGCGGTCCTTGGCGGCGCACCCCTAGCGAATATTCGGTAACGCGTAACTTCGCCTACGCCGATCGTGATGGCAATCGACGAGCTCTCGTCGATTGACGGGCGCAGGCCATCCGTCCGGACCGACGGCAGAAATGACTAACGCCTAGTTGTCTCGTTGCTGAAGAAAACCAACTGTCGCGATTTCGCTTAGAAATTTATGCGCTATTTGTAAAACGCCTCAATGGATTCGATGGCATATTCCGGTATTCGATGGTGGCGCAGTATAAGCCGGGTTTGATCCCAGATCTCGACGCCGGCATGATGCGACTGTTGCGAGAGCAGGCGACTTGCGGTGCGTTCCGCATCGGCGTCATCGACACAATCAATATCCTCGCGGACTGACGCGATGTGATTTTCCGTGTCGAGAAAATAAAAGTTATATGTAGTCATAACATCCCCCGATGTACGAAATCCTACAATCGGGGTCGCCGGAGTCAATGAAGTGTTATTCACAGTCTGTACAAAGTTATCCACACTGAGTTGAACCCATTGTCTGGATGCGTGAACGTCGAAGTCAGATCCGCGTTGCTCACAGCCTTTCAAGGTACCGGGTGATAGCCATTAGATTGCATACATGTATTCATCTCAGCGCTGCTCGGCCGTACAAGAGCGCCTGAATTTTGAAATTGCTCATTGAACCGCTGATAACTTTCTTGCGTACTAAAGTCTGGTGTTCCGGTCGCATAGGCCACATCGACCATTTGATTGGCACAAAGCGCCAATGCCTTTTGCGTGTCAGGCTCGCTTAAAGGGGCACCATCCGATCGCGCCCATTTCGGTTGGGTTTGAGGGGTGATGGTAGTCGAACAAGCTGCGAGTAAAAACAATGAGATAATCCATATACGCTGCACATTTTCCTCCCAGAATGCGGTTATAAGGACGGCGGCATTCAAAGGAAAACGGCCAATACGCATTTGAGTTGCGCACTACTTTGGTTGGGCAAAAAAGCTGAGGTTGCAATTGAGCCGGTACCAGTGTTCTCAATCTCGCCAACGGGGTTCGTAGCAGGCACTGGCCGCCAGATTAACCAGGCGTGGATCTTCCTCTGACGCTGCATGGCTTTCTCGCTAGAGCTGTTCCGCTTTGGCCTTGGGATCGATCTTGTACTCGGCTCACCATTGCAACTCTTTATCCACGCCAAGCAAGGCGCGGTCGTGATGAACCGACAAGCGGTAGGGTGTACCGCGATCAAGCGGGATTGAAGGGAATTACATGGCGAGGGGCCGTCGCAAACGATCACCGGGCGGCATCAGAGTCGGCGGCGCCCATCTTGACCAAAGAGCAGCAAATGATCGATCTGCTACGCCGGCCTGGGGGTACCACGGTTGGTGAAATCGCCATAGCCTTGGACTGGCAGGAACCCACCGTTCGCGATCTCATACGGGGCGTGCTACGGGTAAAGCCTGGGCTCAATTGTACTGTTATCGGAGCGGATTTACGGGATCCGCTAGGTTTTAGTCACCACGAACTCGCGATCCACTGCGACGGCATTAGATGAAACGGCTGAGAATGCGGGTATGGTAAATCACGATAAACCCCGCGATGGCGAGGCCAATAAATAGAAGCAGCCACCCCAAAGAATGATGCAGACCCGTATCGTCCTTTCGGGCCATGGCAGTGCCTAGGCCAAATCGAATCAGCCCTAGAGCAATACCGCCAATTATTACGCCTCCGGCGACATCGAGCATCACTCCCATATCGCCCATGTGACTCGACTCCTACGGTCGTCTAGCGTTTTTCTTCACTGACCCACGCTTGGGTTTAGTGAAGGGTGACGGCTGATGTGGCTGAGGCGGCGTACTCAAGAACCGTCCTACCACGCGCTGAAACTCGGCAACTTATATCGCGCCATCCATGGGGGATTTTATCATGCCTTGGCATGAGAGTTTGCGAAAATCTCCAGAATCGCGCGTCATGGCCGAGAAGGCCGCTCTCTGCGTACATGGGTCGCCCTCAGAGAACTTATATTTAGGTGACTTGCCCTATCGGGAACGAGGCAGACTGACCTCCGCACTAGCGAACGCTGCCCCTCCAATAGCGAAAGCCAAAACCGCCGCTCGCCCAACAAACCTAATGCCCAGCGGCTTCAAAGCCGCAATGAACGGGTGCAAACGAAAAGAGGCTGCCCAAAGGCAGCCTCAAATCATTCGCCGTCTAGAATATGCCTAGCAGTTAATCTCAACCACCCTGCGCCGGCGCAGCTGCAGGCCAACCAAGCCAAAACCGATGAGTATCATCGTCCAGGTTGAGGGCTCGGGGATACCATTTGCGACTGACAAATTGTCGATTTCGAACGCTGCTTCCGGCGTGGTGAATTGGACACCGGTGATGTCCGCACCGAGTGTGGTATCCACAAATTCCACGTAATCGCTATTGGCATTATCACCAGAGGTCCCGCCGGTTACGGCCAAAATTTGGCTTCCCGTAATGATCGTGCCGCCGGTCCCCAAGAAGGTGATGCTGTTATAGGTGTCGATGGAGCCGATATAGAGACCGACCTCCGTAAAGCCCTTATTGAAAGCTATGGTCTCTGTACCTGCTGAATTGGGGTAGGCAACCGCTAAATAGTTATTGCCGCCCGAAGCGAGCGACGCGGTGTCACCTTGGGGGGCCAGGTACACATTGGCCAGGCTGGTATCTTCTACCGTCGCGTTACCACCGGTAAACGTGGCGGTCACGCCCATCGCGCCTGTTGAGTTTTCAACTGTTGGTGCAGTCCCAGCGGTATCGGATTGGAAAGTAAAAATAGCCGAACCTGTCGGGGCAGCGTTTAGATTTTGGCCTAAGCTCTCAATCGTAAATGTGTCAGCATGTGCGATGGTGGCGCTGGCCATAGCGAAAGCCGTCGCGACCGCTGCGATCGTTGCGCCCAGCTTTAGACCATGCCGTCTCATTTTTTTCTCCATGCCACGATTTAACTGCTCGCAAGCTAAGTTTTCGTAAAAGAGTCATTCAAAATTAATACGCGAAAAATAAGAAACGAATTGAAGATGTCACTAATTGCGCCCTACCAATTTTTCGTCATCCACTAGGGCAAGCTTGATCCGGGGCACAAACGCGGTGTTTTCACGGACGAGATTGGGGAGGCCAGCACGCTGGCGATCCCATGTCAGCTGCACTTGCTAGTTCCACATGTCGCGATCGTCAGGGTCGAGCACTGACCGCAGCTGCAAGTCAGATCTGTGCGCCAGAGACAGAGATCGGGATCATACCCTCCATCAAAAGCGACGCCGTGACGGCCTGATTTTCCGCGAAATCGTCGCCCCCGCCGATGTTCGCCCGCGTTAGCGCTGTCCCGGCGAAGGCATCCGCCGGAGCGCGCGCCAGACCTGCCGCCACATCAGCGGTTGCTGGCGCTAATGCGTCCGGATCCACGTGCTTTGCGCCGGAGGGGACTAAAAGGCGAAGTCGCAAGATACCGGCACGAATTCGTGTCTTCGGATCGCCCAGCCACGCATCCGCGCGCTCCAGCAGTGGGTCTTTTGCAGTCGCTTCGCTGGGCCACGACTTTTCTCAAGCAAATAGCCCGCCCCTAATTTATATTACGCAGCGTCGGTTTTTTATTACCGACCAGACAATTCTAAGGCTTGGATGAGGCCTCGAATAAGGGGGAGAGGCTTTGGATAAGGGGGAGTATGAACGGCCGCTGGCGTAACCGTACCCTATCAACCCTTGTATTGCTCCTGGGATTAGGCCTGCGGATCGCCAATCCGGGTGTTCTCGGCGAGCTGCAAGGGCGGTTTTTCGATTTCCTGCAGGAGCTCAAACCGCGCGAATACGTGCCGGTTCCTGTTCGTGTGGTCGATATCGACGATGCGAGCCTCGAGCGGCTGGGGCAATGGCCTTGGCCACGCACTCAGCTCGCCACTTTGATCGACCGCCTGAACCAAGCCGGCAGCGCCGCTATCGCGCTCGACATCATCCTAGCCGAACCCGACCGCACATCACCCGGCCGCAACCTGCAGCAATTGGCGGACACACCGCCCGATATCGCCCGCTGGATAGCAGGGTTACCCGATCACGATCAGGTGTTAGCGGCGACTATTCGTGGTAAGCCGGTCGTCACCGGCTTCGCACTGACGACCGCGGTCGGCGGGCGGGCACCAGCTCTCCATGCTGGCTGGGCGACGCTGGGCGACGATCCGAGCGGCTTTGTCCCGGGCTATGGCGGTGCCGTAACCACCTTGTCCGATTTGGAGGCCGCGGCCGCCGGCAATGGCAGCCTCAACCTTGTCTCGGACAAAGATCAAATCGTCCATCGCGTGCCGCTGATCGTGCGATACCAGGACGCGCTCTATCCATCCCTCGCTGCGGAGGCGTTACGCGTAGCGCAGGGCGCTGGGACCTTCATCATCAAGGCATCCGGCGCTAGCGGCCTGACGGCCTTCGGGCAGCAGACCGGCATCGTCTCCGTCAAGGTTGGTAACTTTACGGCGCAGACCGATGCGTCGGGTGGGCTCTGGCTTTACGATACAGGACGTATCGCGCAGCGCAGCGTGCCAGCTTGGCAGGTGATGGACGGCAGCGCCCCGGCCGATGCACTGAAGGGCGCCATAGTGATCATCGGCGCTGGTGCTGTCGGGCTCGGCGACATCAAGGCGACCCCACTCGCGATCGGAGTACCCGGTGCCGAGGCCGATGCGCAGGTCATCGAGCAGGTGCTGCTGCAAAATTTCCTGCGCCGGCCCGATTGGGCGGCGGGTGCCGAGCTCATCTATCTCATCCTCCTCGGCGCCTGTCTTATCCTGGGATTACCGCGCTTTGGTGCGGCTCGCAGCGCGATCTTTACCGCTATCGTCTTCGCAGCGGTCTTCGCCTCGTCCTGGTATGCCTTCGCCTCGCTCCATTTGCTTTTCGATCCGGTCTACCCGTCACTGGTCGCGCTCTGTATCTATCTCACGGCGTCGCTGATCAACCAATTGCAGACCGAGTCCGAAAAACGTCGCGTGCGCACCGCTTTCGGGCACTACCTTCCAGCAAAGCTGATCGAGGAGTTGGTCAATGATCCCTCGAAGCTCCGGCTCGGCGGCGAGCTGCGCCACATGACCTTCCTCTTCACCGACATCCGCGGCTTCACCTCGATCGCCGAGAAATGTAAGTCGCGGCCCGAGGCGATCACCGAGATCGTCAATCGCTTCACCACGCTCATGACCGAGGCGATCTTCGAATGCGGGGGCACGATCGACAAATACATGGGCGATTGTGTTATGGCCTTCTGGAATGCACCGGTCAGTGAAACCGACCACGCTCGGCGGGCCTGTGACGCGGCGTTGACGATGCGCCGCGCGCTGCAGCGGCTCAACGCCGAGCTCGCTTCGCTGGAATCAGCGGTCGAGCTCGCCGGCGGCGAGAAGCTGAGCGTGCAACTCGACGCCGGTATCGGTATCAACACGGGCAATTGCATCGTCGGCAATCTTGGTTCCGATACCTGCTTTAGCTATTCGGTCATTGGCGACGCGGTCAATCTGGCGTCGCGCCTCGAAGGAATCTCTAAGACCTATGGTGTGCCGATCATCATCGGCGAGGACACCGAGCGGGAGGTTGCGGGTTTCGCAACGGTGGAACTCGACGTCGTCGCGGTTAAAGGCAAAAGTGAACAAGTGCGAATTTTCGCGCTTTTCGGCGATCGCGCGATGGGAAGCGATCATAGCTTCGTTGCCTTTCGTGCTAACCATGCACGGATGCTGGAAGCCTATCGCGCCGGAGACTGGCAGAATGCGCGCCATCTCATCGCGCTTTGCGCGCCCAACTATCCCCAGTTGACAGTACTTTATGCGCTTTACCGCGACCGAATAGCGGACCAGGAGGGTCTCCCCGCTGTGGGCAGCATGGCGAAGCTCGCGGTGGAAATCCCACAATAGACGAACGCGCGCAAGCGGCTATCGGGCGGCGCTGCCGAAGAATTGGGCAATCTTGGCACGTATGAAATCGGCGGCGCCCATACGCGCGATCTGTTGCTTTTCTTCTGCCGAGGCAGCGAGGGTGAGCTGGTTAGCGGCAACGCGCTCCGCGATGAATTGGCCGAGCGCTGCGATCGATTCCGGGTGGGTTGCCAGGATGGGCTCGAGCTGCGGCTTGTCGATCTCGACCAGCGTCGCGTGGCTCAATGTGGTCACGGTGGCGCTGCGTGGCGCGCCGGTGAGCAGCGACATCTCGCCGAAGAGATCGCCGGGCATGATGCGGCCGAGGCGGCGGTCGGGTTCTCCCGGCACCTGCTTTGACACATCGAGCAGTCCAGATATCACGATGAACAGCGAGGCACCGGCATCACCTTCGCGTACCACCATGGTGTCGGGGAGGAATTCCCGCAATTTGCCGCCGGCCTCGATCAGCTTGAGCGCCTCGGGTTCAAAAGAGGCAAAAAATGGCGTCCGGCGCAGGATCGTGCCGATTTCGACTGTACGGTTGATGCGACGTGGGCTCGGCTCGAAGAGCGTAATGTCTTGCTTTGGGTAGACTACCGAAATGCCGGCCTGGTCGAGGAATCTTAGGGCATTGATCAGGACATCACTCGAGATGCGAAAGGATTCAGGATAATCGGCGACCCAATAAAAGATATTATAGGCGACGCCGCTTTCACCGAAATTAACGACGCGAGTAACAGCTGGCGGTTGCTGTAGCACTCCGTCGGTTGCCTTGAGTGCAGCATCGAGAACCCGAATGACGCGCTCAGTGGGAACGTCGTAATCGATTGATATCGTCTTAGTAAAGCGCATGTAGCGGCGCGGCGCGTTGAGATTGGTAAATGCACCGCCGCTCAACGTACTGTTGGGGATGATCATTAAATGGCCGTCGATGGTCTCCAGATGCGTCGTGCGCGAGGAGATCTCGATGGTCTTGCCGATAGCGCCATTCGAGATTTCGATCCAGTCGCCCAAATTGATCGTCCGGCTGAAATTGAGCCCAATTCCGGCGACAATGTCGGCGATGGATTTTTGGATAGAGAATCCGATGATCGCGACTAACACGCCCGATGTCGTCAGCAGCCCGGTGAGAGATTGCTCGAAGACCAGCGACACGACCGCGAGGCCGGCGCAGAAGAAAACAATAATGCCGGCAATATGGATGAGGAGCTTAGGAAGCCGCTCCACCCCCCGTCGACGTGCCTCGAGCTGGAGTACCGCGATGAGAATGACCGTCGCTACCCAAGCAGCGGCCGCCCAGATCGCACTACCAGCGGCGAGCTTAGCGTAGGGATAGGCCCCCTCCGGCAAGCGCGACATGAAGCCGGCCGCATCGTGAGTGACCGCCCAATAAAGGACGATAACCAGCGCAAAGCAAATGGCAGCAGGCGCCACACGACGCAAGGCTATTCCCCCTCGAAACCGAGCCAGCTCACACTACGAGACCCGTCATTATGGCCAAAAATCTCGAGACAATGCGAGCATCACGGCGCAACAGCTCTAAAGCGACAGGATCAGGCCCTCGCGTGCGACGACCGTGCCGGGGCGGGCCCGCGCAGCGGCTTCGGCGATTACGTCTAACATCACGTCGGTTCGCGACGGATCATGATGGAAGAGCGCCAAGGTTTTCACCGAAGCCTGTTGGGCAATCCGTACGGCTTCCTGCCATGTGGAATGTCCAAAGCCGGCATTCGCCGCATAATCCTCATCGGTGTAGGTTGAGTCGTAGATCATGAGATCGGCGCGCTCGACGAGGGCTAAGACGTTGGCATCTAACCCGCCGCTGCGATGCTCGGTATCCGTAATGTAGGCGACCGATTTGCCCCGCCATTCGACGCGATAGCCGGTGGCACCGCCAGGATGGTTGAGCCCTCCGGTCTTGACCGAAATTTCGGGCCGTGGCGACAAGACCGCGCCAGCCGCGAAATCCTTGAACTCAATCGCCGCCTTGAAATCGCTCATCACATCGGGAAACAAGGGCGGCGTTAGAATCATGCGGAAGACCGCGCGGATATCGCCTTGCGCCGCGGGATGCCCGCCCCAGATACGGATGCGATTGCCGACCGCATAGCATGGCGCAAAAAAGGGCAGACCGCAGATATGGTCGAAATGCGTGTGACTGCAAAAGAGATCGGTGTCGACGGTTTCGCCCGACCGGGTGAGGTGCTTGCCCAGCAACCGCAACCCGGTTCCAGCATCGAGGATGATCAGTTGCTCACCACAGCGCACTTCAACGCAAGAGGTGTTGCCTCCATAACGCACCGAGTTTGGGCCAGGGCTGGCAATGCTGCCGCGGACTCCCCAAAAACGAACTAACATTTCCTTGCCGTCGGGCACACTGGGCTCCCTTTATGGCTTCTAGAAACAAGTTTCGTCGAGCGCGATATAGCAGTAGAGAGGTATTTAGCGCTACCGATAGCCTAATGAAAGCCGGCACCCTAACGACTCTATAATCCGAAGTAATGCTCCACCATTTTGAGCTTTCTAAATGAAGCGGGCTTGACGTGGCGTCTATGTCTTTTTATTGCTATGCACGTATTAAAGGGGGGACAAGCATGTCAGAGCACACTACACGGCGACTCATTCTCGGAATCCTGTTCTCGGCCGCGCCTGTCGCCGCACTGGCGCAGAATTCGCTGCTCAATGAGGGCCGTGACCTGCTCGGCAACGTGCCGAATGGCGGTGTCGGTGCGGGTTCCGGGTCCGCCGGCACCGCGAGCTCCGGCGCGGGCGCCTCCTTGAGCCAGGGCCAGATTGGCGCCGGTCTCAAGCAGGCGCTCCAGGTCGCCGCGCAAAAGGTCACTGCCCAGCTTGGCAAGACCGACGGCTATAACGGCGATCCCGCGATCCGCATCCCGCTGCCCGGCCCGGTGCAGAAGGTTGAGGGGCCGCTTAAGGATGTCGGCGCCTCGGGCATGCTCGACGATTTGCAGGTGAAGATGAACCGCGCGGCGGAGCAGGCCGCACCCAAGGCGCTCAACATCTTCGTCAACGCCGCCTCCAGCATGTCGATCACCGATGCGCGCTCGATCCTCACCGGGCCGCAGGACGCGGCGACGCAATATTTCAAGCGCACCACCTCGGCCTCGCTGACCAGCTCGTTCCGGCCGGTTGTGGATAGCAGCCTGTCCAGCGTCGGCGCGGTGCAGGCCTTCAAGGGTGTGCAGAGCAAGGCGTCGTCGATACCCTTCGCCGGTAAGGATGTCAGCGGCTTCGACCTCACCGGCTTTACCGTCGGCAAGGCGCTCGACGGGTTGTTTCACTACATGGCGGTCGAAGAGGCGGCGATCCGCACCAACCCTGCGGCGCGCAGCACTGCCCTGCTGAAGCAGGTGTTCGGTTAGGCCCTCGGCCGGGGGACTTATCCGCGGCCCTTCCGTATGAATAAGCAAATCGCATCGGCTAGGCGTCACATAGACCGTCAGAATTACTTACACTAAAGCTGTCGGAATTATTTACACTAGCCGTTTTAATAATCTTAATATTTGTTGACTCAGTTGTTCGCCTCTTGAGAGGTTACAGAACGCTGCCGCATCCGCAATCTAATCAAACAAGACTATTGGCGAGATCGGTGCGTTAAGCGGCTCTTTTCTCGCGCACGAGTAATAAAGGAAAGTACGAGTTCAATGCGTCGATTTAGACATTGGACTTTGGTAGTTCTTGGATGGCTCGCGATAATCTTTTCTATCCTGGGCATGTTTTCGGCCGCGCCAGACGAGACGCTGCGATATGAAATCATTTTGAACGCGGTATTCGTTATCTTCTTGGCGTGGCTATTGATACGCGTGATGCGTAGACCCCCAAGGGGAAAGCGAATGCGTTACCTCGGTGGGATCTAACGTGTTAAACGTCGAATGCGGCCGCGGTTCTCGGGAGATCCAACGAAAAAGCCCGCCTATGAATGGATTCCAACGGAGCCTTATAGGCAACGTTGCTCGATAGGAACTGGGTCCCTACGACGTTGGTCCAGTCTAAGACCGTCGGCGGGATCCGTCATGTTGTTCAATACGAACCACTGGACTTCTTTATCGAGAGCGCTTTTTATTAATTCCATGCCCGGGGGGAAGGACATTCGGGGCTTCCAGGACGCCCTGCGTGGCGGCCATTTTCTCACGTTTTATTGTCGCTGGTGCAGTCACACGGGTCGCTTCGATCCCCAGGACATTTTTCATGCCGCTGGCGAAGATTTGACCCTCGCCCAACTCGGTGAGCGGCTCAAATGCAGTAATTGTGGTCGGCAGGGTGGGACCGTGCTTGTTTCGGATAATTTCCAACCGAGCCGCGATTGATGCGCTGACCGAAGAATTACGATGGCCGCGGCTGGGGGCTCGCCGGACCGGTTAGACTTAAATCGGAGCACCGACTTTGGCAGATTACGATTCTGATCTGCCTAAGTTCTGTCGCTAGCTTACCAATAATTCGGTATAGGCGACGCTGCGCGAGGGGGAATGCGCGGCCAATTCCAGTTCGGGCTCGGCCGGCAGATCGAGCACGGTGCGTCGGCGCTGCTCGAAGCGCCCGACGCCGACGAGCGAGCGGATCTGCGGC
>Ga0182015_10001890_pt1 | contig 26675 bp, 28 predicted proteins | sample 712P3MmetaG_FD_120478 | JGI IMG/M metagenome (GOLD analysis project Ga0182015, IMG submission 120478) | Permafrost microbial communities from Stordalen Mire, Sweden - 712P3M metaG | ecosystem: Environmental > Terrestrial > Soil > Wetlands > Permafrost | place: Sweden: Stordalen | collected...
CCACCGCGGAAACGTTCCCAACATGTTCCGCGTCATGGCCCACCGCCCAGAGATCTTTGCCACCATGCAGGCCCACTTCGGCGCGGTCCTCAACACCGGCACCGTCTCCACCAAGCTCAAAGAAGTCAGCTTTTGCTATCAACACGACCTCAATTAGCTCAAAACAAAAGAGAAAGCGCAGCCCCGAGACGCTGGAGGAGTTTACCGCAGCCCAACCGGGGTTCTGGATTGATGTAGCAGCCTAAAGAGGAGCAGCATGGTTCGCATTGAAACGGAATATCAGGGTGACCTTCATTGCGTGTCGGTTCACACCCCATCAGGAACCGCACTCGCTACAGACGCACCAGTCGATAATCAAGGCCGGGGAGAGAGCTTCTCCCCGACCGACCTCGTAGCCACGGCACTCGGAACGTGCATGTTGACCACTATGGGCATCGTTGCCAGAACTCTGAACTTTGACCTGACTGGAGCCACGGTCACGGTTGAAAAGGAAATGAGCAGCACTCCACCGAGAAAAATCAATCGCTTGATTGTTGCGATTCGAGTCCCCCGGAAAACGAGCCTTGAAAATCAGCAACGCCTCGAAAACGCAGCGTACACCTGTCCAGTGAAAAAGAGCATTCACCCGGACATCGAGACGCCTATCGAGTTCGTTTGGGGTTGATGTTGCGACCCTGTAGTTCAAAATCAGTGCATTTGCCCAACAACGATGCGGATAAGATTTGGCGGCATATCTGGGATTGTTGTGGTCATGAATCCGGCACGGGATAAACGGCTAAGGGAAGCTTCAAGGGCAGTGACAAGTGCGTCGAGTGGCGTATCAGTGTTGCCCGGATGCAATTGGTATTGAGAAATTACTCCCAATCCGCTCCCAGCGCCGAACATTACCTCGGCAGGTGGGCCGTCTGCGCTCTCAATTGGTAACGCTATTGGTCCTGAGACTTCCCAACCTGCCCCCTTCAATTGCCGGTCTCCCTCGCCAAGGAAGTGAACTATCTGGCTAGCTAGTTCCCACGCTTCCGCATCTTCTCGCTTATACAGAATTTCCACGTGAGCTTTTGGCTTATCTTTTAGGACGCTGACAAAAGCCGCTCCATCGAAGTGTCGCTCTCGTTCGAAGACCATATCTCCCAGTTGCCTTGTGGCTAACTCGTTCTTCTTTGTAGATGACTGATTCGAAATGGACACCGACCAGAGGTCATGCTCGGCTTGCTCTTCATTGAAAATCGCTGCGGAGGTCTTCTGTTCTTCTCTCTGTAGTTCAATCTGGGCATTCGCCGTACGCTCGTTCGCTTCGGCAACACCCTCTTTTGCCTTAGCAACATCTCGCTCAAGCCCACCTGCTAATGCTTTGGCTTCAGCGGCTTCCTTCTGCGCTTGGGCTGTCTTCTGTTGCTCCCCTTCAAACTTGAGTTTGAAATCAGCAAGCTCCTTAGACGCGATAACGTTGATCCGACTGTTGACAAAAAATGCGCCAGCCCCAAATACAAACGTCGCTGCCAACAAAGCGACACCGCCGATTTCAAAAAATGCTTTCCAAGATTCGAGAGACATAGATTCTTTCTTCAGCGCAGTCTTTCATTTGCCGAGATTCTACCATCGGCGCGGTCAAGGCGCGTTGGGCGAAGGCGACAAAAGCAGCGAAGTGAGCCTGTGCAATTCTCCGCCTCTATTTTTGCCTATACTCTCCCAATGGCAACGGACAACCGACACCGTGTCTACATGTCCTTCCAAGACCGGCATGGCTGGTATTGTCAGTTTCTTGAAGACGATTTGAAGACGGCACTTCCAAGGCGTCTGACATTCGCTTCACAGTGCAAAGTAGTGGAACTGGTGGAGCGCGGAGGCGGCTTCAAGGATTTGGCAGAGCGTCAGGCATTCGACCATGCGCTGGCTATCGGACGCGGCGGGGTGTACCTGAGTCTGACTGATGAGCAGTATGCGGCGTTGAAGCTCCGATAACGAAAGCGATAGGCTGGGTGGATTTGGTGTACGATAAGGTTCTCGACGGGGGCGTCGAGAAAGCGTCGAGAAACGCATAACAGCAAAAGATGGAACAACTTTCACTAATTTTTGAATCTCCCGCATCTGCTTACACTCCGGCGGATTTAGCTCTGCTTACACCCGATGACATTTGGCAGCGAGTGGATGAGAGTCTGCTTACGCGCTTAGCAGAAGACCCGAGAATAGAGCGGAAGCAAAGCATTCACGGAAAAGAGTTGGGGGAGTATTACTCAATGTGGGCCAACACGGCTCCATATGGTGGCCTCATGGTGATCGGCCAACACAACAAGGGTTCATTCACCGGATGTGTTCGCTTTTCTACTGCCGAAATAAACCGACTCGATGAGGCTGGCGCCTATCACTGCCCTGACGCCAGAACGGAGTGTAAGAGGGTTTCAGTCCACAATCTCGATGGAAACCTCGACTTCGTACTATTGATTCGTGTCTTTTGCCACGGTCGAAAGGTTGTTAAAACGCTTTCAGGGGACGCCTATATACGCAGGGGCGAAAGCATTATTAAAATGACCGTCGATCAGGCACGGGAACTTGAATCCGCCCTCGGTCAAGGCGATCATGAGCAGGATTCAGTTGAGCTAAAATTCCCATCCGATTTCAGAGTTGAACTCGTTCGCGCATATTGCGACGGGTTGATCCGCCGAAAGGGTCTTTCGGAGACGCACTCCACGGAAGAACTTTTGACTCAAACCCGTCTAGGTAGAACCATCACTGAAAAATTCGTGCCAAACATAGCGTGTGCTCTGCTATTTGCAAAAGACCCACTGCTCGTTATACCGGGTTGCAAAGTCAGAATCATTCGATTTGATGGCGAGTACGAAAAGACAGGCAAGGACTATAACGGCATCAAGGATATATGGGTTGAGGGTCCGGTTCCGGTTGTGATTGATGAAACAGCGAACCATGTCCGTTCTCTGCTTCGAGAATTCTCTAAACTGGGGAACGACAATAAGTTCTATACAGAATTGGAATATCCCGAAGATGCTTGGTACGAGGCTGTTGTCAATGCTTGCGTTCACCGTTCTTATGTCCTTCGGAACATGGTGATTTTCGTAAAGATTTTCGACGATAAGCTAGTAGTGGAAAGCCCCGGTGGGTTCCCTCCAAACGTCACCGCAGACACCATCTACCACAACCACAGCCCGCGCAATCCCCACTTGATGACCGCCCTCTACTTTTTGGACTTTGTGAAATGTCACGCAGAGGGGACCACGCGCATGAAAGATGCAATGGGTGCCCACGGTTTGCCTTCTCCAGAGTTTAGGCAAACCGAAGTGGCTTCTGGATTTAATAGTGTCCGCGTCACTCTGCGGAACAACATGAAATTCAGAAAGTTATGGCTGGACGCGGAAGCTCACCGAATCCTTGGCGCTCAGGCTGCGAATCTCAAGGAGAATGAACTGAGAATTCTCAATTTTGTCAGCGAATATGGATCAATCAACGTCACGCAATGCACAAGGCTTATTACTTCTCCCAGACGTTGGCACTCAGTAAAGAAGGTTCTTGACCGGATGGCTGCGGCTGGCCTTTTAGAGCACCACCACAGTTCCGCCGTGAAACTTGATCGTAATGCATGTTATAAACTTCCAGCGAGTCACACCTAACCCCGTTTCTCTGAGGAGAGCAAAGCCATGTCAAGAAACACCGGAAACACCCCGGTCATAGAAGCTCTGCAAGTTGCTCTGACAAATTTCCTAGACGATCATCGAGCATTCGCGCAAACCGATCCAGAATGAGTTGAAGGGTTCAACGAGTCAACCGAAGCGGAGCAGAAGCAGACATCAGGTTGCGGATGCAAGCTGTGCGAATACGCGGGATACCTTCGAGGAAGCATTTAGCCCTACCTAGGACACTATCCGCTAGGATTGCCCGTGCGCTACACTATCCGGCATGAGCATCCCAGACATCCTCTCCCAAATCGACTCCGAAATCGCCCAACTGCAAAACGCCCGTGCCCTCATTGGTGAATTCCAAACCAAGCCTAAGCTTGGTCGCCCGGTTGGTTCTGGAAAGAAAAAGAAGAAGCGGAACCTGACCCCAGAGGGAAGGGCGAGGATTGCAGAGGCAGTTCGGAGACGTTGGGCGAAGCAGAAGAAGGCCACGAAGTAGTCGCGCTTTCATGCCTTCTCCTGTGGCGTTTGAGAATCTGACGGTTTAGCGAACTTTAGACTCTTCTTCTTCTTACGTCTCTTCTTTTCAACCTGCATCTTTGGAAAACCCCTCAACTCTGGAATTGAGTTGAGAATCTCGACGGATTCTCTTCCGAACCAACGGGGCCGCAGCTTATACCAAACCTTCACAAGTTTTTCCTCAATCGTCTTATCCTCATCAAGGGGAATAGACTTACCGTCCGCTGTCGAGACGTACATGTCCGTACCTTCGCCTACGCCTCCAGCCTGTTCCCCAAACAATTTCGCTTCCATTGTGTAATAGGCGGCTTCACGGGCTTTCTCTCTAAAACTCATTTCCCGGTAGTAGAGCATGAAAAGCGCACCGTACGCTCCAGAGCCAATCGCATAGAAACCCGGAATGTCGTGGCGTTGAATGAGTCCCCTTTGTTCTCCAGTACCGCTCAGGGAAAAGATGTATCCGTGACCTTCGCTGAAACCAGTAACCATGAGTTCGATTGAAAGACTGTACTCGTTTATCTTGGATTTGAGTTCGCCATAGTCAGGGAGAATGTGTCCTCCAACGTTGAAGGATGCTATGTCCCAGCCCGTGGGTTTGAGGAAAAGAGACTCCGCATCTTCGATGCGCTTTTTCTCATGGCCTTCTCGCACGGCATCCATTGCCAATTGAAGAGTGATGAAATCCGCATCTGCTACCTTGTTCTTTTGCAGGTATTCTTTGGCGTAGTCGATAATGTCGAAGACTGGCGTGATGTCGTCACCTGACAGCAGTACGCGCCAACCGTTATGCAACTCAAGCATTTTGCTGATGTCCAGTTCACTCTCAATGAACCCGACACCCACCATTCTGTCAGCAACCGAAACAATGGTCTTGCCGTTGTCGCAGATACACGCTACGCAGCAGGTCATACAGTCCCCCGGTTAGATGCAATGGGGATTATATCCAAAAGGGAAAGGCCGGTGAACCGCTCTTCATTCCAGCGCCATCCCTACCGCCTCCCCTCTGTCCGCTCCTCCATGAACCGTTCCAACTCCTTAACCGAGTACAAGACCATTTTGCCCACTCGCGTAACTGGCGGTCCCGATGTTCGCCTCTTACCCCTCCAACTCCTGAGCGTCGAGGCGCTCACGCCGAGACGCTTCGCAGCGGCATGTTCGCGCAGGTACTGCGGCTCCGCTTCTGTCCTAGGCTTTGGTGGAAACGTGCTCAGTCGGGCGACCACGCTGCCAGCAATCCTCTCGATGAGTTCCTCTTCCTGCAACCCGGTGAATGCGGGGCGTTGCTCACCAAAGAACCGGACAAGCGAGTCCGTCACACAATCACGGACGGCCTCGATGCGCTTCTGAAGCCGCGTGAACTCCTGCTGAATTTGAACCAACTCTTCGCGTGCGTCTGTTGAGCTTCGAGGTGTCCTTCGCATGGATGTCCTTTCGTTGGATGAGGCTTGCAAAGCCGAAGCAGCGCGGAGCTATATTCTCTGCCCGTAAAGACGTATACCTTCTGAACTTCGCCTCCTGTACTATCGGAACGCACTTGCTGAGATGAAGGGAAGTGACCTCTGATACAGGTTGCCTCCCTTTTACGGGATTGACTGCCCACATTCCTGAAATGGCAGTTTGGCCGCAAAGCCGGGAGAGAATATGTCGAGCGTTTATGTGGTAAGAGAGGGCGGAAAGTCCGAACCGATGAAATCAGTACGCTGCAAGGATGAAGACAAGGAACTCCAAACAATTCTGAAGAACAATTTCAATCTTTTACCGGGCGAACAAATCGAACCGGATGCACCTTGTCGATGGATGCTCATCAAGCGTGAGATGCCTGTGCCCGACGCTGCAACAGGCACAGACCTCTACAGTATTGACTTCTTCTTCGTTGACCAGACAGCTACCCCGACATTTGTGGAGTGCAAGCGAGGTCTCGACACGAGGGGTAGGCGTGAGGTTGTGGGTCAGGTCTTAGAATATGCTGCCAATGCCCAATACTACTGGTCAGCCGAGTATATTCGCAGTCAAGCCGAGCTAACGGCTCAAGGTGACCAGTCCACGGCGGATGAAGCATTCCGTGCAATCAAATCAGATTTCGAAAACTCCGAGGAGTTCTTTAAAGAGATTGAACGACGGCTCAAGGCAGCAGATATCCGTATTGTGTTTTTCCTAGAGAATGCACGCCCCGAGTTGAAGCGACTCGTGGAGTTCATGAACGCGCAAATGACCTCAGTTGAGGTGCTCATTGTCGAGGCGAAGCAGTACAGTCACAGTGAGGTTCGGGTCGTCGTTCCAACCCTCTTCGGGTTTACAGAGCGTATTCGCGAGATTAAGCGTGCAGCCTCTGCGGAGCGAAATCGAAGCCCTATTGCAACGGACTGGGAGAGTTTCGAGAAAAATACTCTGCTGTGGAAACTCGATGAGCAGACTCTGGATGCGATGCGGGGAGTATACGAGACGTGCAAGTCGCTGCAAGCTGACATCTCTTGGGGGCGAGGCATCAGGATTGGTTCTTTCAGCCCAAAGTGGCCGTTCCTTCACGCATCTACATCGCCCTTCTCGATTTGCGCGAACGGTAGGCTTGAATTCCATCTCGATTCCTTCCACGGAAGCAACCTTGCTGAATCGTTCTCTGCAACATTTGGAAGGGCACTCCTCGATGGGGGCTTGGGACTGACTCCGGAGTTCCAAAGCAAATTCGTGAGCATCCCGGCAGAGAGGTGGGTGCCCCACGCGAAAATTTTCATCGCTGCGCTCCGAGGCGCTCTGGAGAAAGAAATACCTCAATCAGTGTTGGTGTAGCCGCGACATTGTGGTCGCCGATATTGAGGAGTGGTTTTGAGAGTCGTCTGAGAGGGTGAGTTCGCCTGAACGTCATTGAGGTAATTCGCGGGTGGCAGATAAAGGCGAAGAGCATCTTACCGCCAGACGCCTCTAGCATTCTCCCTGCGCGAGGCGGTCTTTCCGGTCCGGCCTTTTTTCCCGAGGGCTTCGGTCTTCAGAACCCGACCGCCGATGCTATGTGGCCGAATATCATGGCGGTTGGGCACAACTTCGGCTGCGAGGACTACCGCAACGAAATCAATGCTGCTGGTCGAGAGAACGATAAAGCTACATGGCGCAATTTGTGTGGGTTGCTGACCGATGCCGACGTGCCAATTGAGTCCTGTTTTATGACGAACTGGTTCATCGGTCTTCAGCCCGTCAGGAAACAGGTTGGCGAGTTTCTCTCACGTCCAGACTCGCGGTATGAACGGGAGTGTAGCGAACTCCTTCTGGAGCAGATACGAGCCCTGAAGCCGTATGTAATCCTCTTACTTGGGCTTCCGGTCGTCGGTCGCGCACATAGAATCATGCCAACTCTTAAACCTTGGGCTAATGCACCGAACTGGAGCGGGGTCGATTCGAGCATCCTCGGCCCAGTTGCACACGGTGTCGAGATTCCCGGCACAGAAGTAAAGGCGAATGTCGTCGCTCTTTTGCATCCTTCGTTCTCTCCGTCAAACCAGCGGCACCGCAGGACTGTGTTTCCGGTCAAAAAGCCTGAAGTCGAGATGATTAGGAGTGCAATAGCCAAACCGTAGCAACCAATGCGGTCGGAGAACAACCAACATGTTCCAATTCAACCGCTCCATCGGCATCGACTACTCTGGCGCAGAGACCGCAGACTCAAGCTGCAAAGGCATCCGTCTGTTCATGGCCGAGGGTTCCAACGAGCCGGAACAGGTTCAGCCGACGTCCAGCCCAAGGCGTTGCTGAACGCGGCGAGTTCTCGCTGAATGGCTCCGCGAGGAACTCGCCAACAAATCCCTACTTAATCTGCTCCAATGGATAGCGGCCTTCCAGCTTGCAGTCGGTGACCTTGCAATCCCAACTGTTTCCACTTCGCAGGTCAATAAACTCTTGGCCTCCTCGACTAGTATTTCCTGCCATAGGATAAAGATACCCAAATCGTGCTCCACTGGTTTGTGCTGAAACTGTTTTTTGTACAACGAACGGGCGAAATGCGATTGCACAAAGGGCAACTGCAATTATCGTCAAAAGAACACGAGTGAACATATCGACTTTCACACTTCCTCCTCATTTGCTCTTTAGCCGCAAGCTCCAGTGCCAGTTCCGAGCCACGAGCGGATTCGCAAAAGTCTATCCCACTGGACTCCCATTTCACAACTGATGGGCTCTCCTCTGCTTCGCCAGCTTCTAACGGTGAGGACGCTCAGGCCGATGAGCACGCTGCCTAAGCGGCGGCGGCGTGGCTGCAACGTGCGGACCGCGACGGGTCGCTGAGTGGATTCCTCAACCCAAGCCTGACCGCCGAGGAGCGAGAGGTCGCCAAGTTCGAGGGGTGGATTTTGGGGGTCGTTTGAGACTCCGACATGGCCGATAACGTCGGATATATTCTGACTCGCCTTTGCACTCAGAACGGGATGCGGACAGAGCATATTTCATTACAATTCGTTGCCGTCGCCTTGGAGAAGATAACGGCAAAGACCAACTCGTAACGGTTTCCAACTATTTTCGACAGATCGCAGATTATGTTAGGGGTATTTCTCGCAAGCCCACGAGAGATGAACTTCTTAAACTCACAGAAGTCTTTGGCCGAGACTAAACAGTTCGACCGGGATTGGTTGGGGTCGCCCTTGGGCGCTCATTGACTAAACCCCATTGACCACAAGGCCAAGTTTTTCGGCGCTCTCACAACAAAGGACTTACGGCGACGTTTTTCGGGGGCTATTTTGACCACCCCGGTTCGCTACTCTGTTTTCTGTGCGCGGGAGGTCGAAATGCACGTGGTTCAGTGACTCTACGTCTGCTTCAGCGTGTCCACGCTCTCCCGGAGCGCCCCTACTTGCTTTTCCAGATTGCCCGTCATTTTCCGGATTTCGTCCTGAAGCTTCCCGCTGTTCGAGTAGATGGTGTCCGTCCACGTCTTCATCTGCCCCAACCGGAGAACTTCTTTCTCCACGGCCAAGATGGCCGAATCAACCTCTTCCCAGTTGCTCTCGTTTTTATCACGCTGCTTTTGCTTGCGTACGCAGAGAGCCTTCGCGAGAGAGAGCCCAGCCCGGAGCACAACATCTGATTCAAGCTGCTGAGCGTCCCACACGACGAGCACGTCATCACCGTTGCGGCTAAGCATTTCCATTCCTTGCGGAGACGTCTTTGCGGAGAAGAGAAAGAGTCCAACGCTGGCTCCACGGTTCTTTCGCGCCATGTCAATCTCAGCGAGAGCGTCGATTATCGTATAACCGGCCACCTCCTTCGCTTCCACCACGAATCGTTCACCAGCCGCCACGCAGTCTGCGCCGAGTTCGACCACGATGTCGCCGACCTTACAGTTCTTAATCAGGCCGGTCATTGCTCCAGTCCGGGCGACGACATCCCCGGCCTTTTGAACTTCCTTCTCAATGACCTCACAGGCTGTGGCCTCAAAATCCTTCCCGTGCGTCGTAGAACGAGCAGACTCCCTTCTCTGAACCTCCATTGCCTTTAATGCAGTTTTGACATCGCCTTGGAACTCCTGAACTTTCTCCTCATGGTTGCGGAGAATGTCTACCAGTTCCCGCTTCAGGCGAAAGAGCGCAGAAGACTCATTGTCTAGCGTGAGATTGGAGTCGATGGAACCCTTGGCTTCATTGATGACAGCGGAGAGGCGGGACAGCGCAGAGCCTTCTTCATCAAGCGAGAATTCCTTGGTGATGGTCTCCTGCGCCTTTTCAACCCGCTTCACGAGCCGACTCAGTGCCGAGTCTTCCTTGTCCAAGGAGAACTCTTGCACAACCGCACCGACTTCGTTTGCAAGGTCTGTTTTCAACTTGCCATTGGCTTGTGTCAACTCGTTGACGAGGCGCTTCAGGGCGCTTTGGTCATTGTCGAGCGAGAACTCGCCGAGGATTCTCTTCTGCTCCTCGTCAATCACAATCGAGACGGCAGCACGGATAGACGAAACGAGTCCGCTGGCCTCATCTGGATTCAAAAGCTTCATCAGCGGACTGTTCTTCCCAATGTGCTCGGCGAGCGTAACGGCCAACACGGAGCCGTTACCGCCGACCTGCCGTTGCAGCACCTGCTCAAGTTCCCCATCCTGCTCGATGAGGCGCTTGACCCTCTCTTGGAACCTACCATTTGCTGGGTCGAAGTATTCTCTGAGTGCATTGGTCAGGTTGGTGTGAATCTCGTTGCGGGAACCATCCATTGCGGTCTTGAGGTCTTGCAGTAGCCGCTCCCCTTCACGCCTCACGGCATCGGCATCAATCTGACCACGAGCGTGCTTCAGTGAAAGCACACCAATCCGCAGGGCTGCGAGGGCGTACTCATCTCGTTCCCGACCGCCGCTTCGCTGAAGCAACTCGGCGACGGTCTCGCGGTCGGACACAACCAATGCCAGCGGAATTGACTGGGCATCATCCCCCTCTGACAAAACAGGCTTGCGGGGTACTAACGGTTCGGCGAGTGCGGTGTCGGTCATGGAAATTAGTCTCCTTCCAAGAGGGGGAGTTGTGGATTAGGAATTCTGTAAGAGCCCATTGTAGACAAAACCACCGGGCGGTCGTGGTGACTGCCCGGTGGCGTTTGTTTTGACCGCAATGGGACGTGCAATGCAACGGATGCAATCCCGTCAAGGCAGCAGCTTGCCGCCGATGGTGGTCGTAGTACTCACCTTACCGGTCTTCGAGTCCTGAACAGAGATGTTCTGCTTGGCGACGTGGCCGTTATGAGTGTTGTACTGCGTGTTCGTCGTGACGGACTTGCCGTCTGTCGTTCTGAAGTGGTTAATCTCGCCGACGAGTTTGCCGTTGTTGTCGTAGCTTTTCATGCGCTCTCCTTGTTGAAGTGAATCAAAAGTGGTTGACCATCGCGGCTTTGGAAAACCTCGATGGCGACTGTCTTTCCGCTTTTAGTGGCTTGAGTGAGAAGAGGCTGCATCTCAATGGTCTCGCTGAGACGCCGGAGTGCTTCCGTCATTGCCACGCTCGGCTCATGCTGTTGAGAGCCGCTCGGGCGGCGGAAATTGAAAATCGCGTTTTGCATTGTCTCCTCCTCCATGCCGCACACGCGACCGGCTGTTGGCCTTTGACTTGACCCAATCCGCGCTGCCGCTCTTCATTTCCCAGCAATCTTCAGGACTGCGGCGGCGATTGCCTTGGCGTCGCGGTTCTCAACCGGAATGTCCAGAGTTATGACTTTCCCACCGAGGTTAACGCTCCAATGCCCTCCCTCTTCGCTCAAAACTGCGACCGTGCGATTCGGCAGTGTGACCTCAACAAGGAACCCCGTCTTGTCGGTGTTGTCCTTGACTTTCGCCTTGAAGCAGGAAGCGTTGAGGAGGTCAGAAATCTTCCGGAAGACCTCTGAATACTCCAGAAACCTTTCATAAGCCCACATTCCGCACATGGTCATACTCCTTTCATTTCAAGCCGCAAACGCTATGGGCTGTTGGTCGGCTTCGACGGGGCTCACTTGGCGAAGCCGAGCCTCTCGAACCCACCGCACCACGCTGGCACGGCTCACGCCGTAACGCTTGGCAACATCAGTCAGGCTCATGCCGCCAAGTCGTGCGGCGACGAGGGATTCGTGGTCAACATCCAACGGCTGACGACCGACCGGCAGACCCTCAAGTTTCCGACGCCTGATTCCGGCCCGCACTCTTTCCTTGATGAGGTCGGCTTCCAGTTCAGCGATGGATGAAATCAACGTGATGAACAACCTTCCCATCGCCCCGTCCGTCGCGATGTTCTCTCGCCGCGAGATAAACTCGACGCCGAGTGAGTCCAGTTCATCCACGACCGTGAGGAAGTGCTTCGTGCTCCGGGCAAGCCGGTCGAAGGTGGAGACGATGAGAACAGTGAACTTCCGCTTCCTCGCCTCGCGCAACATGGCGTCGAGGCCGGGGCGACGAGCCTTGGAGCCACTGATGCCGACATCGGTGTACTCGGCGACGACCTCGAAGCCCCGCTGCTGGGCGAACAGCCGAAGGTCGAAAAGCTGGTTGTCCACCCGCTGGTCTGGCGTTGACACTCTTGCGTAAATCGCGCACTTCTTCATCGCAGATTCTCCTTGAGGCTGTTGAGCAGGGTGTTTGACGGATGAATGAACGGGCGGAGACGCTTAATCTCCTTGATGGCGGCGTCGATGCCCTTGTAGCCGCAAGCGTCCATGTAGGCCGCTGCCAGACTTGGAGCCCGTGAGACGCCCACTCCGCAATTGAGAAGCACAGTGCCCCAGCGGATGTTTTCAGTCAGGGCGTCCATGATGGCGTCAAATTGCTGGACGGGCATCGGCTCGTCGTCCTCGACAGGAAGGTGGAGGTAGTTGACGCAACGCCGCTTGGACTCGACCGGAATCTCTGACAGCGATACGACCGTCGTGATGCCGTGAGGATTGCCAGCCGCGAGAGCCTCGGCGTCAGCAAGCCCTCCCACCCACAACCGGACCCAAACTTGGCTGGCGTCCCATGCGTTGTGCCCTTTTCGCATAATGCCCATAGGTCATACTATAGACGGGTGCTGATTCGAAATCAAGAGCATTATGCGCTTTGGGCATTATGTATAATGCTGCCATGGGCTGGCGAATGCAAAAGGTGGCTCTCTGCGATGTCTGCGGACACGTATGGATTCCGTCCGTCGAGCAGCCGAAGCTCTGTGCCTCCAAGAAGTGCCGGAGCACGCTTTGGGATCGGGGCGGCTTAGATGGCCGGACGCGGGAAGCAAAAAGCAAGAAGAAGCGCGGCCAACGGACGCAAAAGCAATAACCGCTACAGCCGCAGACGGTTAGGAGCCGAGAAGAATCCGCAAACATTCGCTTTTCACTTGAGCCAGCGTTTTCACATCCCTGTAGTCTGAAACCAAATTCTCAAGGACGTGAGCAGCACCGTCTCGCACGCCCTTAGCAGCTTTAATCATTCCCTCGTCAATATCAAGAGTCCCTGCGGCACGAGCCAGCTTCAGTATGTCTGAGATGTTCAGATAGTTGATGACGCTTTGACCGGCATCTCCTGAACGGTCGTAAGCACGCCGGACTTGTCCGAACCGATGCTCTCCTAACGTCTGGTTCACAAATGCATCGGTCAGCCGAGTCTTCACCGACTCAAGAGCGAAACGTTCCACGCCTTCCAGAAGCATGTAGAACGTCAATTTGACCAACGAATGATTCAAGTCGGAGAAATGAACGTATCCGTCGATTTGCCTCAAACCCTGAACGAACGCGAACTCACGGTGTTGAAGGACATCCACGAGGTCCAGAACCCCGGTGCCATCGCTGATGAGGTCAGGAACTCCGATGTGATTCACACTGCCTGTGTCACGGCAGTAGTACATCGAGAGTCTGTTCTCTTGCATTATCGGAATGAAGCTGAACTCGGGATTCGCCTTCGAGGCTACTGCCGCATCCAACTCACCGGAAGCGCACTTCAAGGCTCCGGTTGTCACCATGATGTCGCGAACCGCGAATGTTGATGCTAGACGTTTTAGGTTGTCGCTTGTCGCCATCACACATGTCCTCTGCTAAATTGCTGCGTCCACCCGCACCATAAAGCGGCTCTACGACTCTGCTTTCACTAACCGCGCCACTACCGGGTCATACACGTACCCGGTGATAGTCCCGTTCTTGATGCGCTCCACGGCTTCGTCAATAGCGTAGAGCGGGACGAGGAACCATTCATGCGGCTTGACCGGGGTACCGAAGCGGTCTTTGAGTTCTAAATCCAACTGTGCGCTGTCGAACACGCGATGAATGAGATTCTCCAGCTTGACCCGGTTTATCTGGTAGAGGCCGTACGTTGCGACTACCTCGACATCGGCCATCAGGAAGGTTGGGTCAAGCTTCGCATTGGCAAACCGTGCTTCAACCTTGCCACCCGTGACGCCAATCTTGTGCAGCACGTCGCGGTGCGCTGCAATCTCCGGCTGCTCTGACCTGCTCCTCAGGACGTAGATGGTACCGCTGGCGAGTTCGTCACCGGCTGGCTCCTGTGGGGCAAACAGCGGCCCGTTGTCCGTGGCGGTAATTATGCGTGCCGTTTCGTCCCGATGAAGCGCACGCTGGAACGACCGCATCAACAAATCGCTTTCAGTGCCGTTGTCATAGATGACCCGCAGACGACTGTCGCGCCGGTCATATTGCGTTTTGAAGTCTTCACCAACCTCGGCGATGTAGGCAATCTGACCTTGAACGATAAAGAACTGGTTGCCCTGAATCTCAGCCAGCCTAATCTCGTCCAAGTTCTGGAACGGGAGGGTCTGCCTCACACCGTCCTTCAGTTCACGCTTCACCCGTTCAAAGAGGGGCTTGTACTCGTCAAAGTTTTCGCACACAGAGCGGTTGGCAATCTCTTCGGCGGCACGCTTTTCGACGTTGGTGCGGACGTGCTGAAGTTTAGTTATGTCGCTCGTGCCGATAGCTCCTTCGAGTTCCGCACGCAGTTCGTCAAGGTCGGTGTCAGCTTCCTCATGGGATGGCTCCGACGATGCGGTCAACAAACCTTGATGGTCTAGCGTGGCAAGCAGAGAGCGGAACTCCTCTTGCCCCCTCAGCCGGTCAAGTCGAACCGCGTACAGTCGCTCAAAGATGTCCTTGTCTTCACCGTGTTTTGGCAAGTGACCATGGCTCTCAACAAAGCGTTGAATCTCCTCGAACCCAGCAATGACCCTCTCTTCGACAGCGGAGCGCCCACGAGTCTTCTCTGGCTCAGCATAGACACCCAGTTCATCCCTGAGGTCATCCAGATTGAAATCAGACATAGCGCCCCTCATCCTTGAAGCGGACGAAGGCAGCAGCGCCCTCGGCCATCTTGCGTTCCCATGGGTCTTGTGCGGTGAGTGACGGGAACCGATTGTGCTCCTTCTTAAATCGCGAGGCACGCTTGGCAAGGTCAAGAGCCTCCTCGGTCGTCAGGGCAGTGCGCTTAGCCGCGATGGCCGCTTGTACATGTCTCAGGCTTTCCTCGGTCATGGTCTTCGCCAAGATTGCGTAAGCCTCACTGAACGGATTGATGCGGTCAATCAGGTCAATATCGAGTTCGCGGACATGCATCGCGTACCGTCGCACACCATCAATCAATGCCGTGTTCGCCTCGGGCTCATCGCTGCCCCTCCCGGAGAACTGCTTCGCCTGTTGGGTGAAATTGAGCGCGGCAATAGCGTGCTGGCGGACGGCCTCTTGGTCTTCAGCGTCAAGTTCGGGATACTTCTCCTTGACAATCTTCCCCATACGCGTCTGCGTTAACTCTTCAGGCACAAGGTCTTCGTCAAACAGTCCACGCTCGATGACCGTCTTGTCCTGCACGAAGGCAGCAATCACTTCATTCAGGTCTTCTTGGCAGATGCGGGTTGCCTCCTTGCTGTTGGGCAGCGCCAGTCCTTTGATTTCCACTTGAATTGCGCCGGTCTGCTCGTTAACGCCTATGTTGCATTTGCTCCCGTCATAACCACCGCCAACATACTCATAACCGGGAGTCGGTCGGTTTTCAGGATTCTTTGGCCGAAACTCCCAGCGTGGTGCAAGAACCTGTTCCATGAGCAAGCTGGCGGCGATAGCCTTCAGCGTGTCATTGACAGCTTCAGACACCAACTCTTGAGTGGCATCCGGCTCCGCAATCAGATTAGTGAACCGAGCGCGTGTCTTCCCTTCTGCATCGCGAGTGACGCGCCCAATGATTTGCACAATCTCTGTCAGGCTGGAGCGGTAGCCGACCGTCAAAGCGTGCTCACACCAAATCCAGTCGAAGCCCTCTTTCGCCATGCCCAGCGCAATGATGATGTCCACATGGTCACGGTTGAACTTTTGGGCGGGGTCTTTCAACGCCGCCACTACGCGGTCTCGTTTCGAAGGGTCATCCTCCACGAGGTCGGCGATTCGCAGAACTTTGCCGCTCGGAATCTTTACAAGCTGGAAGCCTGTTGCCGCATCAGCGCCCTGCCACTCGCCCATCTCCCCGAGGATGTGCTCGACTTCCTTAATCTTGTCCTTCGTGCTCTCCCGTGAGTTCACATTGGGGATGTGAACAATCGTCTTCAAAGCCGGGTCAAGCACGCTAAGAATCTCTTCCGCGTACGAGCCGCTGTAAAAGTAGTAGCCGATGTCCAGTTGCTTCAGGTATTCGTACCCATTCAACTGCTCGTAGTAGGTGTAGGTGACGGTTTCAAATTTGCTCTCGTCCACCGGGTCAAGGATGGCCTCGGCATCGCCACGGAAGTAGGAGCCCGTCATGGCAACGATGTGGACGCGATTCCGGGCGATGAACTCGGCGAGATACTTGCCGAGGATGTTGCCCTCATTGGCGGCAACATGGTGGAACTCATCCACGGCGATGAGTCGGTCATCGAACTTCTCCACGCCATATTGTTCAACGGCGAAGCGGAAGGTCGCGTGCGTGCAGACCAGAATCTTGTCCGTGCTCTCCAGAAACGTGCCCACGGCCTTGACCTTTCCGCCGTTCTCGCCACTGCCGGGAGCATTGCACAGGTTCCACTTGGGCTCCACATGCCAGTCCGCAAAGAAACCATACTTCGAGAGCGGCTCATCGTTGAAGCTGGCACCGATGGAGCGTTCCGGCACCACGACGATGGCTTGCTTGATGCCCTGATGCTCAAGCTTGTCGAGCGCAACAAACATCAGGGCACGGCTCTTGCCCGACGCTGGCGGCGACTTGATAATCAGGTACTGCTCTCCACGCTTCTCGTAAACCCGTTCCTGCATTGGCCTCATGCCGAATGCATTGGCCTTCGTTGAGGAGCCGGTTCGAGCGTAGGTAACGGATACAGTGGGTATCGTCTTCGCCTCGGTCGTCATTATCTTTCTCCTGCAACGCTTGCCAGTGCGGCCTTGAGAACTTGGAAGCATACTTTTGCAGTGTGCTCGTCGGGGGTAAATCCCGACACCATCTGCGTGTATGGATGAATGTAATTGCGGAAGTCCCGGAGTCCATGGCTGAATTTCTTGACATCAGGCTTCAATAAACCGACCTCGCAAGCAACATCGATAAACTGGGCAAGGCTCCAATCTTGAAAATGCTTTACAGTGCCATCACGTTCCTTCGGGCTTGATGCGGCCCGCGTGAAACGCGCTGGTTCCTTCTTTGCAGCGCCAAGCAAAACGCCTTCAAGTACGCTTCCGCAAAGGAATATCACGGAAAGATATGCACACGCTCCCAATGCTTTCCGGGCCTCGGCGAGACGGCTTTCGATGATTGGAACTACTTGCGGTTCAATCGGCAGCTTGTGGATGTTTGGAATTGAGAACTCATGATTTAAGAACTCATCTGTCTGAGAATGCTTTACCGGCTGCGGCTTGCCAGACAACCGAGAGACGATGCCCCGCGACTTTTCCAACAGGGCTACATCCGCAGGTACATTTTTCAGGTCACAATCTGCCTCGTATGAATCGAGCATCTCAGACAACACCTTAGCCACCAGAGCATCCGGTTCAAACTCCCAAAAGGCACGCATCTTCTTTCCTTTAGATGTGCCGTAGGTCTGGTATTTGGGGTCGTGAATGCTGATTCCAAAACGTTTGAAAAACTCGCCGTATGTAGGGTCGGAATAGTCGAGGACATACCCGTTTTGCATACGAAGCAGCTTCTCAAGATAACGCTTCTCAATATCCGTCAGGCTACTCATGCTGTCGCCTTCGTCTTCGTCATTTTGGTGTACAGGTCAAACAGCTTTTCAAGGCGCTCGGTGTCATTTTTGAAGCGGCGACCGATGTAGATGCGTTCCAGAACCTCATCGTTGCGCTCATGTGCATGGCGCAAATCCTCAGGCATATTGTCGCGCTCGTAGAGGTCGGCAATAGTCGCCGGGTAGTGTGCCTCCCGAGCCAGAAGGATGTCTTCAGCACAGCGCGTGAGGTCAGACTTGTTTTTATCCGTCAAGGTTGGCAGTGGAAACGTATTCCAGCCCAGCGTGTTGGAGTAGGAGAAGTCGGTTCTCATTCGAACGCAAACAGTCGCTATCCAAACCCAATGAAGGCGCGATGCAATCAATGCCATATTCCAAAGTGGAGCATCATAAAGTGCAAAGTTCCTATCACCAATGACTGCACGGTTGCTCATCAGTCCAACGGGCAGAAATGGTCGATTTTCCGAACTGACGCGTGGCGTAACAATCACGCTATTGTGTGCGATTTTGGGTGATTTGAATTGATGCGGGTTATTGGCAAGACTTCTAGCATAAGCATCCTCGCTCTTGAGACGAGCATCCCGCACGAGGTCAATTCGTTTGTATAGTGCTGGTGCATTTGACGCTTCGCAAAAGTCATCATCATCAATCCATATGCAATACCTCGTCTCGCCATTTATAAACTCCTTCGACCCAAAGAATTGCCTGATAAACTTCGACCTTGCAGTCTTGTCGAGCGCCATAGCTTCAAGTTGATATGGCGATAGCGTCAGATGACCTCCATCATCTGCTTTGTTGCCAAAATCCATCACGTTGACAGCCGTCAATGGCCGCATAGCCTTTTCGACCACTATGTTTTGTGAAGGCACTAAATAGGCATTGATGTTTGATGCCTCTCTGGCGAAGGATTCGCCATTCGCTGCAATAGAATACAATCGGCGAACGCGTTCCGCATGATTGGAAATACCAACGATAACTACAGTAACGCCAGCATTGCTACTTGCGAGGTTCGACCATTTGAATGAGGTATGAGCAAAGGCGATTTCATGACCTGATTCGAAGAGGAGCGGCCAAAGAAATGGTACCTGTTGCCCCTGACAAATTGAGTTCGTCGCAACGAATGCAGAGACGGCTGTCGTGCTTGCTCCATAGTCTGCCGCCTTCATAAACCATCCGGCAACATAGTCTAACGACTTCCAAGTCTTCGTTCTTCCCTCGAAGATACCTTGCATATCACTCTTGTGTGCAGCCGTTTGCCATGTTGAGCCAAGATAGGGCGGGTTCCCGCAAAGGTAGGTTTCACCGCCCTCATTCTCAAAGTCAATCTGAGCCTGTTCCAGAGGCGTGCTAAAAAGGTCGTCAGCTTGCATCTTTACGCCCGTGCCCGTTGCAGGGCAGATGCTCAACCAGTCCAGCCGCAGTGCATTCCCGCAGGTAATCCAGTTCTGCCGGTCGAGTGGTAGGAACTCAGCCAACGCCAATTTGTGTCCGCGATAGAGCACGTCGCACTGGTACTCGGCGATGACCAAGGCGAGTCGCGCAACCTCAGCCGGGAAGTCACGAATCTCGATGCCACGAAAATTGGTCTTAGGGATGACTGAGCGTTTTTCCAACTCGTTCCGCCGCTTGTTGACTTCCGCTTCGATGGCACGCATCTCCTTGTAGGCGATGACAAGGAAGTTGCCCGAGCCGCAAGCCGGATCGAAGACGCGGATGCGTGCCATGCGGTTCCGCAGGTTCAGGAGCATCCGGGGATTGTCGCCAGCCTCATCCAGCTTTGCCCTCAGGTCATCGAGGAAGAGCGGGTTGAGCACCTTGAGAATGTTGGGCACGCTGGTGTAGTGCATACCGAGTTGGCGGCGGTCATCCTCCTCGGCATCCTCGGCCACGGCCTGAATCATCGAACCGAAGATGTCCGGGTTGATTTTCTGCCAGTCCAGATTGCCGATGTGCAGTAGGTAGGAACGTGCAATCTTGCTGAAGCGGGGCACTTCAAGGTTGCCGGCGAACAGTCCACCGTTGACGTAAGGGAAACTGTCCGCCCATCGTGGCAGTTTGGCACTGCCACGCTCTTCGATTTTTGTGTTCATGGCACGGAACAGTGTGCTGACGACTTCGTGGGTGTTGGATGAGTCCCTGTCGCTCATCTGCGTAATGGTGTCGGTGAAGAGCCCGGAGCCGTAGAAGATGCCGGTGTCCTCGGCGAAGAAGCAGAAGATGAGCCGCGCCATGAAGTGGTTCATGTCATGGCGACGTTCCCCGGTCTCCCAGTCAGGGTTGTCCTTCCGCAGTTCAACATAGAGCCTATTCAGGCGGCTGGTGGCACGGATGTCGAAGGAGTTCTCCGTGATTTGACGTACGGTGGAGATGCCAGCCAGAGCTAGGAAGAAGCCGAAGTGGTCAGGGAATTCCTTGTAGGCACAGGCGACCGTCTCACCATTGGTCAACTCCTCGGCCTCAAAATCCACCCCATCGGTGGCAAGAATGAACTTGGCCTTGGCCTTGGTAGTGGCGGGGCTCTCACGGAGCGCGTTCAGCGTCCTCGTGACCTCTCCGGCGTTGCAGGTAGCAATGTGGATGTTGTTGGTCTGGAGGACGCCGCCGAGGTCGGACTTGTTGGACGCACCCGCCCGGAGACGCTTGATGGTCGTCTCCTTGTTGCCAAAGGCTTCGAGGAAGGCGTAGGGGAAGTTCTCCGGGCTAAACGGCTGCTCTGCCAGCAGCGATACTGCCTCTTCAATCTCGACGGCGTTCAACGGTACATCCCTCCCGGCTCAAGTACCAGAACCAGCTATGGCCTCCATCCGAGGGTGCCCAAATGGCAGCACGGGGATAAATGTCAGGCGAGAAAAGGCTTATAGGAAACGATACGCCCCCAGTGCCCCCAGAGAGTTCGTGGGTTCCTTCCATTTTGGAGTTTTTGGCGTCTCCTCTGCAATGTGCCATGGATTCCACGGAGCCGATTCATGCATTCCCTCGACGACCGTCATTGGACGGAACCTCTCCACCCTTCTGGACAGGAAGAAGTCCAGCGTTAATAATGACTTCCAACTGCTCATTACCGATTTGGAATGCGCCTTCTTCGGCGCTTCGGCGCGGTGAATGACCCCGGTCGAGCATCCAAGGTGGTTTGCGTGACGTTCATCGCAGACAGGAAGCGGTTCGAATCTGCCATGTGGCAAGTGCTGGGGCGTGGCCTTGGTGATTGAACAAGCGGAGCCGTCATGTAGAAATTGGGCTGCGTGAGGAGAAAAGATGGGGCACACTCGGCTTGGGAGCATACCAAAGACGCAGAAGTGGCGAGATGTCGTCGCACTTCTTTCCCCCGCCTCACCTGAACCAGACAGGTTGCTCGACATAGCGTTCATTGCTGACCGTACGCTAACCGCCGCTGAGACTGGCCTCGCCAACAGTTGCAATGACCCCGGTTTGGGCTACACGTTCTACCTTCTATCTCAACTCGTTTTAGCCGCTCGGAGCCCGGACTGGAGTTCAAAGCTTGCGAATCTCGGTATCCGCCTCACCGATGAAGCAAGCATCTTTGACCTCAGTGCTGGAATTCAGGACGCGATTGATGATTACGTGTCTCGCACCGGCGGGGCCACGGATGTTAGCGAGATTGCACAACAAGCGGCTGGCGAGGCCGTCATCGAATTAGCGGGGACAACCACAGGTTCCCTCTTCGGAGCAGGTGCGGATGATTTGAAGGCAGCACTGCAAGGCCTCTCGACGAAGAAGGGCTTTGCTACGGTTGGGAGAAGATTCTTTTCACGGTTCATCGCTCGGTTCTTGAACTTCTATCTAAGCCGCATCACAGCAGGTCTTGCTGGCAGTTCGACCATGCAGCACGTCGGGGATATTACGAGGTTCAACGACGCTTTAGGGTTGCACTGCTATCAGAGTGCAAGAATCGTTGAACAATTCTGCGGGGAGTGGTATTCGAAAACTGAATTTCAGGAGGGCATCGACCTTTTCAACTCGGCACGCTTTGTAGCTGTAGCCATTCACAAGTTGAAATCGGAACTGCAAGGACAGAGGTCGGAGTCATGATTGAACCTCGCCTTGTGATGTGTAGTGGAGCAGAGATTCCCGCTGACGACCCACGGCGTAGTGGACGGCATATTGTCGAACTGGACAGCGTGACAGCAAAGGCCAACGTCAACCTGCTTTTTGAAAATGTTGCGAGAGTGTTCAACAAAGATGTGTCGCCCCGCCTTACTGACCTGCTGGAGATTGCCACATACGTATATACCGCTGACTGCGCTACCAACCGTGGCTCTGGATGGTCAGATGATGGAGCATCCGAGCCTTGGAGTAGAGACTTTTCTTTTGTCGTTCCGGTCAGGGATGTAGCATTCTGGTCGCAGTCTGACATTCAGCGCAGACTAGCGGACGTACTCCACTTCCTATCAAACGATAAATTTGAATTCCATTTCTCTGAACTCAACACGAGCCGCGAAGAATCGAGGTACTTCGAGTTCGGTGACTTAGAGACATGGCCGTTCTATGGAGTAGAGCGCGTCATCATGTTTTCGGGAGGTCTGGACTCGCTGGCTGGAGCAGTGGAATCAGCATCACGAGGCGACAAATTGGTGTTAGTCAGCCATCGCTCTGTCACGACCCTCGATTCGCGCCAGCGTAATCTCTCCGCCCGCTTGAAGCAAAAGTATGCGGGTCAGATTGTTCATATTCCCGTTTGGATTAACAAAGATGTCTCCCTCGGACGGGAATCAACGCAAAGAACACGGTCTTTTCTGTACGCTGCATTGGGAACCGTGATTGCAGAGTCAGTCAAATCAGGCGGAGTGCGATTCTTCGAGAATGGCATCGTAAGCCTCAATCTTCCCGTTGCCGACGAAGTGTTACGTGCGAGAGCGTCTCGCACAACGCACCCAGCGGCATTGCACATGTTTACTGAACTCTTTCGCATGGTTACCGGGCGGGACTTCGTGGTGGACAATCCCTATTTTTGCTCGACGAAAACGGAGGTCGTCCGCAAGATTGCGGAGAACAATGCTGCCGAGTTGATAGGTCAGTCCTGCTCATGTTCCCACTCCATGTTCAAGAGCAAGACTCAATGGCACTGCGGGACGTGCAGCCAGTGCATTGACCGGCGGTTTGCTGTTCTTGCGGCTGGACTGGAGTCGCAGGATGCACCACACGATTATGTCTGCGACGTTTTCACCGGGGCCAGAAAAGACGGTTACGAGAAGAACATGGCGGTGGATTATATCCGCCATACACTGGAACTGAATCGCATGAGCGAAGGGGAGTTTACGTCGCGGTTCAATTCTGAACTGACACGCGCAGTCAAGTACGAACCTCGCCGCAGTGAAGCAGCACAAGGAATCATCGGCACCCATAAGCGGCACGCGGCAGCGGTGACGAATGTGCTGTATAAGCAACTCTCAACTCATTCAGCGGCTGTCGCTGAGGGAACACTTCCTGAATCGTCTATGCTGGGAGCAGTATTTGGCCGGAAGCATTTAGACTCAACGTGGAACCGTTACTGTGACCGTATTTCGAGCGTCCTGAATTCATCATTGCCAACGATGTGTGCATCTCATGCTCCCGAAAACGAGAAGCACCTGCAAGAACTCTGCGACGGCGTGTTGAAATGTAATGATTCTGATTTCGTTCGTGAATATCCCTTCATGCGCTGGTCGTCTTCCCTTGCAAAGCCAGACTGGTCGATGTCGCGTCTGAATCTGCTGGTCGAGGCAAAGTACATTCGCAAGCGGGGGGAGATACGCAGAATAACCGAGGAGATTGCAGCGGACATAACAAAGTACGGCGATAACGACTATCGGGTGCTTTTTGTAGTCTATGACCCGCAACACTGCGTAACAGATGAGGGTCAATTCTCCGAGCCCATAGTATCCAGACCTTCGATGAAGGTGGCGTTCATACGCTAATGACATCCGACGCTATGTTGAGGACGGAAGCCATAGCCCGACGAATGGGCTCCTGCTGCTGCAGGATGTGTATACGCTGTTCGACCGAGGCTATCTGACGGTCTCGCCTGACTTTCACGTTGAGGTCAGCCGTCGCCTCAAGGAAGAGTTTGACAATGGCAAGGAGTACTACGCTCTGCAAGGCAAGACGATTCTGCTGCCGGGAAACCCCGCATTCAGGCCGTCACCGGAACAACTGGCGTGGCACAACGAAAACGTGTATCGACCTTGAACAAATGAGCAGCAAAGGGAGCAATGGTTACAGCAATAGCGTTGATGAAATAGTCGCCTAGTGCCGAGGATTGTGGATGCCTAGGCGTGATGCGAAGGGAACTTATGAAGACATTATCCTTGCAGAGGATTGCTCGAAACCTTATGAAGTTCACGCCACCCATCATCTTGGAGGAAACACAAACAACGAGACGCTGCTTCTATGGAGAACTAGCAAGCGACGATGACGGAGATTGGGATGTACGAGGCACAATTGTGGTTGAGCGCAAAGGAAAGGACGGTTGGCACCAGCAGGATGGAGCCTCATTACAAAAGCTCAAGGGCGGAGAGATTGCCAAATTGCCTCTTCGAAGAGAACATCTCAAGCACTTCATCACCGGGCTACAGGTTCTGGCAGACGCAGCTAAATTGGAGGGCATTGATTTACATGGAGCTAGTCTCGTCGTTGGGAGGAAAGAAGATGTAGTCAATGTTGGTCGAGAGCGGAAGGCGCTTATAGAAGACCTGATTAGCAGCAATCACAGCAGCGAGTTTTGGGATTCGCTGAGTTCATTACGTCCCGACTTGGCGTCTCAGCTTGCAGAGGCGGAACTGCTAAAACGTCGAAGAGTGGCTGTGGCTGAGTTTGAACGAGAATTAAACGCTCAAAGATGGACCGAGCCCCATTGGGAAAAGTTCTTCATGGCGAACGAGTGGATTTTTGGTCTTGGCCTTCGGTTTCAATTTCTGAGCGTTCTTCAAAATCAGGCAAATTACGGCGGAGCAGGCCTCACTAGAAAGGGCGAACAAAAGGGTGAGTTCTTAATGCACACCGAGGCGGAAGAAGAGCGATTCACCGTGCTCGTGGAAATCAAACGCCCGGATACACAATTCTTTGGCGAGAGGTCGTATCGGAGCGGTGTACCCGGCTTCACGCCAGAATTTATGAACGCGATTTCTCAAGTTCAAGTGAACAGTCACACGTGGGAATTTGAAGGCAGCAAGCGGCAACAAGACTCTGAGCAACTGGCTGAAGAGAAGATTCGTACAATTTCGCCGCGCTCTATTCTCGTTTACGGACATACACGGGAGCTAGATACCTTGGGCAAGAGAAGGGCATTCGAACTCATGCGGTGCAGTTTGCGAGTGCCCGAGATTTTGACTTTCGATGAACTCTTCGCTCGTGCAAAATTCATTGTACGCAAGCCAGAGTAGTACCGGACGCGGGAGTCGAGTGAACCCTTCACACGGGAGAGAGCAAACCTCGCAGCCACGGAATAGCCTCAGGATAATGGTCGCAGTTGAGAACAAATTCTTGACCGCGAGAGACGGAAGAAAGCATGACGCCGCCATCTACCTTTTCCCAACGTGCCGCATCACCGTGAAAACTTAGAGTGGATAAACGATGTTCGGGGCTGAACCAATTCGGGAGAAACCAAAGGCCGGGTCTGTCTGAGTCCGGGGCGGTCAATCGTAACTGTGGCGAGTAGAACTGAAACGTACCGGCACCAGAAATGCCCTCCGACGCATGATGCGGCAGGTGTAAACGCTGAGCCGAGGCGTAGATGACGTTGCTCGGATGAGGGCTTCGAGCAAAGTGAGGATGGTACAAAGCCCAGTGGTCTTTCGCAGACCATGACGAGACGGGCACCCGGTCTGCGACCTGAAGCCAACCGAACAGTGCATGTATCGGTCTCGCAGTCCGAACGTAGCGCCAGCCCTTGTGAGACTCTTCGACTCGACGGAAAAGACCAAAGAACAAGAACACATCGCCCCGTCCGATATGTTGGTTTTGAATGTGCCCTTCAGACGCCCCAAGCTGCCCGAAAATGGGTCGCCAGCCGTTCAGTCTCGGTATGCTTTGGCTCGACAGGTCGGGGTCTAGGTGAGCACGATGTGTTCGGGGCATGGACGCCAACTGCTCCACCAGTTCGCCCATCGTTGCAGATTCACATCCACAGATTTCTTCGTAGGAGATGTGCGACTGCTTGTCGGGGATGGGCAGCGACAGCATTCTCCCATCTGGAAAGATGGGACTGGGCACGCCCCCCGAGGTCGAATCGAAGCCTTTTCGGCTCAGGATAATTTTCACTTCGTTCTCAACTTGAAGCCACAGCCTCCGGCTTTCCAAGAAGTGTCGCCTTCCTTCCAACTTCGGGGTGCGGCATGAACGCCAAACTTGACCGTTTGCGTAAATGAGCGGAATGCTGCTAAGACCTCCTCTGAGAAGCGTGACCCATGTCCACGCCCCGACACAAGGGCGGTCAGTTGGGGCGGCAAGTCTCGCGGCTTTGAGCCATAGTACGCGAATGTCTCCGAGATTAAGACGAATTCACCGCGAAGGTCATGCGCCTTGTTCTCAAGATTCTCAAGCCCCTCATTCGAATGCATTGACTGTAGTTGACAATAGCCGGAACCCCGTGGCTCGTAGATGTTATCGCCACACCTTGCGAGTACGCCGTTGTCGTGCCGAGGGCGCTTGGCTGTGAATCTCTTATCTTTCCAGTATTCAGCGAATGTCTTGGAGGGCTCGTCCACGAGCATAAGATAAACAATTCGGTTTCCATCTTTCTTGGGCGAAAGACCGACTACCCAGTCACCTTTCTTCGCCGTACGCCGAATTGCAGGTTTGCAGCACGCCAATGTGCAGTAGCCATGAAATGGATTCGGTGAGAATCCAGTATCGTGCTTGACGATGTAGGAGAAGACCCTCATCTCTTGGCGTGTCTCCTTTTGGAAGTTGGACTGATAGCCGCATTGAA
>Ga0182015_10001892_pt1 | contig 26641 bp, 31 predicted proteins | sample 712P3MmetaG_FD_120478 | JGI IMG/M metagenome (GOLD analysis project Ga0182015, IMG submission 120478) | Permafrost microbial communities from Stordalen Mire, Sweden - 712P3M metaG | ecosystem: Environmental > Terrestrial > Soil > Wetlands > Permafrost | place: Sweden: Stordalen | collected...
GGGTGCCAAGTCAATCACGCGCCCTCGGGGTCGGAGGTTCTGGGCCCAAATGCATTGGGGGATTGGAGTTGGACCGAGTTTTAGATCGGGCGAATTTCAGGAGAAGATGAGGCTGGGTGACATCTGCCGCCTCGGTTTTGCCCTCTTGTCTTCTGAGGGCAGCTTGAGGGCTGCGCTTCTCCTGCGGGCTTTCCGCCGAGTCAGCCAAAGAATCCAATGATGAGAAAGGCCGCCGACTCTTTTAGCTCCGGCGAGGGGAGCAGCACCAACACTGATCTCCGAGCCGCTCGACTGAAGATTGATTGTGGCGCATCTCGGCGCAGTTCGCTACGTTGAGTAACTTCCGAGTAGGCGATCCAGGTACAACCTCGCTACGGGACACTACGGCGTTTTTCGGAACTGTCCGTAGGAACTAGGGAAATGACAACCGGGTCGTAAGCTTGTCGCGCTCTTTTTTCCAATCCTGATGAGCGTAGAAAAGTCGCAATGCGCCATTTGAAACTGCTGACTTCTCTACATCCCACCCAAGAGCAACAAGAATGATTCGCTCGAGGTGCCATCGAAGATGTTCTCCGGCATAGCTCAGTGCTAACCACTCCTGCTCGGAGAATGCTTCGCCATGGACAATGGCATTTCGGAGGTCATTTAGCGGCGGACCCGCCTGCCTCTCAACAAGGGGCCAGAGCCCATTAAAGATATCTGGGTGCGCCGTCAAAAACTTGCGATATAAATCGCCGATACGCGGACGTTTCTTGGGATTGAGCGGAAACTGTGTCGCAAAATAAAGCGCGCCCTGAATCGCTGAAAAGAGGCGAGCTATTCCTAATTCGAGCGTCATATCGTTGTTCAACAGTGCGTAAATCGCAGCATCAAGCAAGGGCTGATGCATTGCGGCTGCCGAGTACCTGTCGAATGCCGTCTGCAAAAAAGAAAAGCATTCATCGCGGTCTCTCGGCACAACTGGCCCTTCACGCTCGTACCTCTTTTGAAATTTGCCGATGTTGAATTGCCAGAGCCGAACCCGCTCCTTCGTCGTCTCGAAGCTCCAGTGCTCATTGATGCTGCGTTCTCGGGAAGCAAATGAAGCCAAAAGAAGAAGGGCATCTACGTCCCTTTTCACTGTAAGGGGATCTTTGAATCCCTCGACTGTAATGGAATATCCATCACGTTTAGCGTTTTGCAAGGAAGCGAATGGGCTGCGACCCGGAAAGCGGTGAATTGAGGCCTTCGCGCCGCCGGTTAACGAGAGATGAACCTCCTGTCTTGAGAAGCCGTATTTTGCTGACTCTTCGACCTCCTCCTTATCCTGATTAGCGAGAATTTGGAGCGCAAAACATGACCTAGCAATGAACCACGCGGGGTAAGTGTCCTGACGCGAATCGTGCTCTGGACCGGGCAAGAACACTGATCTAATTTCGAGATTGCTAATCTTTCCGGAAGTCTGAGACCAGTAAATCGCTTCCTCGCGCGGCATTTGACTGATCGGTTTCAGCCAGATGTCCCTAGCCAGCATGGTTTCTATCACGCCTTCTCTGGTGCAGAAGGAGCCCTCAAATTCAAATGGGCCGTTCAAATCAAAAAGATTCTTGGCCTGTTCGGCACCCAAGAAAAGGTATATTCGCGCCTTTCGACTTTGAGGCAAAATCCGCTCGAACTGAGCGAGCAAGCCAGGACAACGAAACTTTTCTTTGCGCAGCTCCCCAAGCAATAGCTGGCCTCTCCCAGCAGCTTCTTCCGGAACTGCTATGTCCGGGCGATCTGATCCGTTGGTCAATATCGCCCCCGATTTGCTGTTTTCATATTCAACTCGGCCACGACGAGCCCGAATGGTACGGAGCCCTGACTATTGGCCGCCCCGAGCCACACACGATGAAGAAGAAGCGTGCTTCTTGCTTTGTGGTCGGCAGCGCGATGAACGTCTCCTGCGACTTAAGCATTTCCTAGTTTGTCGTGAGTGGGAAATGGGTTGATGCACCTCTGCGAAGCGGCGCGGTGCAGGAGGAATGGCATCATGTTCCTGCTGATCTCTTTGCTTAGAGCCAGCGCGATCTCTTGTGTCATTTCCTGGCCAGGCGTAAGGCCAAGGGTCCCGAGAGCTTCTCGGTAAGCCTTTCCAGCTACTCGCCGCTGCTCTCGTTCGAAGGATAGACGTTGCGCGATGCCCATAACGGTGTCAAAAGCCTCAAGCTGTCTCGGCAGAAGTTCATCTTCATTCCCAAGCGCGAATCGAAGCTCCTCGTCTGTAAATGTGAGATCGACGGTTAGATTCAGTTCCTCACCGACGGTTGGATCGATTGCGTAGCCGGCCGCCATCGGAGAACTTGTGTATTGGTCTGAGAGACCGATGACCATTCGGTAAACGCTGAACAGCTCAACGTAGCCAATGAGCTTCCCGGTAGACGGGTCACCCTTTATGGCAACACAGTGGAACACTCGATCCGTAGGTCGATTCGTGACGAGATCGCGCCTATAGTAATATCCGAAGGCTGGGTTACCGTTATTGTCCCGCAAGTATGGGAGGGCAAGGTTGCAAATTTTGGCTTCGGCGCCAGTCGAGACGGCGAGGGTGAGTGCTGTTTTGACTATGGATCGGCCGGAAAGCCCACCACCGAACCGGCACTCTGATTTAATTGGCTCCGAGAGGTAAGTGTCGCTTTCGTCGATGCTCGCTAGCGCGGCGTCAACATCCAGCTTGGGATATGTTCGCTTCAGTCCATTCAAGGTCTTCGCCGCTTCAGCCCGCGTCGTGGCTTGAAGCTGAATCTGAACACCCTCACCTTTCGGAATGACGCTCGGCTTGGATGCTGGAAACGAAAGGTGTCCGTCCTGATGTTTTCTGACGGGACGCCCTGACAAAGTGACGAACTCGCCGGCGCACCCGTTACCCCGATCTCGAACTACGCCAAGATGCAGAGTCAGGAACTGGAGCTGACGGGCAGCCTCAGCATCCCACTTGGCACCGGTCGTGTTATTGCACGTCTTGCAGAATACCCCGCGAACTTTCCGAATGCCGCCGATCGCGTTCTGAATGATGTGTTCTCGTGAGTCGTTCGCTAGAGTGATCTCAACATCACAAAACGCGCATCGCGGATTTGGCATTGGGTCCTCTCGCCGCGTAAACAGCCTATTCTTCGGACCTGCTGACCCATCGTTCATTCAGGTGCTCCAGCCTCAATTTCGTCTCTGGACTCGCGAGAAGTTCTCGAAAGCCGTCCCAAACCTTGCGCGGAATACGATTCCGAAGATTCTTGTTTCCGAAGTATTTGCGCCTCGTTATCGATCCGTCGCGCCAATGGGAGACCACATACGGTCCGTTAACGTATACCCGATCTCCGCGTTGTGAGGACCGTCGAAACTCAAGGGTGAAGCGCTGTTTGCGTACGTCAACATGCTTGAGGACGTCCTCGGTGTATTTCATCCTGCACTCAGCCATGGAAGGCGGTTTGCGATGAAGCTCTTGGTACTTGTGGGCGAGGCGAACGACCGTCCGCAACTGTAGGGGATTACACGATTCAAGCTTTTCACTGAGCGATTGGGAGAGCTCTCCCCGAAGCCGTCCGGCGCGGCGTTCAGCTGCTGCCGTCCGTCGTCCCTCATCAAACTGCTTCATCCGCTCGCGGGCGTGCAGTTGAACTTCTTCTTTCGAACGTAGCGCGAGTGGTTGATTAGAAGAAGTCGGAGTTTCTAACTCAATCTGCTTCATAAATGCTTTTTCTACAGCGACTTGAGAGGGTTTTTTGTATTCGCGACATCAAAACGACGATATTTTTTCTCTTCCGAACAAACCGAGTGTCGAAAAAAGCGACTCAACGAATTTGCGTGCGGCGTCTAGGAACTTCGTAGCTGCGATAAGGGTCCCGATTGCGACCCCCAGTGCCTCGACCAGTTGCATAGTGGACCAAGCCATTTTGACTCACCCTCCGCCCCCATTCTACTCTCACGGGCAATTCACAGCCCACCGCGCTCGCTCCAAAGCGTGTTGCAGCATCCTACGCATGGTCCCGAATCTCCAAACTCGCGAACGATGCATCACGCCACCCGCGAGGTCGTGCTGGACGACTCGGTTTCACTGTTCCATTGTGCTTTCGGCTACTGATAGCAGCCCATGCGAGACGAGCTCGCGCAAGAATATGAGTGTTAAGTCGGGATCAGTGCCTAAGCTTTGCAATTCCGAAATTGCATGCGGAATGCGATCGAGCAGTCGCTCAAGAATTGGTCGAGCACCTTCCGCGAATCGCCACTTTCTTCCGGCGCAGGCAATTGAGAAATCGGTGGAACCAATACTCGATTCAATAGAAGCGGGGATGGGGGAAGTCCACTTGAGAAATCCGGATTCGGGTAAGACCTGTTCAGTCGCGCTCCATGGAAACCCGAACTGCAGCCTGCCTGAGATGCACGCATCCCGATGTGCGAAGAATTCATCGAGAATGCTCGGCTTGCACTCTTCTTTAAAAGTTTGGCAGAGCCGCTCCATATAGGCTGCACGTTCAGATTGTTGGCCAAACCGAGGTAGGTCCCGGCGCACGTCGTCGTTAGCTCGCAAGCGCTCCGTGAACCAGGAGAGAAGATCTGCGCCGGTGGAATTGAGGATGCCTATTGTGAGGTGGAGTGTGGGCCCGTCCATTGGACTCGCGACATGCCACCATCCTCGCGGGATATAGAGGGCGTCGCCATCATTCAGGACCCCTTCCCAGGCGGGCGTCTCAGGAGGACCGATATTGGGTTCAACATCGCGTTCAAGCGGAAACGGACGCGTCATCCCGTAGACCTTCCACTGCTTCTGCCCCGAGACTTGTACGATGATGACGTCGTGGTCATCCCAATGGACGTTAAACCCCGGTGATGTGCGCCACCCGGCATACAAGTTCGCCTGAATATGAACTCTGAACAGGGACTCCAAACTAGCAGTCAACGTGCTCAAGGGCTCGTAGACTTCGTGCACTCCATCCAGGATGAGTGTCGCACCCAGTTGCAAGCGACGTGTCAGCCCGAGCTGATTGATACGGGGAACGCTGGGCCCACGCCTTCGGCTCGAGCTCTCATAAGAAAGAAACTCTGGAGCGGGAACCTCTTTACCCAGCATGACCAGCCGCAAGCGGGGAAAGTCGAAACGATGCTGCCGCAAGACACGGTTCAATTGACTCCATGGAAATAAGGCGGAGAACCTGCCGGGTTCACCTGGAAAAATCGCGAACGTCTTTCCAAATTGCGAGCCTAGAAAGCTCTCGGCAGACGACGGGGCCAGGAGGTCATCTAGGTTCCTCGGGGCCACTCGCTGGGCAGTATCCTGCTTCGCCGCTAAATCGTCCGAAATCTCCGGAATGTCCATTCCAGCTCTCACTAGAGCGTATTTACTGCATTTGTCGATCAGTACTTCACATGCCGCTACTAAAGTTCTATTTTTTCCGGCTGGTTATCGTCTTGGTTGTTAAAATCATCATTTTCACCGCCTGTATCGTCATCATCCATTTTTGGCCTGGCTGACCGGCTTACTGCATATCCAGGCAAAGGTTCTACGCCGAGCAAGAGTCCAGAACGCATTTCTTCAGACATGTGTTTCACCTCCACTCGGATTATTGTACGGAAGACGTACTTGAACCGCGTAACGTAATTATGACAATTGCACGGTTTAATTTCGCAACTCAGATTGGGGGTCCACGACCCGTTGGAAATCATCCTCCAAAAGTTACTTCACTTCCACCTCTCAAGAAGGCAAACGCAGGAAAGCCTCTCATTACCGCGAGGCTCCCTGTAGAGCTTGGAAGGGTAGCCGCTACAGCTGACAGCGCGAGCCAATTTACGTCAGGTCAAACTCGAACGGTCCATGACTCAAAGGCGAAGCTCAAACCCATTCTATTTGCATAAGAATAAACAGTTGCGTATCGTGTTCACAAACGTGATCTTGGTGCAGCCTGGCGCTATGGGCGAAGGTGCAGGCGGCCCGGATCGCGGGTGAGAGATTATCAGGAGGATATGTGGGAATTTCGGAGATTCTGATCCAGATCGACAATGAAATCGCTCAATTGCAACAGGCCCGCGCATTGCTGGGTGGACGGCCTGAGCCAGCACCGAAGAAGAAGCCAGGCAGGCCGAAGAAGGCTGCAGCGGCAGTGGTGACCGACGCCAAGCCAGTCAAGAAAAAGCGAAATCTCACGCCAGAAGGTCGAAAGCGCATCGCGGAGGCCGTCAAGCGGCGTTGGGCGGCACAGAAGAAGGCAGCCACCTTGAAATAGCGCGGCCGACTCCGGAAGTCATCCAATGAGGACGCAGCCATCCGGTCTCGGCACGAGTCATGACCTCTATGGGGCGTTGACCGCTTCATCAATCTTATCCGCCAGTAGCGAGGCCAAGAACACGAAGTGGATGCAGCGACGCCGATCAATTTGAACCAAGCCGTGTGCCTTGGGATTTCGGATTCCGGTCATGGTGCCGGCGAATATTTCCATATAACCCTGCTGCATGGAGTCCTGTGTCGTGGGGATACGGTCTTCGAATACAAGGAGCGGTTTGTTCGAGGAAAACGCTTGGCGCATCAAGGCCGCACCGTCAAGCGTCAAACCGGTGCGGCGACGCACCTCCTCCGACACTACTTTGAGCGCACGCTCCACCGCATCCGCGTAATGTCCAGCTTCGAAACGTGGGCGCGCTTCGATTCCAATTTTCGGATTGATTAGCAACCAAAATCCACTTTGGTCGAATGGTTCTGCAACGACCTCGCTCTCGTCGAGCCGTTCATAGGCGACGGCGTGGAGTTGCTCGATTGGGACGGAGAATGGTCGGCGCGGTTCTCGCGACACCTGTACTCGTTGCGTCCACCAACTGGCTGCGTCGTGCATCCCGATCACTTGCTCGGCGACCCTGAAGCGTTCGACCGTCAATTCGTCGTCAGAAATCTTCATGAGTTGGAGCGCCCCGAATTCACCTGCCAGGTATAGTCCCAAAGCGATGAGCTCGTAGGGAGCCTCATCAGAATGATGCCTGTTTGCAAGGACGGCAAACTCGTGAGGCTCGTGGTCGACTCCGCAGCCCTCCTTGCGAAAGAGGTGTCGAAGAACACCTATTGTCCGCTCGAAACCTGCACGCGCATTTTTGTAGAGTTCGCTTTCATCGCCTAGAAGCGCGAAAGTGCCGACAGTTGGTCGATAGTGATTGCGATCTTCGGAAGCCCTTATGAGGTTCCGCTGCTCCATCTCATACAAGACATTGGGGCTTTCAAAATCCACCAAGATCGAGTGTCGGGAGGTCATGGCGTGCATGTTGGCGAACCGCGTACAGACTTCCTTCGCGATTCCGGCTTTAATTTGCTCTTCCGTCATGGTTTCTATTTCACTCATTCTAAGGGAAACGCGAGATGGACAAATCTAGATCCGATCCACTCGAAGTCTCCGCCTGCAACTGTCGAAAACCAGACTAAGCAGATTCCGTCCGAAAGAATGAGTAACGGTCCGATCCAAGGGAGGTGCTTCCAGATCCAGGGTGCCCATCGAAGAAAAGAGGGCGTCGCGCCGACTGGCAGCGACGCCCTTATCGTTAGTACATGGCGTGCCAGAGCTGATGCTGAATCAGAGTGATGGTGGCGAGGGATGTGTAGACGACGATCAAGGAAACGATGAGGTGAACGAGTTGGCGTGGGTGAATGCGCGGGACGATCTCATAGTTCGCGATCAGTCCCAGGTTCAACGAGATGCACCACCGAAGTGATTGTGCCGGGGGCAAAGTTACGAGCAAGAGCGCGCAAATTGCCTCGACGACTGCCACGATTATATCGCGGTGGATCTCGATCTTGACGCTGCGATGAATCATAGTCTGGCCTCCCCCCGGGTTGAATTTCCTTGGTTGTTTCGTGCGGAAAGCCCCTCCTTGAAGCCCCCCTCGGCACCATTAAATCACAAACTGATATATTTCTGTATTTAAATCAACGTTTCGTGAGCAGCATCTTTAGTTTGCAGATTGATTACTTTGGTACCTTATTATCTACGTCAATCTTGCTTTGCGTTATTCACATTTCGCCTCATTTTTCCTCGTTGCTCACATCTTGCAACTTCTGGCGCCTAAGGCCATCATCTGGAAGTACACCTCAGGAGAACATATGAAAGATTCTCGCAAGCCATTTAGCCGTTCGGGTCTGACCCTAAAGAATCTCGAGGACCTCTACTTCACCGTGGGCGAACAGAAAGTCAAGGCCATGTTGGATGAGGCCTTCGGTGAGGGCCAAATGCAGCAAGCGTTCTCGGTTGAAGTCGTGGGGCAGACGTCATATAGGACAGACGCCAAACACGGAGGTGTTTTCTTTTTGGACTATGGACCCCTTGCACTTTGGCAGGCACCATATAGCGTTCAGCGCGTCACATTCAATAGCGACTACAGCCGCCCTACGAACAAATTCATATACCACCCGGGTGAAGAAATTTTGACTCCAATTGACGGAAAAATTGCGTACCACTTTTTCTTCTCGGATGGGCAATCTGCGCCACGAATTCACACTCTCAAGAAGCCACTGGGCAACCAAGATATTATCCGGCTCAATCCGCAAGTGCCTCACCACACTTGGCCGGCTACAGAGGATGGAACGGCTAGTGCGTGGATGATCTTTCGGGACTGGCTGAATGTCCCAACTTCCTTGGTGGTAAGCACCAAATCCAAAGATGGACATCCGCGACAAGCGCGCGAATTGGACTTCGATGATTTACAGACTCCGGGAACCTATGCCCTGGTAGCTTGGGGATTGTCTGAATTAATTAGGAACACTCGGCTACAGGCGGGCCTTAGCATCTCGGAGCTGGCGCGGATGGTGGATATCGATAGAGCACTTCTGGCTCGCCTTGAATCCGCTAAAGATACGAATATTCATCTCAACCGCCTTCTTGAACTGTGCAAGACACTCCGGGTTGGCATATTTGACTCAATTCAATCCGGCAACTGGCACTATAAACTCGGTGAGTTTCGGGATCACTCAACCCTCGCACAGGACTACCTGGCCGTTCCTGATATGCCGACCCACACATTGCAATTTGGAGGTCAGATGTTGCACCCGCGTATCTTCGATCTACCTGCGGGGTCAAGTAAGCCAATGTCCGTATGCGCCAACCCCCTTGAGAGATTCGAGAGCTGGATTGTCATCAAGGGAAGAGTAGTCCTGGACCTTCCAAAAGGGATGGGAAGCAGATCAGTTGTTGTGGCCTCAGGTTCCGTCGCTCACTTCCGCTCTCTTGGGGAGACCACCCCTATGGAACCGGTCGGTCTTCATGCTCTTGAACCTGCGACGGTTCTTGTGATCAAATGCGCACCAATTCTCGATCCCGATCTCCAGTAGCTATAAGAAAGTGCCGGATCAACAGATGATCCGGCACGACACTCCGATTCTTAATTCCTCAAGACACCCCAAATCTTGAAGCAAACGCCCGCGATGCTATGTCTCTTGGACGATTCCAACTGTGAAATGAGGCAGCGTTGTAATAACTCAACCCTCTCTTGGCTCATCCCGGCTGCGGTAAGATCAAATTTGCCCGACTCGGCGGACTGAATTAGAACATGCTGTCCATCTGTTAGAGTGATTGCAAATGAAGCTAGCCTGGCTTGCTTACTCTCCTCCTGCTGTGGTGATTCTATCATGTGCTGCCCTCCCGTCCAGGAACCTCACCCCACCTGGGCAGGAAAGCAGCACACTAAGAGCAATGGGAGCTTGCCCTTACAAAGACGTAGCATCGTCTAATTTGTTACACCCCCTTTATCCTCTTTCAGTTTCGAGGTCCGCCGCACCATCGTAGGTTGGCGCCTTACTAAGCCAGACTCTCGCGCACCCGAGCACGAGAACCTTCACTCCCAGTTAGGCTCTGATCCAGCAAAAGAGACCCTTGATTAAGTACCAGAGCACGGCTAACAACTCCAAGGACCTCGCTCACTCGCTGCTCTGCCATTAGGATCAATACGCCCCTATCGCGAGATAACTGATCCAATACTTTCATGAGAGCCGGCACGAGGAATGGAGATAGTCCGGCAGAAGGCTCATCGAGAAGCAACATTCGGGGCTGTGCAATTAGAGCCCCGGCGAGCGCGAGTACCTGCTTCTCGCCACCAGACAGAGTACCCGCTGTTTGGTGCTCTCGCTCTTTCAATACCTTAAATGTGGCGCAGACTTCATCTATTCGGAGTCGTAGAGTCTTTGAAGAAGTTAAATGAGTTCCTCGTAGTCTCAAATTCTCACGCACTGTTAACTTCGGGAACACCGACTGACCTTGTGGAACGTACGCAATTCCAAGCTCAATCCGCTCCTTTACTGGGAGGAGTGCAATGTCGCTCGTCTCCCAAATAATTCTCCCTGCCCGTGTAGGAATGACCCCCGCGATAGCCTTTAGCAACGTGCTCTTTCCCGCACCATTGTGACCCAACAGAGCTATGAACTCCCCTGGATATAAGCACAGATCCAAGGAGGGAATCACATTTCGAGCACCGTAGCCTGTCCGCAATGCCGCGATCTGAAGTAGGCACACATCGTGCTTATCCAAGATATGCCTCCACGACTGAAGGTTGCGAAAGAACCTCCTCTGTGGCTCCGACCGCAAGCACTTTCCCTTGATCCATGACAATCACGGTGTCAGCCAACTGGCGAACAGCCGCCAGATCATGTTCAACAAAGATTAGGAGCTTCCCCTCACTGCGCAACCTCGACGCAAACCTTAAAAGGAGTCGCGCGGATTCTACATCAGTGCCCGCCAGTGGCTCATCCAGAAGAAGAATTTGAGCCCCAGTAGCCGACGCAACAAGGAGACTGACAAGCTTTTGATCTCCATACGAAAGCTGTTCGACAACGGTGTCCGCCTTGTCCTTAAAGCCTGCAAGTTCAAGAATGCTGATTGCTTGGCTAAACACAGCTGTGTCCTCTCGCCGCGTCCACCGTGGAATGAGCGCAGGGAAAAGCTTGTCCGACATAACACTCGGAACCGCGAGACAGAGGTTAGAAAGGACGGTTTCATCTTGCAGGAGTCGTATGCCCTGAAAACTGCGGACAATCCCGACCTCGACCACCTCTTTGATCGACAAGTCAGTGATCCGGCGTCCATTTAGAAACCATTCACCCTGGTCTAACTTGACCACCCCAGTCAGGGAGTCAATAAGCGTAGTCTTCCCGGCGCCATTCCGCCCAACAATGGCAACAACTCCTTTGGAAGGAAACCTCACCGATACTTTGTCGAGAGCGACCACGACACCGTACGATTTCGTTAGGTTGGTACATTCAAGGGTCATTCAGAATTACCGGCTCCTCTCGAAGATGGGAGGCCGACGAAGCAACAATCCGTGCGGACGAAATGACACTACTGCAACCAGCAGGACCCCATAGAGTATTTGGCGCAGGTCCGACGCAAGCGAGGAGGGCAGTCCCAGAAATCGTAGGGCCTCCGGTAGTGCGACTAGAAGCAGTGTTCCCAAAGCGGTCCCAATGGGACTGTTCTGACCGCCGATAATCACCATAGATAGCAATAGAATCGAATCCATGATGGTGAAGCTTGATGGGTCAATATAGGTTAAGAAGTGCGCATAAAGCACACCAGACACTGCCGTCAGAACAGCGCTCACGAAGACGATAGACATCTTCATTCGCAAAGTATTTTTCCCAAGTGACTGCGCAAACAGTTCATCGGATTTTACTGCCCGGAGCGTAAGGCCGAACCGCGAATTCGCAATTCTAACCGCGATCCAAAAGGTTGCAGCAAATAGCACAACCACTGTTGCTAGGAACTTGCCAGTCGAATCAACAATAAATCCTCCCATTGAAAGAGGCGGAATGTTGCCGATCCCAAGCGGTCCGTTCGTGACTGAGGCCCAATTGTAAAGGATGCTCGTCGCAATCAATTGCAACCCAAATGTCACAATTGCGAAATAATCGTCGCGCAGGCGCAAGGACGGGAAAGAGATCAACAGCGATGACAACGCAGACAACAGAACAGCGACCGTTAGTTCAGACAGTCCAGAAAATCTCCAGTGGATTGTGAGCAGCGCCGCCGTGTAAGAACCTATTGCGAGAAAGACCGCTTGAGCAACTGAGAGCAGACCCGTAGCACCGACGAGTAACTGGAGCGCGATGGCGGCGCTCGCAAGAATGCCAGCGAGCGTGACAAGATGAACAAGATAGCTAATCACCGAAGATGCTCCGTCACCGGCGAGAGATTGATTGGCCAATGAGACCACTTGGACGAACAAGGAGGAATACTATGAGAAGCAAAAACATACAGGGATAAATCCAGGTTATTGGTAGGAATGCCGACATCAAGTTTTCGGCCAATCCGATGGCGAGCCCTCCCATGAGCGCGCCTGACACACTTCCAACTCCACCCATTACTACGGCCACGACGGCCATCAGCAATGCATTGAATCCCATTGATGGCGTTAGGCCCGTGTCAAGCGAGGCGAGAATGGCAGCTGCAGCAGCCAGACCGGAGCCGATAAAGAACGCCAGTCCGGTAACTGATTGAGGTTCTAGACCTACAGAAAGGGCCAAGTCGGGATCGTCGGCAACCGCCCTTAGACGAATTCCAATATCCGTGTAGCCCATTAGAAGTGTGATAACGATGAGAAGAGTTATAGACAATCCAAGCGTCCACAATTGAATAGGGGTGATTAAGGCTCGGCCGACGGTAATACCTTGTCTCACTTGATCGCTGGAAAGCATTTTTAGCTCGTCGCCAAACGTCATGGATATGGCATTTTGTATTGCAACCATGAGCCCCAGGGAAGCTAATAGCAGGGAGATTGGGGCAGTTTTCCTGCGCAGTAATCGAGCGAAAATGAAGTAATGTTGCAGCCAGCCTGCTACTGCAACGGCCAAGATTGCCACAAATCCGGCGAGAAGAAGGGGAAGTCCGCAATACTGCTTGAGAGCATAGGCGGCATACGCACCAAGAGTAAAGATAGAGGCATGGGAAAAGCTGAAAAAGCGCGCTGTCTGGTAGACGAGTGCAAAGCTAGCTGCGAGCAGTCCGAGTTGACTCCCGGCCACAATCCCGTTAACGAGATACTGCTGCCACATACGAGTCTATCTCCCCAAAGTTGGCTGATCTCAACTGCTCGGCTGTAGTCCAGGGTGAAACCATTCGGTAAACTGGATGTAACCATCTTGGGTTGACTTTCCAAACGTAGTCTTCTAATTCTTGGACAAGAAGACTCACCTCATCCATCGTCATAACACCTGGGACCGTTGGCTCGTATTTCTGCTCCACTGTCCATTCCGCGTTCGGCTCATTGAGCGCCGATATCCCCGGAACAATGGTGTGGGTAGCATAGTAGAAGGGAAAGATATCGAGGGAGTCGATAATCTCTTGATGCCGAAGCGCAAAGTTGATTGTCTCGATGGCATCATCGACGCCAGTGCCCGGATAACCGAACATGCAAAATAGATGGGCCTTTATGCCATGATCTTGAAGAGCCGCAAGGAGGTCTACAAAGCTCAGCGCATCTGCTTTGTTCAATACGCTTCTGGCTTCGGTGCGCGCCAATTCCATCCCCAAGTATAGTTTCTTGAGGCCAGATCTTGATAGACGAGCCAGGAGTCCAGGTTCCATCCAAGGGCGATCAAATCGAGCATAACCCTCGAACTCAATGTTGAGTTCCTCTTGGATCAAGCGATCGGCAACAGAGGATATCAGTCCGGGATGCATAGCCTCTTCAACAAACTTGAATCTGTGAATCCCAAAATTTGATACACCCGACTCAATCTGTCGTATGACGTTTTCTGCGGTATCATTGCCCAAAAATCCGCCCTTCCCCCAACCGTAGGGAATTGAGCAAAAAGAGCATTTTCCGTAGTAGCAGCCTCTGGAACCGATTGCTGTGAGAAAGCGCGAGCCCCAGTAGTGTTTTAAGGGTAAGCCGCGAAAGTCCGGCAACGAGAAGGTCGAAGGCGCGAGCTGACAAGTATCGTTAAGTCGGATTTGATCACGGTCGCGCCAGATCAGGTTGGGGATGTTGTTCCATTCTCTATTGTGGCGCTCACTCCAGATCCGCGGAATTGATATCTCTCCTTGCCAAAGAGCGATTCCATCGATTAAATCGAACACCCAAGGCAAGGCCATCAAGGCTCCCAGTCGTGTCACCAGATTGCCACCTAGGATGATTGGCCTATCGAATCCAACGCTCCTAAGCGCTTTGACCGCATAGAATGCGGGAAGCAATTGTCCAGGAACGGTGATGCTAATGCCTATGAGGGTGGGATCGTAGTCCTCCAAAAGCCTTTGCGCCAGTGCCTCAAGAGGATGGTCCAAACTTGATGGTTCACTAAGGGCTTTCTGAATCGCTTCTGGACTCTTTCGATCAAAGCGTAGATCGCTGTACCCTTGTTGAATGTCCCATGTTGCGGAGGAGCTTCCAAGCGCAGTATTTAGTGCTTCCTGGGCACGGAAGTACGGGTAATTTAGGGAATCAAGATTGGGATCAGCACACGCACTTTGGGCGTCGCGCTCAGTCAACGTCGCACCGAAACTTCGCGCCATTTCCAGGTTCCAATCAGCCAAATGGACTGGAATACTCTGCTTCAGTAGTGCTCCTGCTAGCAACGCAGTGCCCAGGTGCGGTCCGCCGGTCGCCAGAGTCCAGCCAGGCGGGATCAGGAGGGCGACGCATCCCGAGCTCAATTAGATCCCTTTTCCGCTAGGTGGGTGGGCCGCCACGCGAATAGAGGGCGCTGGTGGAAGCTTTTCCACGATCCGTTTGGCCAATTCCTGTCGTTGTGCTTCTTGCGACTTGCCCGCGACCGTCGGGGTGCTCTTAGCATTCGACATTGAAATTCTCCTCGACAACTACTTGCCCCAGTATACCCCGCTCCTCCCAACCGTCGACGGATTCCGAGGCGTAAAGCAATGGATCGAATCCACTTGTGAACCGTCCAAGAGGAGACGCAAGCCGCGTTCAAAGCGGGGGACCGACCAGTTCGAACCGGCCATTTCTCACCTGATAGATGTAGAAATTCTTGTTGACCTCTCCCTTGGAATCAAACGACGTCTCTCCAGTAATTCCGTGATACGCATTGTTTCCTGTCATCGAAACGAGGCCCTGTCGTATGGCTTCATTGTTGCTTCCAGAATTGCGTATCACTTGTGCCAAGAGGTTCGTGAGTTCATAGTAGTACGCGGCATAGACGTCTGGGTCCTCTCCGAATTTTTCCCTAAAGGCTTGTTGAAAGCTCTTGATCTGATCGTCAGCAACTCCAAACGCTAGAGCCATCGTTGAAAAGTAAGTATTCTCGGCGGCACCGCCAGCTGCACTAATTAAGTCATTTGTATAAGCCCCGTCCGCACTGATGAAAGCAGAAGATATTCCAAGCTCCTTTGCCTGACGTAACATGAGAGCGGCTTCCTTCTGATGAAGTGGAAAAAAGATAACATCCGGCTTAAGGGGCTTTATGTGAGTTAATGCGGCTCGGTAGTCTACAGCTCCCAGTGGGTACCCTTCGGATCGTAATATTGCCCCGCCTTCTTTCTGAAAAGTGCTCGTGAAAGAGTCGCGAAGTGTCATCCCATAATCGTTCGTTTGGTACAGGATGGCAGCGCGCTTTGCGCCGAGCTTGTGAATTGAGAATTCGGCAAGGTCGAATCCTTGCTTTGAGTTCGGAGGCACAATTCTGAAAACGTAATCGCCCGCATCAGCAATCTGGTCGGCCGTTGCGCTTGCCGTTATGATTACGGTCTTGGACGAGTTTGCGAGGGGAGCACAACTCATTACGACTGATGAACCAAATGGACCCAAGATCACCGGGACGTGGTCGATATCCACGAGTTTGTGAAAGGCGTTCAAGCCTTCCCTCGGCTCCATTCTGTCATCCTCAAAATCCACCGTTAGGGGTTTCGATAAAAACTTCCTTGCGTTGATCTGTTCCACCGCCAATTCCACACCACGACGGGTTGATCTGCCGTAGGTCGCGGCCTCGCCTGTGAAGGGCGCCATGCAGCCCACTACGATAGAATCGTCGCTGTGTTTGCAGCCGACGAGTATCAGCCCCAATATTGCAGTGCAGACGATTGCTCTAAAATTTGCCATGATTAGCCCTCGTGCGTGCTTGGCCCAATTTGGTGGGTCATCCCGTCGTGTTCAGCGATTTTACTACTTTTTTGCGATTCAGAAACATCCACTCCGAGGTGTCAGTTGATGGACGACAGTCCCGGTCTGATCATTGGGCCGCCAGAACACGCGTAGCTGCGTAAAGAGCCTGCCTTGCGGCAAGCTCTTTGCAGTTATTCTGGAAAGAATGCTTTTGCTTTCTCCATTCCTTCCAGCGTTTGTTCCTCCTTTTGAAGTTGCACACGCAGGCCCTCAACAAGCTCCCGCTGGATTTCAATCTGTTTGAGGACGTGGTCACGCGGGGTGAGCTTCACCCAGCGCTTGCGACCATCGCTCTGGTTGGTTGTGGACGCCTGCTGCGCGTCAGGCGCAGCAGTGGTTGCTTGCTTCTTTCCAGCCATGATGATTCCTCCTTGTACTGTTGTGTTGGTTGAGTTGACGAACGGTAAGCGCTACTCGATCAATCGGAGCAGCGTTCGGAATTCCTGAAGTGTCAAGTCGATGCCATCGAGCGCGCCAAGTGCTGCTCGGTGTTTGTTGTTGGCCAAGTCTTCTCCAGCAATCGAGAACCTTTGCAAGATTTCGGCGTTGTAACGCTTGGCCCGTTCGAGGATGCGTTCCCGGATTGCAGAATCGAGATCAGCCGGGGTTGGGTTGTTCTTCATTTCCGCCATCGGTTGTTTCTTCGTCCTCCTTGTTGAGTTGTTTGGTTTGTTTGGCACACCACGCCTCCAACTTCTGGATGGCGTCGCGCATGACGGGCAGCTCGATGTGGGTGTAAAGATCGTTCGTTGTGCGAGCAGTGCCCTGGGAGTGTCCCATCAGGGCCATTCGCACGTCCTGGATGACCCCTGCTTCCATGAGTCGGGTGTTGAATGTGTGCCTGAGTTGTTTGAAGAGCAGCGGCCGAATTCCAGATTTCTTTACAGCCGTCGCCCAGGATCGTTTGAGGTTTAGTAAGGGCTCGCCTTTGTAGGTGAAGAACAAGCCTTTGCGTGGAAGCGTTGATATCAACTGTTGCAGCCTGGTCGTGAGCGGGATTTCTCTTTGCTCGCCACCGGCTGTCTTGCTTTTTGTGACGTAGAGAACACCGCGAGTGAGGTCCACGTCCTCGGCCCGCTGCGAAAGAAGTTCGCCGCGCCGCATTCCTGTGTCTAGTGCTGCAATGATGATTGGGCGCAGATGTTCGGTTGCTGCGGCGAGCAGTTTCGGCTCTTCCTCAACAGAGAGAACGGGCCTACGCTTTCTTCGGGCCCTTACCATCTGGACACGGCTCATTGGGTTAACGAGCAGGATCCCGGAATCGACTCCGAAGAAGAGAATCCGCCGCATGGTTTCAAGATCGCGGTTGACCGTGGCATCGACAACGCCGTCTTTGTTCTTTCTGTAACGCCTGTACGTGTCGGCCTGAACACGGTTGAGTTCCGTCAGCGGAGTTGTCCCGAAATAGGGGAGCAGGCTCTTCAATTGGTTTTCGTGGTAGGGTTTATAGCTGGCGCTGCCCATGAACTGGGTCGCGAGAGTGGCAAACGGCATTTCCGGGTTGAGTTGAATTTGCTTGTGTCTGCGCATGTCGAGTTCATCTTGAAACTCGCGCTCACGCAGGGCCGCTTCACGTTTGTTACCGGTTTTGAGGGATCGTCCGTGGCGTACATTGTGAATCCAGATGTACGACCACCAGACACCTCCGCGTTTGTAAAGGCTCATGCTTTCGCTCCTGGCCTGGTGTCGGCACTGGTGTTTCCAGTGCCCGCCGCAGGCCAGGAGCTTCGGGCAGGGACTAGGGTTTGACCCCGGGTCCAACTGCCCGAGCCGGACGCACGCATTCTTTAATGTTTATGAGTCTTCGGGAGTTGCCTCCGCAGCCGACTACTTCCGATTTTTGTCTGAATCTCGCCCCATGAGAAGCCGGCGAACAGCAGAGTACCCAAGCATCCAGAGAAGCCAGAGAAGGCCCAGAACGAGGCCCAGGAGCATGAGAGGCAGGAGCCCTGAAGGGTTCTGGAACATAGCCTTTACGAAGACTCCTATATATCCGAGGGTTAGAAGAAGGAGAACCGCGAAGGGAAGAATCAGCCCAAACGCGACCAGTAGCCACGTGAGAATACTGCCGCGCTGATGCGGAATGCTCAAGTTGCGGGAGCCGCATTCCGAGCAGGCCTCAGCTCCGCGAGGATTGGGATGACCGCGCGAGCAGAGTTTCAGATCGTAGCTTTTGCCGCAGTAGTTGCAGTAGGACGGCCTTCCCGCGGTGATCTTCTGACAGGAATTGCAATAGCGCATGGGATTATGTTCCCGGCGGGGAGAGTGTCGAGCCTTCGGGCCTGAGCCAGGAGGCCGACCAGAATCCCTGCCGCTTAATGGTTGATAGGGTTTGGAACCAGAAGAGCTTCTGTGTTTGTTTTGCGATGTGCCGCCGCAACAGATGCATGCGCTCCTCAGCGTCCGTGACGACAAGGACTGCAAACTGCGGATGAGAGACGATCTCCCGGAAGGCGCCGGATGCGGCCAGCTTGAGGTAGTGCGCCACTTTGCGGCTCCAGACGCTGGTTGGTTCCGTGCCGAGATCCATTTCTACAAGAAGCGACTGCGCGGAAGTCTCTATTGCAGCGTCGGGAATGATTGGAATGGATGGCACCGGTGGAACGGAGAAAGTCCGCCACTGAATGTCCTGCCCGGTCGTCGCCTCTATATGTATGTCGTTCAAAGAGAGCTGGTGAGCGGCGAAGCTGTTTCCGAGAAGAATCGAATCGGGTTTCCATTTGAACGGAACATGGGAGGCGGAGACTTCCGCCGCGCCCCGTTTCGTCAGTGCATAGACGGAGCGCCGACTCCCTGTCGCAGTTGCCGTGAAGTAGCGGGTGATAAGGCCCGCATGTCGCATTTTTGCAAGGCGGACATTTGCACGGCTGACGGAATGGAATCCCGCAAGTTGCTCAATATGCCTACGATCAAGAAGACGCAGGAGAGCAAGCCTCTGAAGCAGCAAACGGTCGCGCGGCTGGAGAATGAGCGAACTAGGCCCATTCTTCAAGCGACCCCTTTCCGGCAGCCGGACGCCTGGAGGCAATCTCTGCTTCAATGGCGGCGCGCGGCTTTGCCCAGTGCGAATTGGAACGCGCAATCAAATCTGCTGTTGAAGTGGCGTTGTGAGCCACGCCCTCCGTCTCAACTTCCGCCCAGCGCTCTCCGCCGCTGCGGACGAGAAATTGCCGGTTGGGAAGCTCCTTGAGCAAGCGTTCGACCGCCTGCCCGCCATCGAGAGAGCGGGCGACGTACGGTGCATCTTCAGGGGATGCCCGGAAAAAGAGGGTTGTCCCGGCGGAGAGAAGGGTCGAGCGAACCTGTGCGGAATACTGTCCGAGGTGCTGATTTGCGGTGACCACTGAAACGCCGAATTTCCGAGCTTCGGACAGCAGTTGCTCGAATGTGTCGCCGGAAGAGACGAGGTTCTGAACTTCATCTGCATATAGAGTGAAGAGCGTTCGTTTCTTTCTCGCAAAGATTGCGTTCTTGAAGCGGGCGAGAACGAGCGATGCCAGCACCTCGGCGTCTTCACCGAGCCGGGACTTCTCCATCTGGAGAATGACCCATTGGCCCCTGTCGAGTGCGTCCGACAATTCAAAGTCCGTTTGCTGCCCGACGATGTGCCTGATCGCCGGGTCAGTGGTAAATGCGCTGGCCTTATTCAGAATCGCCTCGCGCACAACAGTCTGCATCGCATCTGATAGCTGTTCGTAGCGAGTCTGGAAATACTCTTTGACTTCGGCGTTCTGGGTGCGCTCCACCAGAGGCGCGCGGAAGCCGAGATCGATTAGGAATGGCGCAATTTCCAGAAGTGTCATACCGTTTTCTGCCAACACCCACAGACTATTGCGGAGTAGCTCCTCGGTCCGAGCGCCGAAGCGATCAAGCTGCCAGCGGCGGCGGAAGATGGAGACAACCTCGGAGATGAGCGGCGCAAGGCTGCCGCGAGTGCGAAGAATATTCAGGCCAACTGAGTACTGCGGATCGGCCGGGTTGACAATGACCGTCCTATATCCCAGGTCTTCGCCCGTCTGGAATTCGCGTTGCCGGATGCGGCCGAGGACGAATGAACCAAGGTCGCCGTGCAGGTCAATGCATAAAAATCCGTGCCCGCCGCGCACGTCGCTGGCCAGCATCGATTTGATCAGGCTGGTTTTGCCTGTGCCGGTCTTTCCTAGGATGACCAGATGCTCAGACCGCCGCGATTGCGGTAAACGATACCGGGTGCGGCTGACTTGGCCGTCCCGGACTCGGTAGCCAAGCGCAATTCCGGACACATCCGGCGGAGCGCGGTTCACGAATCTATTCCAGAGAGTGCTTACAAGCGGCATAGAGAGTTTGGGTTAATAGTTTTTAATAAGCAGCTCCGCATTGCGCTTCCCTGCATTCCGGTGAAGCGAATAGGTAATGGCGATGGGTTCGATTTGGAACTCCGAGAAGATTTTCCGCACTTCAGGGTGGTCATTGAGCGACAGCAGAAACTTGCCTTTGATGCTTTTTAAACATCCGGCCATGAGCACGAAGTCGTCATGCTCAAGGTTGTGCCGATAGAGGCGGATGTCGTAGTAGGGCGGGTCGAGGTAGAAGAATGTCCCTTCCCTGTCGTATTTCGCGAGAATCTCCTCGTACGGCAGTTGCTCGATCTGCACCCGGCTCAGGCGTCCATGCGCACGGGCAATCAGTTCATGCAGTCTGTCCGATGAGAAGTTTGGGCGTTGGACGACGTGAATAGCGTAGTTCTGCCGGGAAACGCGCCCGCCGTATGCAGTCTTCTGAAGATAGAAGTAGCGGGATGCACGCTGGATGTCAGTGAGCACCTCGGGCGGCGTCTTATGCAGCCGACTAAACCATTCGCGGCTCATCAGCATAAAGCGCATGTAGCGGATCAATTCCTCATGGTGCGACTGGCAAACCCGGTAGAAGTTCACGAGTTCGCCGTCCAAGTCGTTTAGAACTTCGACTTTAGATGGCTCTTTGTGAAAGAGTACCTGAGCGCCACCAGCGAAGGGCTCGACAAAAGTCGTGTGCGCCGGGAACTTGGCAATAATTGTATCGGCGATGCGATTCTTTCCGCCGACGTAGGAGAGCGGTCCTTTCATGGGTGTTCTCGGTTAAGCGGATAAGAGAGATTCAACCTGGGCATATAGTCCGACCGCTGCTGCATCAAGGATCGATGGATCAAAGTCCCTTGTGCCAAGCTGCGGCCAGAAAGTAGTGACAACCTCGCGGAGCTGTTTGCGTGTGGTCAATGGTTCAATCGCGAACGACTCAAAGACGGTGTGCTTGCTCACGAGCCGATGGGGAAGAGCCTGTCGCCGCAGCTCCTCCACGAGTGCGCCTAGGATTTCGCCAGCGCGAACTTCTTCGGTGGTCACGGCTTCTTCAAGCGCAGCGGCTTGAATGTGGAATTGGCTTAGAGTCCAATTCAGATAGGAAACGGCACTTGCCAAAGCCATATCAGGGCGGGACGAGAGGTGACGAATCTCCGCATAATGGAGAACCTGTCCTTTAAATATTGCGATGGCGACGGTGCGCCGGGAAACTTTAATCGCCGCCAATCTCGTGTTCATCGGGTTGGGTAGTTAATTCTCTAAAGGCGGCAAGGAATCCTTCGTGGTGCCCGCGACCTCTGGCCTGCGCTCTGCGAAACGAATGGATTACTGTTTCCTGCGAAAAATGTTCGAGAAGGGCTGTGTACTCTTTCACATGCCCAAGCTCTGAGAGCTTGCGTGCGATCTGCAGCGCAAGGTATTCCTGCGAGCTTGTCGCAATGAATGGTTGCTGGGCGTCGAGGAATCGGTCGAGGATTGAGGTCAATTAGTCCTCCCCGAACCTTCATGCGATGCGCTTCGCTGATGCCCCGTATCCTTTGTGTCCGGTCCGAAGACCTGAGTTCGTGCACGCACACTCAATTCCCTGAAAATCTCGGGGAGCGGCACATCATAGAGGGCTGCAAGTTTCAGCGCGGTCTTGAGCGGCGGCGCTTCACGGCCTCCCTCGTAGCGCGAAAGCAATGTGGCATCACGCAATCCGATAATTCGCGCGACTCGTTTCTGTGACAGGTTCATCCTTTTGCGTAGCAAAACAAGTTGATTCGGAATCCGATGTTTGTTTTCCTCCATGCGTGTGTGGGTTAATGACTTTTCAACCCTAGCACTTTCCGAAATATTTCATAAGGAGGGAAAACTTGCATGGTTATCCAGATTTTGTGGATAAGCCGCCGGGTGAATTCCAAGCTGCGAAGTAGCGTGCATTCTGGTCAAGTTTTCCCATCTAACGCAAACACCGAGAATTTTCTATGCTGCATTTTATGCAGCACGAAGACGACACAACTGAACACACCAACATACCGGATCATCTGCGCGGTCTTGCGCGGTTGCATCCTGACTACACACTGCCAGAACTGGAAGAAGCGCACGAGAATCTCATGCGCTTCCTGAATCGCGGGTGGAACATAGTTGTTCGGCTCCAGAAAGAGGGCGAGCTAGACGAGGTCTTTGACAGACACCAAGCCAAATTCTACGATGACAGCATAAAGGTCGATTCCTACCCTAAGCATTAAACCCAATAAACAATTTGAAGAAATATTTTGCGTACACCCGTGTCTCGACAACGAGACAGGGAGAGCAGGGTGTCTCACTTCAACAGCAGCGCGAGGCCATCGAACGCTATGCCTCACGGTGTGGCCTTGATGTCTGCGATTGGCTCGAAGAGCAGGAGACCGCAGCTAAGCTTGGACGCCCGATCTTCAACAAGATGTTGAAGCGCCTGCGCCTGGGTCACGCCGCTGGCGTCATCATACACAAGATTGACCGGAGTGCGAGAAACCTGAAGGACTGGGCCGACCTCGGCCAGCTCATCGATCAGGGGGTTGAAGTCCATTTCGCCAACGAAGCTCTCGATCTCAACTCGCGCGGCGGAAGGCTCTCGGCCGATATTCAGGCTGTTGTTGCGTCCGATTTCATCCGTAACCTTCGCGAAGAAACCAAGAAGGGTATCTACGGCCGCTTGAGGCAAGGACTCAGTCCTTTCCCCGCGCCACTTGGTTACCTCGATCGCGGACCTGGGAAAGCAAAAAGTGTCGATCCTGTTGCAGGCCCAATCGTGAAAGAAGCCTTCACGCTGTACTCAACCGGCAGATTCGGAATCCATGCCCTGACGGATGAAGTAAACCGTATGGGCCTAAGGACTCGCAGCGGCAAGCATGTCGGTCACAATATGATTGCCCGCATTTTGAAAAAGCCATTCTACGCAGGAGTGATGCACATTCAGAAAACTGGCGAATCGTTCCTGGGCGTCCACGAACCTCTCGTCTCACGCGCACTCTTTGAACGTGTGCAGCAGATCCTTTTGGGTAAGCGCGTTTGCGGTGCGTCAAAACATGACTTTCTCTTCCGACGCCTGGTACGGTGCGCATCATGTAATCGCTCGCTCATTGCGGAGAAACAGAAAGGGCATATTTACTACCGATGCCACAATCGGAAATGCCCATCCACGATCCTCCGCGAAGAATGGATTGATGCCGCAATCCGTTGCCACGTCGATCCACTGCGCCTTGTACCCGAGGAAGAGGTTTACCTTGATGAACTCGTCAAACGGAAATCGGCTGAAGAGAAGCAACTCATTGAGTCCGAAGTCAACACTGCACAGTTAAGGCTGCACGGGCTCATTGAACGGCAAAATCGACTGACGGATGCGTATTTGGACGGCGCACTTGACCGACAAGATTATGAGCAACGAAAAACGGCGCTCTTACTGGAGCGTCGTGAAGTTGAAGAGAAAAAGCGCGCTGCTGAGTCGGGTGACTCCAGTGCTCTAGCAGACCTCAAGAAAATGGTCGAACTGACAAAACATGCATATATACAGTACGAAAATGGATTTCCCGACGAAAAGCGGGATTTGGTCAATGACATAATGTCGAACCGCACTGCAAGCGGCAAATCGATAGTAGTGACAATGCTTTCCGCATTGTCAGAAGTCGCAAATCGGCCAAAAAGTTCAAGTGGCTGCCCACCTGCGTTCGAAGGTCGAACCTCTGAAGAGGGTACCCTGCAAGAATTTGCCCAGAAACGAGGGTCCTTAGATGGCAAGTGTCAAGAGTTCTGGAAGCGATGGATTGACAAGCTGTGCGATCCAGAGGCGGTATAGCGTCATGCGGCGGAGGGATCGACAACAAGTCGGCAGGGAGTGTCCTAGTCGGGTCCAACTGTGTGCCGTTCCTCAATCTAGATAATTTCCGGATTGCGAACAGTGATTTAGGTGTTTAACTCTGTGCCGGAGCCTGGATTAACGCCTGCGCTGGTAAAGGCTGAGCCTCCTCTGCAACTTCTTGCGTTCTAATGGAACGAGCGTAAGCAATGATGTTGTCGCAGACTTTGATCAGGCTTGGCGATTTCTTTCCCTGCTCCCAGGCTTCCGTCAAGAGATAGCCGATGAACAAAGCATTCTTTTCCATACCTCCGACGTATATCCCGTATTTTTTGCGGATGGCACCGGCGATCGCTGCAAGTTCAGAACTGCCAATTTCTTGTTCTACGATATCTCCGATTCGAGTTGGCCAAAGAACAAGCTTCTCTCCCCAAAGAGTATCGGTTGGGAACGGTGCACTGGCGTCAAGTTTCAGCAATTTCAGAATCGCAGAATTGTCGTCCTCGTGCATTTTTAGTCTTCCCGTCTTTTTCTCCTCAGTATCAGCGGGGGTATCTCCGTCGGCATCAAAGATCACAAACGAGGGGAGCTTGAATCCATTTGAAATGGCCAAAGCCTGAACGAGGTGATTCTTCCCATCGACATGGATAAAGTGGCAACCCAAAGTTCTGAATGCATCCCACCCATTTGTGAGTGTGAGGTAGGTACTGATATGCGCGACGTCTTCGATTCCTTCGACAAACACCCGAACACTTGCAAAGAAAATCTCATTGAGTCGCCCTTGCATGTCTTGCTCGACCTTTGCCGCCATGCCCGCTGCCGCTACGGGAGTTTGACCAGTTGCCAGTGAAACCTCCTTGGCAACTTCCTGAAAGGTCGTGCTTGAAACGCTTGAGGCCTTAACGCCATGCTGTTTGGCGATAACACGGATATTGTTAAATCCCTTGCCGTTCACAAAATAAGGACTGTGCGTACAGACGACGACCTGAGCATTGCCCGTACTGAGCCGCTCCAGCAGGGACGCAAGGTAGCGGGCTTGTGGCGGATGCTGAAACAGCTCCGGTTCTTCGATGCCTAGAAGAAGCTTTGGGCCGCTATTATCATGCTCAGACAATTCTTCCAATAGGGCGATGATTATGCAACGTTGGAGTCCGTGACCAAAGCGGCCCAACTTTCCGTCAAAATTGCCCTCAATAGCTGTAAGCTCCGCCAATGGAGCCGCTATATTCACAGCTTTCTTGTCGCGTTGCCAATCGATGATTACTCCAGCTTCTTGATGTGCCCACTTCTGAATCCTCTGGTTTAGAGATTGGGAGAGCAGATCGAGTGCGGTCTTATTGCCGTCTAGAAGCAATTCGTATTCTTTCAATGTTTCGCTTCGAAGCTTCTCCAGCGGTTCGTCAATCGCAATCTCGGAACGGACTCTACGAGTAAGCAATTTGCCAAACGCGGAAGTTTTTGTCTCAGATTGTTCAGATGTAGCGTCCTTAACCGCTGGTATATAGACCCATTGCAAGTGCTTTTCTAATCGGCCTGCACCTTTTGAGAAGCCGTAGAACTGATCCTGGCTTTCAATTAGGGTGCATTGGTCCGCATGATCCGCTTCATAGGCCTGCAGAGCTTCTACCATTTTAGGCTTCGTGGCAGCCGCCGGAAGGTCGGGAAATGCAACGCGCAGCTCATCCGCATAGAATGCCTTTAGGTCGGTGGCCGAGGCGCCCGCCTTTTCTTTTTCGAAATAGACTCGAAACGCCTCGATCCCCAGCCGTTGACCGAATTGTTGCACTTGCGCCAAGCTAGAAGAGGCATCGAACGTTGCAACCGAGCTGACTATCAGTTTTTCCTGCCGCACATAGTCCTGAAAGTCCGCCGTTGCTGCCGCCGAGAGATCTGTGAAGGTCAGCGTAATCCGAATTGCTGTCATCGTATCGCGATTGTGGAAGTCTTCTTCGCTGAGGTTCACCAAGTCCGTCGTTGCGTTCGCGGTTTCTCTAAAGAAAATGTTCAGCGCCGTCAGCACGGTCGATTTTCCGGCACCATTTGCGCCAACAAGGCACATGTAATCATCAAAACTAACAGTTTCGTCAGCGAAAGACCGGAAGTTCTTAATGTGGATGGATGAGAGTTTCATAGATGTGGGCTAGTCGCCATAATTATGGACTTCTGAGCCCGTTTGTCAATCCATTCCTCTTTGAGGGCCCATGACTTTGGGCGGTCAAGACTCAGTATCTCCTAGGTCGCAAAGACTCCTGGCGCTGTCACGAGTTTTCGCATTCGCGTGCCATTCGAAGGGATCATGTCACCCAGCCTCATCTTCTCCTGAAATTCGCCCGATCTAAAACTCGGTCCAACTCCAATCCCCCAATGCATTTGGGCCCAGAACCTCCGACCCCGAGGGCGCGTGATTGACTTGGCACCC